>Ga0256787_1000316_pt1 | contig 12615 bp, 2 predicted proteins | sample MC6MC0938MT_FD_189994 | JGI IMG/M metagenome (GOLD analysis project Ga0256787, IMG submission 189994) | Metatranscriptome of enriched soil aggregate microbial communities from Iowa State University, Ames, United States - MC6-MC0938-MT... | ecosystem: Environmental > Terrestrial > Soil >... | reverse complement strand
TTTAAAGAATCATGAGTAATAATACAATTACAAATATTAATGGTGCAGTTGATCTCTTACAAGAGGATGATAGTAAATATGATACTGATAAACCAGTTAGATTAATTATAGTTGGTTGTGGTAATAGAGGTTTCACTTATTCTAGTTATGCACTTGAAAAACCTAATAGATTACAAATTGTTGCAGTAGCAGATCCAATACAATTTAGAAGAGAGAATATTGGTAAATTATTCAATATTGATTCTAAATATATATTTAAAGATTGGAAAGAAATATTAAATTATAAAGAAAAGATTGCTGATGCAGTACTTATTGCAACACCTGATACAGAACATTGTGAACCAGCTATTGCATTTGCAAATAGAGGTTATCATTTATTAGTTGAAAAACCATTGGCTATAAAGAAATCTGATTGTGAAGCTATTGTTAAAGCTGTTAAAGAGAATAATGTAATTCTATGTGTTTGTCATGTTTTAAGATATAGTCCATATAATTTAAAGATCAAAGAATTAATTGAAAAAGGTTATATTGGTAAAGTATTAAATGTTCAACATTTAGAACCAGTTGGATATTACCATGATGCTCATTCTTATGTAAGAGGTAATTGGAGTGTTGAAAAGAAATCAACTTTTATGTTAATGGCTAAATCATGTCATGATATTGATTTAATGCATTTCTTTATTTCTAAAAAGTGCAAAAAAGTATCATCATTTGGATCATTAAGTTATTTTAATAAAGAAAATAAACCAAAGGAAGCATTGGATAGTAAAATATGTGCAGAATGTCCTTTGGCAAATGATAATAAATGTCCATATTCAGCTCAAACTATTTATATTGAACGTTATCCATGGAAAAAACATACAGTTGTACCTGATAAAGAACCAGATATTGAAGATGTTAAATATGCACTTGCAAATGGATCACCATATGGTAGATGTGTTTATGAATGTGATAATGATGTAGTTGATCAACAAGTTGTAATATTAGAATATGAAGATGGTATCACTGCAACATTTAGTATGGTTGCATTTACTGAAGCTATGTGTATTAGAAAAACTAGAATATTTGGATCACATGGTGAATTGGAATGTGATGGTGATACAATTATTTGGAGTGACTTTACACAAAAGGGTCGTAAAGAGATCATTAGACCTGAAATCTATTCAAATACTCGTTTAAAAAATCATTCAGGTTCAGATTATTATTTAATTAGATCATTTGTTCATGCAGTTAGTAAAAATGATCCATCATTAATTCTATCAGGTCCTGATGAAAGTTTAGAAACTCATCTCATTGTATTTAAAGCTGAAGAAGCTAGATTAAAAGATCAAGTTTTATCATTATAAACAAATAAAGATATCTTTGTTATTACTATATTATTAATTAATTACTTTTATTTAAAATTCTTTAACATTTCTACAAATACCACAACCTAAAGCAAATTCTTTACCAGTTTCAGGATGATCAACATGAAGAGGACATTCATCACCTGCCATTTCATAACCACCAGGAGCTACAGGACATTTAGGATGATCCTTTTTATTACTAAGTTCATGATTTCTGTTGTGACATTGTTCACAGAAATGAGTGGTACCAAAACAGAACCATATGGCAACTGAACAACAATAACGACATTTGAATTCAAGATAATCTTTACCATGTTTGTTACAAACATTTGCACAATCACCTGCTGAACAAGCGCCACAGATGAGTTCCTCAGGATTAAAGTTATTGGGTTGAGCAACTCCGGCAGCACATTGATTTGTTCCACCAAAGTATGGTTGTTTACATTTGAAGCAGAGATAATAAGCAAACTGTTCCATAATGAAATCTTCAACACGATCTTGATAACGACCTCCACTTTTAAGTAATGGGTCGTTGTTCATGTTATGATAGTCAATACGAAGTTTACCTTTTCTGATGATCTCGTTTCTAATATGATCAATTTCATCGGTCAAGGGTTTGAGTGATTGATGTTTGATCGATGACTTGCAGATTGGACATTGAGCAAAGCCAAAAGTGATTCTTGAACCTGTCCAACGGCTTTCCAATAAAGTTTTGGTGCAACCATGATGGAACACATGTCCACATTCTAATTGGATGGAAGGTGCTTCAGATAGACCTTCAGTCCAACAAATCATACACATGTCGTCAACGTCTTGAGTTAGTTTTTTCTCAAATTGTTGTTGTTGTTCCTCGTTGGCATTGGCATTCTTGCATCCATGGAGACATGGTAAACATTCGTTTTCTTTTCTAATACCATAACAACAATGACCACATGTGTGAATCTTGGGACATGATTCAGCAGCCTTGGTCTTACATTCCTTTGATGAACAAACATTACTAATACCATGAGAGGGTAAGAGGTTTTCCAATTCCAATTTAGTTTTGCAGAATCTACAGACGTCCAATGAATGAGGATTGACTGTTTGAATGATGGCCTTGAGTTTTTCATTGTCAAGTACAAAGAGAGATGAGGAAATCTTTAATCTAACACAAAATTCACGTACTTCAATGGTGAGTAACTGATTCTCCAATGTTGATTTACTATGATTTCTATTGTTCTTTGGTAAATGAAGGAATCTGTCACATTCGTTACAGAGATTGAGTTGACAATTGGAACAGAAAACAAGGGCTTCTGTAGTACCATCATCATGGTTTTGACAAGTCTTTATGGTTGAGCTATCAACATTATCATTGTTTATCATATTGATAAACTCTGGATCATTAGAGATTACCATTAAACTTGCCAAGGTATACCAAAAGTTTGGTGATGTAATGAGTAGATTTGGAGGTTGATTGATTTCTTTTTTAATACGATTGATGAAAATATCTTTAATGGTTGATTCAATGCTTTCTTTCCAAGATGTTGATTTGGAAATCAATGATTTAACCAATGCAATTAAATCTAAACTATTTTCAATTGGAATCTCTCCATCCAAAGCCTTAATAGTACAAACCTTGTCAAATGATAGGAATTCAGATGTAGATTTAAATTGTGCAACAACACTCTTTGATATACAAGCCAATAGAAATTCACAAAATGTAAATGAACTGCTTAAACCAGGATACAATTCTTTAATTATATCATCAAATATTATTGGTTTAATATTAATGATTAATAATTTAAAGATTGATAGAATTACTTGTTGAACTTTAACACTACCTCTATGAATGAGTGGAATCATTGAACAGATAAGGGATTTTGATGGAATTAATGATTTACCTTCTTCAGATTCCAATAGACTTAAAAGTGTTGATAAGAGTTCAACCAAATAGTTATTTTGATCAGAGATTTCTTCGGCAGACAATTCAATGCCACCTACATCACAGAGATGAGAAATAACTTTTTGAACTTCACTAGAGAGCATAGAGAATATTTGTTTTTGAATGTTATCGACCCATGGATTACTTGTCAAGAGAGTAGAGATTTGTGATTTAAGATTCTTTGGTGCTTTCTTGTGATTAAAGATACCAAAAATTTGGAAAGACAAGAGTTTGAGTAATGAGATGGTAGCATCAAATTTAGAGACTTGACAACTCTTGAGTGTTGTAAGTTTCTCTGGATCATCGGCAAGAATCTTAAGTTGTCTAAGACGGAAATCATCTTTAGACATCTTTTGGAACCAAATTGTAGTATTAGATATACTAGTCTTATTATCAAATGGTAAGGATACCCAACCTGATTTGTTATTTAAATTGAGTGAACAAGTGATAGGTGTATCAATATTAACACCACTGTATCTCCATTTAATAGAATGAACTGCATTCTCTTGATTAGTGTTATCAATATAAAGAGCAATTTCTCTAATTGGACATGGTGATTCAAATGTAATTTCAATATTTGATCCAGATGGTGCTTCCCAAAATGTATTTGTAGTTTCATCAAATAATGATGGCATCATCTCTGGATTCTTTGATAATACAAATTTACATTTGGTTGCAATATTTGTTGACATAATTGATGAAATAGTTTGTTGTATTTGAATAGTATTATTACTATTATTATTGTCTTCAGAAATATTACTATTACTAAGAGGTGGTAAAATAGTTTCAATTAAATTCTCTTTACCTTTTGGACTTTGGAAATTTGATGGAGAATTTAAATAAAGTTTACCAAAATTATTATGTTCAGTACCATTACTATTACTGCTACTACTAGTACTAGAGATTGAAGGAGTTGAATGTAAACCTGATAAAATTGTTGAAATCATTGGGAATATTTCAGATTTTTGAACAAAGGTAACATCTTCAGGTAAGAGGAACATTGAGAAACATGAAAGAGTATTTAAAACAATTGCATCTGAATAGTTTCCATGTTTAACTTTTTCAGAGAGTGAAGATAAGAGACGATGGAAACTTTCAAAGAATTTGTTACGAAGGAATGATGGCACTTTACAAGAGATGAAAAGATTTTGAGCTACTTTACCTTGCCAACCTTCTGGTAAAGAATCTTTTGGTGCTTGAGTAGAGTGTAAAGTATTGGCAAGATTCCAAATAATGTTTTCCAATGATGATGGAACCACTGATTTCTCAATCATTGTTGTCAATCGATTCAATGCTTCGATCTTTATATTGACCCCCAATTGATTATTGTTGGTGAGTGAACTGAAATTGATGAATTCAATCTCTGGTGAAATCAAATTAGTCAAACCGAGAGTGATATCATTCTTGACCATATTCTTTCTCATGGATGAATAGATTTGTTGAGTGTGTAGTGAGAGACGACTAGTTGAATTTGATTCATTGGATTTTGAACTAGATGCAGGGAGTTGTGATTGATCCCCATGTTTCTTATTGATATTCAAATTAAATTGACTGGTATTGATATTATTTGGGTTCATAAATTCTTCAAAAGAGTATTTGATTTCTCTAACTTCACCATTTGGTCCTAAAGGTGGAGTGGATGAAGAGGATGACTTTTGACCAGTGATCAAAGGTGATGATGAAGATGATGAAGATGATGCATCGTTAGAGGCACAAGCAATCTCTGCATAGTTACGGTTCTCTAGCTGACTATAGAAACTTGAAATAAAGTTTAATTTATCCAATGACAATGGTTTCTCTTCAACATCAGTGGTCTCTTCATCATTAAACAAGAGGAAAAGATTAGCTTCTGGGTCATTTACTTCTTGAGAATCTGCCCATTTTGTTAATTTAGATTGAACAAGTCTCCATAACTCAACATAGGGTGAGAGTTGATCTGATTGTTTACAAGATTCCAATGATTTCTTTTGATTCTTAATTCTATAGATCACATCAATGAAATCTTCTTCCAATCCATTAATTCTAACAAGATGTAAGAATAATCTCTTTGAAAATGGATACCATTCAGTATTCTTTTCTCCATAAGATGATAATATTTCTTTGTTATCTTTAACTTCAGATGAAGTTGTTGTTGTTGTTGTTGTAGTTTGTTCTTTAATCTTTTTAACCATTAATTTAACAGGTGATATTGATTCTTTTTCATTACTTGAATTAATTTCTTCTTCTTTCTCTTCTTCTTCTTCTTTATCTTCATCTTCTTTTTCATCATCACCATCAATATCATTAACAACAGTAATTGATTCTTTTTCATTACTTGAATTAACATCTTCTTCTTCTTCTTCTTTATCATCTTCTTTTTCAACAGATGATTTCTCTTCTTCTGCTTCTTCTTCTTCTTTATCTTTTTTAATATCATCAACATCTGATAAATCATCTTCATTAAGAGATGATTCAGATGAAGATTCAGAGGAAGATGAGGAAGATGAAGATGAAGATTGTTGATCACTATCACTTGATGAATCATTTACATTGACTACATCTTGTTTAAGATCCTTGAATCTAACTTTTAATTTATCCATTTGTTTCTTTCTACCTAAAAGATTTGAAAGTCTTCTAATCATAACCTTTCTTCTTTCTTTTCTAGATAATTTGTTTGAAGATGATGCTTCACAATCTGAATCTGATGAATCAAAATCACCATCAATATCAATCGATGGGAATTTAACTTGAAGTTTTTCAATTTTCAATTGTAATTTTGATTTTGGTTTAACTTGTTCTTTTTCTTTTTCTTTGTTATTATCTTTGTTATCATCTTTGTCATCATCTTTCTTTCCAACAACATCTACTGCTACACCATCATCTTTTCCTCCTGCTGATTTCTTTCTAGGTGAATTGATTTTAGCTTTTTCTTTTTCTTTTTCTTTCTTTTTCTTTTCCTTTTCTTTTTCTTTTTCTTTTTCTTTATCCTTTACATTATTAGCTTCTACTGGTACTTTTAATGAATAGCCAATAGTTTTAAAGAATTGAGATACCTCTTCACCTAATGTATTATTTGTTTCATTTATAAAATCTAAAGATTTAAATGATTCATTACTGCTACTTGATGATGATGATGAACTATTACTATTATTGTTATTTAAAAGTTGATCTTTAAATGTATGATTAACATTTTCATTATGAATTAATTGATCAGATAAATAAAGCCAAATCTTTTTAAAGTATTCAGCTGATTTCAAATCAGCAGTTTTAGTTGAAAGGAAATCTTCGATTGGATATTTAATATTCTGACCTTCAGTTGTTATCTTTTTCATTAATTCTCTTTTTTTTTTATCTTTTTTATCTTTTTTCTCTTTCTCTGCATCATTATCTGAATCACTATTGTTATCTTCACTTAATGCTTCATTATCTGATTCTTTATCTGAATCATCTGCAACTGCAACTGCAGCATCTTTAGGTACATCATCATCATCACTACTATTTTCATTATCTTTATCTTTGTTATCATCATCATCACTATTTTCATTCTCTGAAGCACTACTATCATTGTTTTTGTTATCTTTAGCAGCAGCATCTTTATCCTTATTTGCTTTAGCTGCTTTTTCTTTTTGATGATAAACACCAGATTTAAGAGTCAATTGACAATCAGTAGTTTCTTGTGAAGAGATATTCTTTGTACAATCCATAGATAAATAGAAAGCTAATTGAGTTTCTAAATTATATAAAGGATATTGAGTAGATTCTGTAGACTTACTATTGAGTCCTAAAGATGATGGTATGATTTCATATCCAAATACATTACAAGCAAAACCAAATTTGTTTGCAATGTTTTCATTTAGAGGTAATGAAGCAGATTGGAAATCAAAGTATAATTTGTTACCTGGAATGATAAATGCTTCAGTAGGGAATTTCTTGTAGAAACCTTTAGGTGAAACTGCAATTCTTTCTCCAACACCAGAGTTGTTGTTTGATGGATCATCATACCAAACAATAAGTTTATCTGATTTTTGACATGTTTTAGATCTACTATCAAATTGTATAACCATCCATTTAACTTGTTCTGGGAATACAATATCTTGAATTTGTTTAACAGTATCTTCATATGGATGATTACTTTCAACACGGACTAATTGTGGACCACTACTAGTAGTTGTTGATACCTGATCTTTAATTAATTTATATTGATTCTCTTTCTTAAATCTTGAATGAATAGATGTGATTTGAAGATAAATATCCATTAATAATGATATTCTATTATTATTATCATTTGTACTAGCAGCATTACTTTCATCATTACTATCATCTGATGACTTTGATTTAAGTTCAATATTTAAAGTTGAATTTAATAAATCAATTGCCATAGGTAAGAGTTTTTGATAGAATGATTCTTTTAATACTACATATCTATCATCTCTCTTTGAAGATAAGAGATTATTTAAAAGTATATCTAAATTATCTCTAGCATACTTGAGTATATCAATAGAGATATCATATGACTTTTTAATTGATTCAATTTCAAATCTTTTTGGTTGATTGACAAAGATATTCTTTGAGAAAAAGATAATTGGAATCTGACCACTATGAACAGAGGTACCATTATCATTACGTACATCAGCGGATGTGAATTCAAATGTAATGCCATCAGAGACAACCAACACCTTACCACTAGATCCTGAACTACAATTTGGTCCACGAAGTTTAATGAATAAGGTCAAATATTGAGATGCTGGTAAATGGACTGGTTGTTTAAAGAATATATGATGAATATATTGAAGAGCATTGGATCTCCAACTAGTAGTAACTGCATTATGATTGAATCTATCGGCTTGGTGACCGAAATTATAAGTGGCAGTACAAGTATAACCACCCCTATCACCATAAACACCAATACCATAGATATAAACTGATTCACTGGCCTTAAAAGAAATACCATCTACAGATTGACCATCAAAACTCCAAAATGTCTTTGAATGTTTCATTCTAGTGACTTGAGAGAGTTTAGGTTGTTCCTCTGATACCTTTGGTGCTGAAATCTTTAAATGTGATACAATGTACCATTGATTGATATTTGTTGCAATATCTTTACATGATATCTTTACTGCATCGTCACGACAGCTATCATTGTTTTTAAACTTATTAAATTCTATATTTGATGTAGAGATATCTAATAGCAATTTATAAAGAGTAACCTTTTCTTTTCTTTGTTTACTCTTTTGTTGAGAAAGAGTTCTAAAGAGAAGATCAGATACCTTGTCATAGAATGTGATGAGAGATACGTCAATAGAGTCTCTTGTGAAGCAATCTTCTTCACACTCCAATTTAAGGAAACTGGCAGGATCCAAACACTTGTCAACTAAATGAATTTGGATACCTTTGAGAATACAGTAAAGTACTCTTTCACAACCTGGAAACTCATCTTGAGCGACATTGTTGTTTTCAATCATTTCAAACAACATTGGTACACTACTGATCTTTAATTCATCGGTTGTGTAGATATATGGAAAACTATTGATGAATAGTCTACACAATGATTCAATGACTTGTACTTGATCACTAGTCATAATGGCACTGGCATTGATGATCGATTGACTAAAGAATGCATTGTGAATAAAATGAATAAATTCACTGTAGACATGACCATACATTGAACGATATTTATCAGATTTGTTGATCTCACCCAATAGATCAACATGATCGGCCAATAGATTGAATGATTGAACAAACTGTTGAATCTTTTTAGTGCTACTGCCAGAGTATTGATTATAGTAGTTGTTCAAGATATCAAACAACTCACAGAATCCAGAGACCTCTAATTTCTTTGCACTATAGGTTGGATAAGATGGAACGATTGATGATTGACTATTATCCATTGGAGAGAAAATAAAGCCTTCAATAACACTTGGTGATGCTTTGGTTTGTGATGGTGATGTAAAATCAAATTGAATACCTTCCAAGTTAATATTATTCATAGTCTTAAAGTAATTTGGGGTATCTGTGTTTACAATGATATGATAAGCCATATTGGGTAAAAGAATCCATGGCTTGACAAGACAATATCTACCACCATTGACTTTTTGTTTAGAAAGTTTGATTTTGGTACCATTGGAAGCAAGAATATCAATTTGAACACTAATCTCTTTCTTATCGGAACCAATAACCAAGAATTCATGAATGACAATTGGTTTTGAAACCTTTATATAATTACCAACAACCATATCACTAGAGTAATCCAATTTTGCAACTGGTTCATTGGTGATAAATAATATTCTCTTTAGATTATTTAAATAGGGACTATTCTCATTGGGAATTATAGTTGATGGTGATTTATCTTGATTTAATAAATATGGAAATATTAAATCAGTTACAGTTTCACCATCAATAATAGTTCCTTCCAATATTTGATTTGGTGAGAATGTAATATCTTTTCTTTCTTGATTCTTTAAAATATCAATTTTAAATACTTTAGTTTCTCCATCAAAACTTGGTGTTTTAAAAGTAAAACAAAGATTATTTGATAATTGATAATCTAATACATCACTTGGTACCTTTACCAAACTAGTTGTAATATGACCAAGATTTGATTTCTTATATAATGAATAAACCTGTTTATCTTGTTGTTGTTGATTATTATTATTACTTTGATTAAATAAAATACCAAAATAATTTGAATCATTATATACTTTAATTTTTGAGAAATTAAGTTTATAATAATTTGAAGGAATTACTTCTTTTAGAATAGCAAAACCAAATTCAGAGGTGGCAATATCAACAATACGTTCATTAAGATAATTGATATTTTCATTAAAGAGAGTAAATGTATTGACAGAACGTACATTTTTAATTTTACCACTATAGTAAAGTTGTTGATCTGAGGAGAGTGCCAATGTGAATGTTTGACCAAAAAAGAATTTTGTCTTTTTGTTTACCTCGAATGGTAGTTTTAATTTTTGATAAGTGGTGACAAGTACATCATTATAGTGACCTAAACCCAATTGACCAAATTCATTGGAACCGTTAGTATAGACATCACCTTTTTCATTAACCAATACAACATTCTCGTAACCGGTAAACACTAATTCAGTTTTACTTGAATCTTGATTTTCATTGAAAACTTGATAACCTGGACTAACCCAGTAATCTCTGTTCTTGTCAATGAGTGAAAATCCATTCTTTACAGTATAAATTGATTCTGGTACTGTATCATCATATTGAGAACTGGTAGTTGTAAGTAAAGTAAATGTAAATCTATCAATTGATTTCACTGTAATTGTATTTTTACTTTCTTTTTCTTTGTCTTTTTCAGCAGCACTGCTAGGAGGAGTAGTACCAGCAATACAAACAATATTGGTACTATTTACTGAAATATCAAATACTGGGAAATCTAATTCAATTTGTTTAAAATTCTTATTCTCTCCACCTAATATATATAATTTATTCTTTTCGTCAATTATGAATAAATCTGGTTCTGAAAATACAACTTTCTTTACAATTATATCACCTGCATCAAGTGATTTATGTTCAAAATTACTATTTAAATTATATTTTGAACCACAATAATATAAATTATTATCATTTGATAAATAAAATATAATATTTTGAGAAAGGAAAATAGATTTAATATTTGATAAATTTGTCATATTAAATTTATCAATAGATTGGAATGAAGAGTTTACAAATTGAATAGATTGTTGTGAATTGAAAATATTGAACAAACGACTTGATTCTTGAACTATATTTACATTATTATTATTATTGTTGTCGCTATCTTTTTCATTATTATTATTATTATTTAATTCTATTTTTAAATATCTTAGTTTAGGTTGACTAAATCCTGAACTATATTCTAATATACCAATTTTATCTAAATCTTGAAACATTGTATATGGATGTGTACCTAATGGATTGATTTCACCTTCAATCAATAAATAAGATTCTTTAAATGTTTTTATATCCAATACACAAATAACACCTAAACCCATATCCAATGATCTCATATATAATCGATCACCAATAATAAACATCCAAGATTTACATAAATATGGATCACAATCATAAAATCCTAAACTATCAGATTGATTAATATTTGGTGATGTATGAAATTCTTTTTTTACATTTGAAACTGTTATTATTAATGGACTATTATCAATATTATTATTATTATTATTAATTGATAAATTTAATTTTAAAAGACCTAAATTACAATGAATATAAATATCACCACATTGATAAACCATTGAATAAATTAATTTCAATTGATCAAAATCTACTAAATCTGTAATAGTTTTATCAAATGATTGTTCAATTATACTTGAATAATTAAATGATTCAATTGGTAAATAATTATCAAATGTTGCTTTTAATATTTTTGGATATTCTAATTTAAATGATGAAGAAAGTATAAATTTAATAACTTTAATAAGAATATTTTGATCATTTTTAGCTAAAGCAATTGAAACTAGTGCTTCTGAAACTAAATAACGTTCTTGATTTGTTAAACTATTATTATTACTACTAGATTTTATCATTTGACAAAATGATTCAATTACTTGATTGATTAAAGTATCACGACATTTTGATAAAGAATTAATTTGTAATTTTTGAATGTAATCCTTTAAAAATGAAAAACCTTTAGCTCTTAAAATTTCAGATTTATCTTTTAACAAATCTAAAAGAAAACCTAATAATGCTTCTGATGAACTATTATCTTGAATTCCATTATTATTATTATTATTATTATCATCAGTATTACTATTATTGTTATTATCTATTTCAAAAGTATTACTTTCTTTAGTTGTTGTTGTTGATGTTGTTGTTGTTGTTGATGATTCATCAGATGACTTTTTATCAAAAAAGAATAATTCACAGTTTTTCCAAATTAAATTCTTCATTTGAATTAAACAATTACTACTTGATAGTGCTATGTTTGAATGAAGTGAACTAGGATATGATACAGATTCAAGAACACCATTTGATCCTAAACGTTTTGAAAATGAATTTGTCTTTTTAGATAACTCTTGGAATTTATTTAAAAAGTAATTCAAATCGAGTCCATCAATACCCTTTTCATCGTATATTTCATTCATAAGAGGGTATATTTCATTTGGTTCCATGTTGTGTTGAAATTAAAAAATAAATTAAAATTTTAAATAATATGATATATTAAGTAAGGGGGTGGGTTGTTGTTGACTGGTATTATATTATTTTTTTTGATTTAAAATGAGAGTGGTGTGTAATATTTGATTAAATTGATCTTGATTGATCCTTATTGATTGATATTAAATACAAATACACAAACACAAACACACACACACTAGATATATAATGGTTAATAATAAATAATGTGATATGAGA
>Ga0256787_1000315_pt1 | contig 12616 bp, 8 predicted proteins | sample MC6MC0938MT_FD_189994 | JGI IMG/M metagenome (GOLD analysis project Ga0256787, IMG submission 189994) | Metatranscriptome of enriched soil aggregate microbial communities from Iowa State University, Ames, United States - MC6-MC0938-MT... | ecosystem: Environmental > Terrestrial > Soil >... | reverse complement strand
ATTAAAATATAGCAGGAATAATATGAAGATTCTTAAAATTCAGGCATTGAGAGGGCCAAATATATGGAGCGTACGCAGGAAGAAGCTTATACAAATGCGCTTAGACCTGGAAGAGATGGAGCAAAAACCGACGAATCTTATTCCGGGTTTTAGAGAACGTATTGAAGCGCTTATTCCCTCCATGTACAGCCATCGCTGCTCTGAGGGAGTAGAAGGCGGCTTCTTTTCAAGGGTAGAAACCGGCACCTGGATGGGGCATGTGATCGAGCACATTGCCCTGGAAACGCAGACCCTGGCAGGCATGGAAACCGGCTTTGGCCGTACCCGTCAAACCAAAACAGAAGGCATCTATAATGTGGTCTTCAGCTATATGGAAGAAGAAGTAGGTCTTTATGCCGCGGAAAGTGCCGTCCGTATTGCAGAAGCGCTTGTTGCCGACGAGGAATATGATATTGATGCAGACGTGCAGGAAATGCGGAAAATAAGAGAAAGAGTACGCCTTGGGCCAAGTACGGCCAGCATTGTAGATGAAGCAGTGGCAAGAGATATTCCATGGATAAGGCTGGGCAACAATTCCCTGATCCAACTGGGCTATGGCGTTAACCAGATGCGGTTCCAGGCTACCATTACCTGCAAAACAAGTAATATAGCCGTAGATATTGCCTGCAATAAAGAAACGACCAAGCGCATGCTGGACATGAGCTCCATACCGGTTGCCAAAGGCAGCATTTGCATGGATGAAGAAGAACTGAAGCACACTATTGATAAGATCGGATTCCCTATAGTCATAAAACCTTTGGACGGTAACCATGGCAAAGGAGCATCCATCAATGTACAAAATATAGAAGATGCCCTATCCGGCCTGGAACATGCCAAGCAATACAGCAAGCGCGTGATCGTCGAGAAGTTCATTACCGGACACGACTTCCGGGTACTGGTGATCGACAACAAGCTGGTAGCTGCTGCCCGCAGAGAGCCCGCACATGTAGTGGGCGATGGTAAACAAACTGTACAGCAATTGATCGACGAAACAAACCTGGACCCAAGAAGAGGCTACGGTCATGAAAAAGTGCTCACGGAGATTTCTATAGATCGCGACACGCTGGATATACTGGCAAAAAAGCAATACACACTCGATACCATCATTGAAAGAGGAGAAATACTACACCTTAAATCAACCGCCAACCTCAGTACCGGCGGCACTTCGGTGGATGTAACCGAGATGATGCACCCGGAAAATATTTTCCTGTGTGAGCGCATCTCCCGCGTGATCGGTCTGGATGTCTGCGGCATTGATATCATGGCCCAGAACCTCACCGCACCCTTAAAAGAAAGCGGTGGCGTAATTCTTGAAGTAAATGCAGCCCCGGGCTTCAGGATGCACCTGGCGCCGGCAGAAGGCTTACCGCGTAACGTGGCAGCACCAGTTATAGACATGCTCTACCCCCCGGGAAAACCAAGCCGTATACCGATTATAGCAGTAACCGGCACTAATGGCAAAACAACCACAACGCGCTTATTAGCACATATCGTTAAAAACTGTGGTTATCGCGTAGGCTTTACCACCTCTGATGGTATCTATGTGCAAAACCATATGATGGAGAAAGGGGATACTACCGGACCTATGAGTGCGGAATATATTTTAAAAGATCCTACGGTAGAATTTGCCGTACTGGAAACCGCCAGAGGCGGTATACTGAGGTCGGGACTGGGCTTCAGCCGCTGCGATATCGGTGTGATTACCAACCTCCAGGGCGACCACCTGGGCATCGCCGACATTGATACCATCAAAGACCTGGCCAATGTAAAAATGGTCGTAGCCCGCAGCATAAAAAAAGATGGCTGGGCCGTAATCAATGCCGATTGCGAGGCCAGTGTAAAAGCCGCAAGAGAACTGGACTGCAACATCGCTTACTTTAGTATGGACGAAGACAGCGCTAATGCCCGCAAATTTTCCAAAGAAGGCAAAATTGTTGCCGTTTATGAAAACGGCTTTGTCACCATTAAAAAAGGCAGCTGGAAAATACGTATTGAAAAAGCTAACCTCATACCGCTCACGATGGGCGGCAAGGCAAAATTCATGATTGCCAATGTACTCGCAGCAGCCCTGGCCGCTTACCTATGGGGCTTTAAGACCGAAGATATCAGCCTGTCGCTGCAAACGTTCCTGCCGGGAGCCGCGCAAACACCGGGCCGCATGAATATCTTTGAATTCAGGAAATTTAAAGTCCTGATCGACTTCGCCCATAACCCGGCGGGTTACCTGGGCATCGAAGAATTCATGTCCAGCATAGACTCTCCGCGTAAGATCGGCATCATTGCCGGTGTTGGCGACAGGCGGGACGAAGATATTATAGAATGTGCCACCATTGCCGCGCGTATGTTTGACCACATCATCATCCGTAATGAAAAACACTTACGGGGAAGAGAAGAAGAGGAAATCCTGAACTTATTGCTGCAAGGCATTAATTCGGTAGACAAAGTAGTCACCTGGGAGGCCATTCCCAAAGAAACAGATGCACTCAAACATGCGATCAGTATCGCGGAGGAGCATGCTTTCATCGTCGCATTGAGTGATGTTATTTCTAACGCTATCTATATTGTACAGTCTTACCTGGATAAGGAGAATGAAAGCGCATTAATTTAAATGTCACCTCATAAAACGGATCGCTGAATGCGATCCGTTTTATTATATTAAACTATAGCCTTTAATTTTGGCCTTATTTAAATCCTTGAAATGCTTAAATCAATTTTACTTGTAGGTGCAGGTGGGGCTGCCGGCAGTATCTTAAGGTTCCTGCTGGGTTTTGGGATAGGCAAACTCCACAAAAGCCCCTATCCCTGGGGCACTTTCTGGATCAATATCATAGGTTCATTAGCTATAGGGCTCCTGCTCGGCTATCTTTCTAAAAATCCCGGACAGGAAGGCTTAAAGCTGCTATTGGTGACCGGCCTTTGCGGCGGCTTTACTACCTTTTCTGCTTTTACCGCAGAGAATATTACACTCATGCAGCAGGGACACGGGAACCTGGCAATAATCTATATTTTTTCAAGCGTAATAATCGGAATGCTCGCCGCCTGGCTGGGACTCTATATAGCCCGGTAAACACATTTAACCGCTTCTTTATACCCGCATAAGTACAATTTCGTATCTTAGCAAGATTGACACATCCAAAAATTCAAATTGCTAAATGAAGAAACTTGTCTTATCAGTGGCACTTGCTGCTCTGTGTTTTACCCCTAAACTACTTATGGCCCAGGCTAAATTTATTGAAAAAGTAGAACAAAAAGGAGATGAACTGGTTATACCCTACTCTAAATATATTTTACCTAACGGGTTAACAGTAATTGTTCACGAAGACCATAGCGATCCTATCGTACACGTTGATGTTACTTACCATGTAGGTTCTGCAAGAGAAGAAATCGGGAAATCGGGCTTCGCCCACTTCTTCGAGCATATGATGTTCCAGGGATCAGACAATGTTGCGGATGAAGCACACTTCAAAATAATTACCGAAGCCGGCGGCACCTTAAACGGAACCACTAACCGCGACCGGACCAATTATTTTGAAACAGTACCTAAAAATCAACTGGAAAAGATGCTTTGGCTGGAGGCCGACCGTATGGGCTTTTTCCTCGATGCCGTTACCCAGAAAAAGTTTGAGGTACAACGTGCCACAGTAAAAAATGAAAGAGGCCAGAACTACGATAACAGGCCTTATGGGCTGGTTTCGGAAACGGCCAGCAAATATTTATATCCTTACGGGCACCCTTACTCCTGGCTGACGATCGGTTATGTAGAAGACTTAAACCGGGTAAATGCCAATGATCTTAAGAACTTCTTTTTAAGATGGTACGGTCCTAATAACGCGACCCTGACGGTAGGTGGTGATGTAAACACCCAGGAAGTACTGAAGCTTGCCGAAAAATATTTTGGCAGTATTCCGCGTGGACCAGAAGTGAGCAATATGGCGGCTGCTTTCCCTAGCCTGGCAGAAGACCGCTATGTAACGATGGTAGACCAGTATGCGAAAATGCCTATGCTGCGTGTCGTTTACCCGAGCCCGCAATGGTATACCAAAGAAGAAGCGGCACTTGATGTACTGGCTGAAATTATGGGACAGGGCAAGAACTCTATTTTGTACCAGCAATTGGTTAAAACGCAAAAAGCGGCACAGGCCAGTGTATACAATAGTGCCAGCGAACTGGCGGGAGAGTTCACCATCTCCGTTGTTCCTTTTAAAGGGAATACGCTTAAGGACATGGATGCGGAACTGAGAAAAGCTTTTGAAGCTTTTGAAAAGCGCGGTGTTACCCAGGATGATATCAATAAATTTGTCACTAAGAATGAGGCCCGTACTATATTTGGCCTGGAGTCGGTAAACGGGAAAGTGTCGCAGCTGGCGGCTTATGAAACGTTTAAGGGCAACCCGAACTTCTTAAACACTTACCTGAACCTTTACAAAAACCTTAAGCCGCAGGACGTAATGGATGCTTACAACAAATTCATTAAAGGCAAAGGATCGGTAAGGTTAAGTGTCGCTACGAACGATGAGCCGGATAACATCGCCGGTGATTCAAAATTCAATATTGATTCAACGAAATATAACGCACCGGATTACGGTTACGATAAGCTGGTTTATAATAAAGCTAAAGATAATTTCGACCGGTCTAAAATGCCGGCGGCCGGTACCGACCTGAGTGTTGCAGCCCCGGAATTCTGGCAGGAGAAAAAAGGAACGATTTCCTTCATTGGTACAGAGATCGATGAGATCCCGGTTACTACGATCTTTATTGGTTTCCCCGGCGGTAAACTGACCGACCCGGAAAATAAACAAGGCCTTGCAGACGTATTTGCCGCTATGATGAATGAGGATACAGAAGATAAATCGGCAGAGGCATTTTCATTAGCTTTAGAGCAATTAGGCAGTTCCATTTCCATTGGTTCAAGTACAGATGAAATCACTTTATCCGTAAGAACACTTACCAAAAACCTCGATCAGACCCTGGCGCTGGTAGAAGAGCGACTGACCAAATCTAAATTCACACAGGAAGCGTTCAACAGGACGATCAAGCAATATGTTGAAGGTTATAAAAATAACTTAACCCGACCGGCAAGCGTTGCCAGCAGCGTATTGTCCAAGCTGGTTTATGGCAATACCCCACTGGCCTGGCCTGGTGGCGGTACCGACAAAACTTTGCCGAATATTACCCTGGCTGATGTAACCGCTTATAAACAAAACAACTTCTCTGCCAACAAAGCCAACGTGGTAGTGGTAGGTAATCTTTCCCAGAAAGAGATCATGCCTAAATTAAATTTCCTGAACAAGCTCAGTCAAAAAACGGTAACACTGGCTAAGCTTCCGGAGTACAAACACCCTGCAAATAGTGGCAAGCAAAAGCTCTATTTTGTAGACTTCCCGGGCGCTGCGCAAACCGAATTCCGGATCGCACAGGTAACAGGTATCAAGTTTGACGGCACCGGTACTTTCTTCAAATCCGGCATTATGAACTTCCCCTTAGGAGGGGTCTTTAACAGCCGCTTAAACTTGTATTTAAGAGAAGAAAAAGGCTGGACTTACGGAGCAAGGTCGGGCTTTAGCGGCAGCAAATATGCCGGTATCTTTAGCTTCTCTTCCGGTATCAAAGCTAATGCTACAGACAGCGCCTTATATGATGTAATGGATATTATCCAGGCTTATAAAAAAGACGGTGCCAAAGCAGATGAGCTGAGCTTTACCAAAAGCGCAAAACTGCAGGGAGAAGCCCGTCAATATGAAACGGGGTATCAGAAAGCCGGCTACTTAAGTGATGTACTGGAATACAATTTACCTAAAGATATCGCCAGGCAGCAAAGCAAGATCATTAAAGAGATCACGCTTAACGAGATCAACCAATTGGCTAAAAACAACATTAAAAACACCAATGAGTTTATCATTTTATTGGTAGGTGATAAAAAACAATTGAGCAAAGAAACGCTGGCACATTTCGAGATCATCGATCTGGATAAAGAAGGCAATAAAGTTCAGTAAAATAGTCCTTAAATAAATCAGTGGCCTGTATTTGTACAAATCAGGCCACTTGTCTTTCAATCAGCATCTGTATCTCAGGTTTACCTTACCAGCGTAACCTCGCCCTTAGCGAGCACAGGCGGCCGGTTACCATAGCTGCTTTCCAGCTTCACTATATAGTAATAGACGCCTAATTCCGCGGTACGACCGTTGAGATAAGTACCATCCCAGCCTACACCGGGCTGGTTACTTGAAAATACCACCTGTCCATAGCGGTTATAGATCCGAAGCTCATAGGACTTAGTTAAGCAGGCCGATTGCAATAAGGGTAGAAAGACATCATTCCTGCCATCCCCGTTAGGACTGAAGGCCGTAGGCATTACAGGCTGGCAGTCACAAATTACCTGCTCAACCCACACAGAATCTGTCTGAACCCCACAAACATTACTGGCTGTAACTACATAGATCCCCTCCCGGTCTATAGTGATACGATTACCTTGATCACCGGTGCTCCAGCTAAACTGGCTCTCAAAATTACTGCTTGCGCTCAGCTCCAGTGTTTCCTGCTCGCAGATAAAAGTATCATTCGGCGCAATCCGGACGAATGGGGATCTTACCTCCACATTTACAGTATCTGAAACAAAACAACGATTACGGGAAATGGTAACCGAATAAGTGCCACTTGCATCGATTACCTTCTGCGATGCTGTACTACCGTCATTCCAGGAATAAACTGCGGTATCAGCCTGCGTGGCATCCAGGGTATAGCTATCACCGGCACAAAGCACCGTATCATTGCCCAGTTCAAGACTCAGGTGCGCATAGGTAACTTTAAAGCTATCAATATAGACTTTACAGTCAGGGGTGTAGGAAGACACATAATACATCCCACCGGCGTCAACAACAGTTTCCTGTGCTGTAGTCCCGTTACTCCAGCTATAGCTCATATTCGCATGCGGGCTTTTTAGCGTTACCGGCCCGTCTTTACAGATTAATGTATCTAAAGGATTTTGATTGACAATGGTATCAGGCGACTTTAACGTGATAAACTTGGCACCCAGGTTGATCCCGCTACCCGTCTGCGGCATATTAAAAACATCACTGCTGTAGCCGGCTCCAGGCCCCGATACATTAGGCTGGCTAATGCGGTCTACAAAAAACTCCGCCACGTTGTTTACCGTCGCCAGCCGCATAACATAGATGCGTCCATCCGGGGCCAGTCTTAAGTGAGTATAATAAGTTATAGAAGGCGTAACGGGGACAAGGTCCACGGCCGAGGCGGCTATCGCCGGGATATTGGGATAAAGGCTCAGGTCCCACTGCCCGAGTAAATTAAAGCCGGCACCATATAATTTTTGATTGTCGGCTGATAACTCAAATGTCTGGACAGACACACCCTGCAGCAGTTCATAATTGCTGAACTGGCCGGTAGTACGATTAAATATACAGCGCATTAAGCTCTGGCTTGTAGTTGAATAAACAATACCGTCGGCAGTTATTTTGGTATAGAACACGCCAAGGGGTGAAGTCAGATTGGGCGTAGAGATTACCGGGGTTAAATTGACGCCATTCTCATCCACTTTATAAGCATAATATTTTCCTGAACTGGTTATAGCAATGAACCACAAGCTGTTGCAGTCCCCCATAGCAGTAGCGGTGTACTCGGTACAGCCCTGTGGCAATACCACTACATTTTTCTCGCCGGGGACCACGTCGCCCAGTCCATTATTGAGGCTCATATCCACTACATGGTAATAGATAATATTTGTCCCGGTTTCAACCGCTGAACCAGAAAAAATGTAATACCGGTTTGGACTACCGGGATGGGGTAACACTTGCACCCCTTCAAAACTTGAACCTACACCCAAACCATTAAGTCCAATAGGGCCATTACCCAATAAACCTGTAGCATTAGGCATTTCATTCCCATTCCGGTCCCATACCCTGCAGCCCATTGTATAAAACAAAAGATTACCTTGCGCATCACTTACTGCGGCACAAGACTCATAACTGGACATATTGGAATTAGGTGCATACACCGGGGGATTAGTATTGAAGTCTATATGATGTCCCTGTCCAAAGTGCCAATGATTATTTTCCCCTTGGGCAAATGTCGCTGTGGTGAAAAAAAACAGGCATATATAAAGAAGATACAAGGCTGATCTCATGGCACAATAAGGATTTAATTGCTAAACAGGCTTGTAAATATAATAATTTTCAGTTAAGCTATTGAAGACTAAATCTTTGACCTAAAGATTTTCTATTAGCCTTATTGTATTATCTTCGGTTGATAAACACCCCATTCATGAACCCGCTTCGATTAGGCAAAGCCCTGTACCTGCTTACGCTGTTAGTATTCGTATTTTTTATTCCGGTTCATGCTCAATATAACTTATCCGGAAAAGTAACTGTAGAGCAGCAACAAGCTACTCCAAAGATCATAGTGCAACTGCTCAACCAGGAAAATGACAGTATCATTAATGCTGCACCGCTTGATAAAGAAGGCAATTTTTCATTCAAAGCGAATCAGGGTAATTATTTAATCAATTTTGAATGGGATCATTATATACTGGAACAAAAAACAGTGCTGCTTAATGCCGATACTGACCTGGGCCTCATCCCCATCGCACTGCCATCAGTTGACGAACTTAAAGGCGTACAGGTAACAGCGGGAAAAGGCCGTTTCAAAATGGAACAAGGCAAATTCCTGTATACTCCGGCTTTAAACTCGGCACAGTCTGCTTTTGATATTGTGCAAAGTACGCCCATGCTTACCGTCACCGACGAGGCGATACAATTGACAGGTAAGGGAACGCCCCGCATTATGATCAATGGCCGATGGGAACGTATGCCCACCGCACAGCTGATCACTTACCTGAAAAGTTTGCCCGCGGATAAGATCAAAAACATTGAAATTGTAAGAAATCCCGGAGCCGAACAGGATGCCGAAAATAATTCAGGCTACATTAATATTGTTTTAAAGGACCAGAAAACACAAGGCTACCAGGGTTCGGTAAGCATGAACGCTTTTAAAGCAACTTTCCTTAACTACAACCCTGCGCTAAACCTGAGCGCTCATTTAGGAAAGCTGCAAATCAATGCTAATATCGGTTATAGCACTGGTAAGAAAAAAACGCCCGGAAGTAATTTTTTACATTTCCCCGATAAATACTGGGAAGAAAATAACCTACAGGTCACCACATCAAACGCACTACCCCTGAGCCTTAACGCCGATTATCAATTAAACAAGCACCATCTGATTGGCGCCGGCATTACCTACCAATCCAGTAACGATAGAAGTGACGAGCATAACCAGACGAATATATTCAACCTGGCCAGGACGCAAATTGATTCTTCGCTGTTAACTACCGGTAAGAACCCGGAGGATATGGCAACGTTTGCTCTGAACGTAAACTATACTTATCTTATCAATGATGCCGGCCGGAAGCTCTCCCTGGACCTGAACCATTATGAGCAAAATTATAACCGGTTACAGGAGTTCAGCAACTTCCAGTTTGATGACAAAGGGCAACAAAGCCAGGCGGTACAAAGCTTCCGCTCCGGCAATGAGCAGCGTATGCTGATCAGTACAGCTAATATTGATGTGCAACACCCTGTAAAATGGCTGAACCTGAACTATGGCGCTAAATTTTCTTCTATCAGCAATCAAAACCGCACTTCATTCTATCAATATCTTAGTGATAACTGGCAGGCCGACAATAGCCGTTTCGACCATTTCACTTATGAGGAAAGTACCTATGCCCTGTTTGCCAAGGCAAATAAGGAATTAAAAAAATGGAGTATGAGTACGGGGCTTAGGTGGGAGTTTACGGAAACAATGGGTATCAGTAAAGTTTACAATGTGCGCAACAAAAATAGTTATGCGAAACTCTTTCCCTCAGCCAGCATCGGGTACAGCCCTAATGAAAGGCATCAGTACAGCCTGAATTATTCCAGGCGGATTGACCGCCCCTTCTTCGGACAGGTAAATCCATTCCGCTGGTACCACACCCAGTACGCTTTTACAAATGGCAATCCTTCCTTACAGCCTTACTTCAGCCATAATATAGAACTAGATTATACCTTACATCAAAAATGGTTTTTTGGCGCTTACTACAGCCGTTCTGAGGGTATGTTCTCCGAGTATGACCTGGTAGATCCGGTGTGCCATCTCCGGGAAACCCGGGTGGACAATATTTTAGACCTTAATGTCTATGGCTTTAATGTTTCCGCACAGGTATATCCCCTGAAGTTTTGGTTGCTGATGCCGCAGGCAGGGTTGAGCTACACCCAGATCTTCTCTAAAGCAGCCTTCCTCGACTATTCTGCGGGAACATTCGTTTATAGCTCCCTGTACCAGCAATTTGCTTTAGATCAAAAGCGGCAATGGCTTTTTGATGCCAATACTTACCTGTATGCCCCCCGCAATTATGGCATTATGCAGTTCAAAACCTTGTGGGCACAGTCGTTTAAATTAACTTATGCTACCGCCGATAAAAAATGGCAATTCGTTGTGTCGGCTAATGATGTATTCCGGACAGCAGCGATGCGTTATAATTCCATTATTAACGAAACGCTCAGGGAACGCTATGTATACCGCGATCAACGCAACATAGGCCTTACCGTCCGCTATAATTTCAAGAACGGGACGGCACCGGCTAAAAGAGAAAAAACACAAAGTAATGAGGAGGAAATGGACCGCACCAGGGGTTAATACACTGCTTTCTATTAAAACAAAGAGACAGCCGGCAAATTGCGGTTGTCCCTTTTCTATTTTATAAAAAATGAATGCTTGTTACAGTTGCTGATCAAAATCAAACTGACCCTGCCCTAATTTTCTTTTATAAGCTGCGAAGGCATCCGGGTCTCCGTACGGTCCCTGGTAAACGGCATCTCCGAAAGCAAGCATAGGAAAAAAGACAATCCCCAATAAAACTATGCCGACAGTAAAGCCTTCATCTTTGCCAAAACTCTTAGACAACATATTGTAGCTCCAGATCAGGAAAATGATATTGGCTACCGGCACAAGGCAGATGAGCACGACCCACCAGGCGGGCTTACCTACAATCTTCATCAAGGTGATTAAATTGTAGATCGGGATGATGGCCTTCCAGCCTTCTTCTCCCGCTTTTTCAAAGATCTTCCATATAGAAGCGATCATTAATGCGACCACGCCCAGATAAAAAATAATTCCGATCCCTATCATAAATTTATAGTTTTGATATTTCAGTACTACAATGCTACTTTCTTTTATTTTAAATTACAAAAAAAATCTTAATATATTTTTATCACCTTTTTTAAGAACGGACAATAAAAAAGGGCTGCCAGTGGCAACCCTTTTACTATTAAATTCTCTTAATTATTAAAGTGCAGCTTCATAACGCTTGCTCACTTCTTCCCAGTTGATCACGTTCCAGATCGCGGAAAGATAGTCAGGGCGCTTGTTCTGGTACTTCAGGTAGTAAGCGTGCTCCCACACATCGATACCTAAAACAGGCGTACCTTTTACTTCCGCAACATCCATCAATGGATTGTCCTGGTTAGGCGTAGAAGTTACTTCCAGTTTACCATCTTTAACGATCAACCAGGCCCAGCCACTACCGAACCGGGTAGCACCTGCAGCACTTAATTTCTCTTTTAAAGCATCCATACCGCCTAAAGTTTCGATAGCAGCTGCTAATTTTTCAGAAGGCTGAGAACCGTTGTTGCTTAAAATTTCCCAGAATAAAGTGTGGTTAAAATGACCCCCACCGTTATTACGTACCGCAGCAGGGTATTTAGAAATATTAGCCATTAAATCTGCTAAAGAAAGATTTTCAGCATCAGTACCTTCAATCGCCTTATTCAGGTTATCTACATAAGCTTTATGATGACGATCGTGGTGGATCTCCATCGTTAAAGCATCAATATGTGGTTCTAAAGCATCGAATGCATAAGGTAATGCAGGAAGTGTGTGTGCCATATTTTAATTATTTATTGTTGTGAGTAAAATGTTTATGATAGCGCAAATGTAAACGTATTAGGCTTAAGATAAAAATGATGCGTTAAAATTTAAAGATTTTTTAGCCATAACATAGATTCCGGTGATAGCGTTATTATCTCAATCATTAGATAAGGTGTGGGCCTTGCTATTTAATGCATAAAAAAGCCGCTTCCCTGAGGAAGCGGCTTGACTATTTTACAATCTACCGGGTCAGTTTAATATTAAGCTTATATTCAAATACCGAGCCCTGATAGGTTTCTTTTTCGATCATTTCCCATTCTTGCGCTTTTTTCTTTGATTGCAATACTTCAAACACAAGTCCTCCACCGTCGAGTACCAGGGTTACCTGGTCTTTGTTCGCACTCCAGGTTCCCGTTTCGCTTGATCCGTCTGAAGAGATCAAGGTCACATTTCTATCATTAAAGATAAAGGTGCCTACTTCCACTTCCGTTTCGTCCACAACACCATCTATAAGGTAAGTCATTGTAATCACCGCATCCCATTTACCGTCTTTTCTATCCAGTACTTTATCAGGTGACTTTGAACAGGCAGTAAATAACAATGCAATGGCAATCATTGCGACTAAAGAGCTTAAAAATTTTTTCATACATTTTTGTTTTAT
>Ga0256787_1000304_pt1 | contig 12786 bp, 12 predicted proteins | sample MC6MC0938MT_FD_189994 | JGI IMG/M metagenome (GOLD analysis project Ga0256787, IMG submission 189994) | Metatranscriptome of enriched soil aggregate microbial communities from Iowa State University, Ames, United States - MC6-MC0938-MT... | ecosystem: Environmental > Terrestrial > Soil >... | reverse complement strand
CGGGGGTTTAATTCCGGCAATAGATACTATTTTCGATAATTCCCGGTTTTCAATGACGCAAAAAATCGGGGACGGCAATGACTTAGCTTTGATCCGTTTAAAAGAACCGGTACACAGCATTAGTCCCATAAGTCTCCCGAGGCCTGAAGATACTGCCAGCCTTATTTATGCCGGTAACCGCAAAGTAAAAGTGGCCGGCTGGGGCTTAACAGATACTTCAGGCTATGGTAATCCCATTATTTTAAAGTGGGCGGAAACAAAAATTATTGACCGGGTCTTGTGCCAGGAGTACTATGCAGGCAATGATGTGGTCGGACCTCTGTCCAAAGGTGTTTTTTGTGCCGGCTATGACGACAATGCTCCCTCCGGTGTTGCATCGGGAGATAGTGGCGGCCCGCTCTGGACCGAAGAAGACGGAAAGTCAACCTTGCTGGGTATCGTAAGTGGTGGCGGGGGGTGGAAAACTGTGCTCTATAAACAACCCAGCATTTTCACCAACATAGCTTACTATCGCCCCTGGATTGATTCCATTATTAATAAATATACGCCCCGTGTGGATACCCCAGGGAATTTTGATGAGAATACGATATTGGTCGGTTCAGGCTCTGACAGGATCAATGTGACCTTCAAAAGCCTGCCTTCGGATAAGGTAACGATTCAGTTATACAATATTGATGGCCGCCGTGTGTACCAGGAAGAAGTAAAAGAACCGGCACACCAGATCGTGCGGATAGATAGCCGCCATTTCGCGGCTGGTATTTACGTGCTCCGGATATATGATGCGCAAGGGCGCACTTTCAGCAAAAAGCTACACTACATTGCTTACTAAGTCCGACAGAGCAGGCCCCTTTTCGGTTACTTTTGACAATTTTGTGTAAATGTGATCGTTGCTTTGCCACAAATATGCTGCCGAAAAGATTATCTTTGCGCGTCTTCTAAACGTTGACGTTTTATAACAAATGGAATTAATCACGAAGAAAATTGTCATGACCAAGGATATCGGTATCCATGGTAATTTGTTTGGCGGTATCCTGATGGCCTGGATTGATGAGGCCGCGGGATCTTTCGCTACAGAATATTGCCAGACCCAGAATATGGTGACCTTGCGTGTCGGCGAACTTTTATTTAAAAAACCTTTAAAGGCAGGTAATCACATCCGGCTTTACGGGGAAGTGACCAAAGTAGGTAATACTTCGCTCACTTTAACCGTTGAGGCCCGTAAGTATAGTGTATATAATGCAGAAGAAACGGTAGCCTGTACCACATCTGCAACCTTTGTGCGTATAGATGACGATGGAAATCCGCGTGCTCTGGATGAAAAAATAAAAGAGAAATTTAAAAATGGTATCTTAGCATAATTCTTAAAATAGTTTCAAATGCCACATTATTATAGTCTGGGTAAGATCCCTCAAAAACGACATACGCAGTTCAGACAAGAGAACGGAGACTTATATGCAGAGCAATTGTTCAGTACAGAAGGTTTTTCCTCTCACTATTCCCTGTTATATCATATTCACCCGCCAACCGTTATTGTAAAGACCAAAGAACCTTATGATGTTTCGCCAAAAGCAGCATCTGACAATATTCTTAAACCGAGGTGTTTTGAAGGTTTTTCGGTGAAACCGGATACCGACTATTTAAGATCAAGGAAAGTTGTCCTGTTTAATAATGATGTGCAAATTGCCCTCGCAGCGCCCATGAAAGGCCTGGATGGCAATACGTTTTTTAAAAATGCAGATGCTGATGAGGTGATCTTTGTGCATGTTGGCGAAGGCGTTTTGAAGACCCAATATGGTCATATCCCCTTTGGCTATGGCGATTACCTGGTTATCCCGCGGGGATGCATTTACCAGATTGAATTTAAAACCGAGGAAAACAGGTTATTTATCGTGGACTCTTTCAGCCCGATTACCTTTCCTAAAAGATATTTAAGCCGTTACGGCCAATTACTGGAGCACTCCCCTTTTTGTGAGCGCGATATCCGCAAGCCGGAATACGTCGAGCCGATCAATGAAAAAGGCGAGTTCCTCATCAATACCAAAAAGAAAGGAATGATGTACCCTATATGGTACGGTTATCATCCATTTGATGTAGTGGGTTGGGATGGTTGTGAATATCCCTACGCGATCAGCATTCATGATTTTGAACCGATTACCGGCCGCGTACACCAGCCACCACCGGTACACCAGCATTTCGATGCCCATAATTTCGTGATCTGTTCTTTCGTACCACGCCTGTTTGATTATCACCCTAAATCCATACCGGCTCCTTATCATCATAGTAATATTGATAGTGATGAGGTATTGTATTATGTAGATGGTGATTTCATGAGCCGTAAGCATGTTACTAAAGGGATGATAACCTTACACCCCGCAGGTATTCCGCACGGACCGCACCCGGGTACAGTAGAAAAAAGCATTGGGGCAAAAGAAACCCTGGAGCTGGCGGTGATGGTAGACACTTTCCATCCGCTGATCATGACGGCCGATGCGTTGGGCGTAGAGAATGAAGACTATGCCTTGAGCTGGATTGATGGGTAAAGTGCTGATTTGATGGTGAGCTAATTTGGAGATGTACTGATGTGACAATGTTCGGATTTGGAGATGTGAGGATAGACCAATTGATTAAACGTATTTAAATAATAAACAAAAAAATGCAAAAAGAGATTATTAACTCGCCGGCGGCACCGGCACCGATCGGGCCTTATAACCATGCGGTAAAATTTGGCAATATGTTATTCGTTTCCGGCCAGATCCCTTTTAACCAGGAAAAAAACGAGCTGGTTACCTCCGGTATACAGGATGAGACCCGCCAGTGCCTGGAGAATGTAAAAGCAATCCTAAGTACGGCCGGTTATGGTTTTGAAAACGTGCTGAAAGCGACTATTTTTATTACCGATATGGGCCAGTTCTCCTTGATTAATGAAATATATGCTACTTATTTTACCGAGAATGAGCCTGCCCGTGAATGCGTACAGGTAGCCGGCTTACCCCGTGGCGTAAACGTGGAGATCTCTGTGATCGCGGCAAAATAAATCGTTATAAATTACTAAAGGCTCTTTGTTGTCTCTAAACAATAAAGAGCCTTTTTATTTGCAGCCGTGGAAAACTATTCCGGTTGCTCCGCTCAAATTTTCCGAAATTTGCAGGTACTGATCATAACCTTCCGGTTGTGAGTTTTTATCGTTGAATTTACTATGAAGTTATGTATTGCCGAAAAGCCAAGTGTGGCCAGAGATATCGCCAAAGTATTGGGCGCTACCCAAATGCGCTCCGGCTACTTGGAAGGCAATGATTATTGTGTGACCTGGACCTTCGGCCATCTCTGTACGCTTAAAGAACCCCATGATTATCATCCGAGCTATAAATACTGGGACCTGGGCTACCTGCCTATTATCCCGGAACGCTTCGGACTCAAACTGATCCCCAATAAAGGCGTAGAGCAGCAATTTAAAGTCATCGAAAAACTAGTACAGTCCTGCGACGAGGTGATCAATTGCGGGGATGCCGGGCAGGAAGGGGAATTGATACAACGTTGGGTATTACAGAAAGCCAATTGTGATAAGCCGGTAAAACGGCTCTGGATCTCTTCGCTTACCGAAGAAGCGATAAAAGAAGGTTTTGAAAAATTGAAACCTGCTGAGGAATATAAAAATCTTTACCTGGCAGGCAATGCCCGTGCCATTGGCGACTGGCTCCTCGGGATCAATGCGACCCGCCTGTTCACTAAAAAATTCGGTCAAAACAAAGCCGTACTATCCATTGGGAGGGTGCAAACCCCTACCCTGGCCATGCTGGTACAAAGACAAAAAGAGATCAATGCCTTCCAGTCTGCTGATTACTGGGAATTGAAAACCGTTTACCGCGAAGTCTTATTCAATGCAGCCATCGACCGGCTGGCTAATAAAGAGCGTGCAGAAAAAGGCCTTGAGTACTTACAACAACATCCTTTCGAGATTGTTTCTTTCGAGAAAAAAGAAGGTAAAGAAAAGAATCCGCGACTGTTTGACCTTACCGGTCTGCAGGTGGAAGCTAATAAAAAATTTGGCTTTTCAGCTGAAAACACCCTTAAATATGTACAGAGCCTTTATGAAAAAAAGCATGTGACGTATCCGCGCGTAGATACCACATACCTTTCCGAAAGCCTGTACCCGAAAATCCCGGACATCCTGCAAAATCTTCATTATTACCAGGAGTTTACAGCTCCGTTGTTGCAGGCCCCTATTCCAAAGTCTAAAGCCGTATTTGATGATAGCAAAGTGACCGATCACCATGCCATTATCCCAACAGAGATCTGCCCGCCGGCCTCATTGTACCGGGAAGAGAAAATAATCTACGACCTGATTGCCAGGCGTTTTATTGCCGTTTTTTATCCCGATTGTAAGATATCGAATACGCTGGTCGAGGGTAAAGTAGGTGAAATCCCTTTTAAAGCTACCGGTAAACAGATCCTGGAGCCGGGTTGGAAGATCATTTACGCTAAAGATGCAAAAACCGAGGAAGAGGAAAAGAATAAAGAAGAAGAGCAAAATATCCCGGAGTTCAAAGTAGGCGAATCAGGACCGCATGAACCCCTGGTACACCAGGGAAAAACCACTGCGCCCAAACCATACACAGAAGCGACGATCCTGCGGGCCATGGAAACCGCGGGCAAGCAGGTGGAGGATGAAGAGCTGCGCGAACTCATGAAGAGTAATGGCATTGGCCGCCCTTCTACCCGCGCCAATATCATTGAGACCTTATTCAAACGTAAATACATCGAACGCAAGCGCAAGAACATCATTGCCACGCAAACCGGTATTGACCTCATCGATACTATTGAAGATGAATTGCTGAAAAGCCCCGAGCTGACCGGGGAATGGGAATTGAAGCTGCGCAAGATTGAAAAAGGGGAATACGAAGCGCACCAGTTCAAGCAAGAACTGGTGGATATGGTGGTCGCCCTGACGCAGAAAGTGATTTACAGCCAGCATAAAGTGATTGCCCTGCAGGAAGAAAAGCCTGCAAACGAAGCAAAACCAAAGAAAGAGAAAGCGCCCAAAGACAATACCCCATTAGAATGGAACAGTATAGACTGCCCAAAATGTAAACAGAGTAAGCTGATGAAGGGCAATACAGCGATTGGCTGCAGCGATTATCAAAACTGTGGTTTTAAAGTGCCGTTCGTGGTATTCGGTAAAAAGCTGAATGAGAAACAGCTCCAGGCCTTAATACAGAAAGGGAAAACCGCTAAGATCAAAGGGTTTAAAGAACACCCGCAAAATATAGAAGAAGGAAGTCTCAGCCTGGATGCCAACTGGCAGCTTTTATTGGGCTAAATAAACAGGATAAAGTAAGAGCCTAGAATACATACCGTTTCAAGTTAATTTTGAATGGGTGCTCCAGCCTTAAAATTTGCTCAACTTAAATGTCCTGGCCATCTGGCCTTTGTTGAGTCTGACATAATATATTTGACTTTGTAATGGTAATGGCACTATTGTACGTGAGGCGGTCAGTTGACCAGCAGCAATTTTAACGCCATTCAGATTATAGATCGTATAAAAACAATCTCTATATTCCGCCATTTCAATTACCGCATATTGGTTTTGTAAGTATACTTGCGCCGCAATTTGCTTAATCGGCCTTACTGTGGTAGGAGTGGTATCGACCGGAATATCCGTACACAAACTATCAATCAGGTTGCTACCAATGACCCTGTCCAACAGGATACTATGTCCTGCATTATTCAAATGCACCCCGTCACCGCTATTATAGGCCGCGAGGATACTTCCGTCAGCAGCGGCAATTCCCGTCCAGAAATCAATATAACTATCGGGAAAGGTGGTCATAATCCAGTCTTTCATATGGATTAAGGAATCTCTGCCTGCTGCAGATAAATTTCTAGGTTGGGTAGTCGTGATCCAGACCGGCACATTAAAGGAATCCGCTTTAGCCCGCACCCGCATGAAATTTGCTTTTTGCTCGCTCAGTGTAAAGCCCGAAGCGGCATCATTGGAGGGCATATTGATAAGCAGGGCATCCGGATGTAAAGACAAAGCTTTATCAATATTTTTTGCGGTATCTACGGATCCGCCAAACCAGGTTGGTTGTATTTTACGTGTATTATAACCACCTACGGCCAGGTTGATGACGATGCACCCGGCATTTACAGAATCCTGCAGGTATTTATTGAAGCGTTTTACATAAGCACTGTCGGATGGTGTAGCACCGGCTCCTGCAGAAGTTGAAGAGCCTAAAACTACCAGTGTGAAAGGATGGCTACAGGCCTGCGATTGCGCCCTGGATGCATTTATCGTTGCGGCTATAATGACCATTGATAATAGAAAGCATTTACCCATGACGACTATTTTAGTGATTAACTAATTACTTATTCACTACCTCATTCTTAAACCTTTCTTTCAAAAAATTGGTATTGAAGAGCGAACTCAGTTTCGCATAATTATCTATATCCACGACCTTCGCCTTTAAGACCCGGGCCACTTCGTAGCGGGAAGATTGGGAATCGAAGTTCATGGCGATCGTTCTCACCTGGTCTGTACTAAAACAATATTTAGCCGCATTTTTGCGCACAATACCCAGTTTTAGCTCCTCATCTTCTGTAGTGTTCAGCAAACTGGCAAAGTTGTCAAACTGGCTTTCGGAAGCCGGCTCGGAACATTTTGTATTGCTGCCTGAGTTTGTATTTTTGGCAGTACCGGAGCGGTTATTGCCACTGTTGTTCTCTTTTTTATCCATTTCAAAGTCCAGAAAGCGTTCTCCGTTGGCATTTTCTTCTGCTTCCTGTCTTCTTTCTGCTCTGGTTTTCTTTGGTTTTTTAGGAGCTTCCGGCTCTTCCTGTGCGATCGAAGGGGTTGTTTCCTGCTTGTTTTTTTCTTCTTTAGCGACCGTAAACTCCGGAATCTCGTCCTCTGATTGCTTCTCTTTTTTAGGCCTTGGTGTTGCCTTCTCCTTCTTTGGTTTTGCTACAGGTACTGCGGCTACCACTTCTTCCTTTGATGGAGTAGTCGTATTCGAGGCTAAAACCGTGTTTTGATAATCTTTATCACTTCCCGAAATATCATCCTCAAGCCGGTTACCATTATTTAAATAAATGCCATAGTTCAGGTCGTATAAAGCAAACTTGTTCTGGTCCATCTTTTTCAATACCAGCGAGCGTTGGCCCGAAGGGGGTATGTTCAACACAAATTTCTGGTTGGGATATTTGTTTTGTTGAAACAGGATCTCTAGGTTTAATGGCCCGGAAGCCAAATTGCCCAATACCACATAATTTTTACTGTAACGCTCCATCATCTGGCCCTCTACTTTTACATAAATAGGCGTTTCTTTATCACTCTGGATATAAACTACAGCATCGTTCAGGTCCTGGCTGAAGGCGTCAAATCCACAAAGGAACAGGCACAGCCATATCAGTATTGTTTTTTTTATCATTTCTGTAAGTAATAGGCCATTTTCTAGGCAAGTTCAATCAATATCTCTCCTTTCTCTACAGCCTGGCCTTCGGTAATTTTGATCGCTTTGACCGTAGCGTCTGAGGAAGCTTTAAATACATTTTCCATTTTCATGGCTTCCAGGATGAGGACCGGATCCCCTTTCTTAATGCCTTGTCCTTCGGTAACCAGTACCTTCAGGATCAAACCCGGCATGGGCGCTTTTACTGGCTCTACCTTCTGTGTTTTTGAAATATCCAGGCCCATTTTTTCCAGTAAAAGATCGATAGGTTCCTGGATCTTTATAGTATAAATGCTGTTCTCAATACGCAGGTCCATCGTTTTACGGGCGCGGTCTACGTTTTCGAGGAAAGCCACATAACTTTTATTGTTAGCAATAATACTAAAGCTTTTATTAGGTAATGGCTGTATATCCCATTGTAAGTCTTTACCGCCTACATTGATCTGTCCCGCTTCTAAAGTTAAGCTTAGCTCTTCCTGTCCGTTTATTTTTATATTGTACATCCTAGATTATTTGCAAGTGACAAATTTACACTAAAAATCAATATTCATTTGCCCCCGCTACTTTTTAATTTTGCTGATAAACACTACTTTTGGGCACAGAAAAAGCTCCTGAGTTGTTTTGTTTGCTTCATTCTACTAAAAACACGACAAACTATATGTTTGAAAAAGATACTTTAAAAGCCCTTGAGGCCATGGACCGGGCGCACCTGATCGCCTTCGCACCATACGTTTGGGAGGCTTCTAAACTGTTAATTGAAAAAGATATCTTAGCACAGATCGATAAAAGCGGCACGAATGGTATCGCTATGGCGGAAATTAAACCGAATACCGAACTATCTCCCTACGCTTTACGTGTATTGCTGGAAGCCGGTCTGGGGATAGGTTTGATCTACCGGAAAGAAGATAAATATTTCCTGGCAAAAACAGGTTATTTTATCCTGAAAAACGAAATGACCCGGGTAAACTACGAGTTTATGCGGGACGTATGTGCTGCGGGTGCCGACACTATGGAGGACTGTCTTAAAGACGGGAAACCTTACGGGCTGAAAACCCTGGGCGATTGGGGTACATTGTATGAAGGGCTTTCCGTAATGCCGGAGCCTGCTAAAACAAGCTGGTTGAATTTTGACCACTTTTATTCTGATAACACTTTTGAAACGGCCTTAAATATTGTATTCGAATCCCAACCCAAAAAGATCCTGGATATAGGCGGAAACACCGGCAAATGGTCTTTACAGGCTTTACAGTACAATCCGGAGGTGCAAATGGGTATTGTAGATTTGCCGGGCCAATTGGCTATGGCAGAGCAGAATATCGATGCCGCAGGTTTTAAAGGCCGGGTATCTTATTATAACCACAATGTTTTAGATAATAGTTTGAAGCTTCCCGAAGGCTATGATACCATATGGATGAGCCAGTTCCTGGATTGCTTTGCTGATGAAGAAATTATAGGCATTTTGAAAAAATGCCATGAGGTAGCCACAGCGGACACCAGGATCTTTATCAATGAAACATTCTGGGACCGCCAGAAATTTGAAACTTCTGCCTTCGCGCTGCAAATGACCTCTTTATACTTTACGACTATGGCCAATGGCAATAGCCAGATGTATGACAGCGCCGTGTTCTATAAACTGATTGATGAAGCCGGTTTTAAAATCGTCAAAGAATACGACAATATAGGATTGAGCCATACCATTTTAGAGATTCAGAAAAAATAAGCCTTTTAGTTAACAATAAGCAACAGTGGAGCTATGAAAAATATAGATGTATTGGTTATCGGTGCCGGACCGGCAGGAAGTGTTGCGGCCGCTATTATAAAGAAAGCCGGGTTTAATGTGGAGATCGTCGAAAAAACGCAATTCCCGAGATTCGTGATCGGCGAAAGCCTTTTGCCTCGCTGCCTGGAGGGTATGGAAGAAGCCGGTTTCTTACCTGCTTTAAAAGCACAAGGCTTTCAGGAAAAATGGGGCGCTAAATTTGTACTCGGGGATAAAGTTTGTGATTTTTCTTTCGAAACCCAGCATACCGAAGGTTATAATTATGCCTGGCAAATGCCACGTGCCGATTTTGATATGACCCTGGCCAACGAATGCGGTCGGATGGGGATACCTGTACATTATTTAAGCGAACTGACGGCTATTGAAATGAATGAAGACGGCAGCAGCATTTCTACGATTCAAAAAGAGAACGGGGAAAGCTGGCAGGTAAAAGCCCGTTTTATCGTAGATGGCAGTGGCTATGGGCGGGTCATACCCAAATTATTTAATCTGGAAATGCCACCGGGACTACCTACCAGGAAAACCATCTTCTGCCACATGGAGGATCCCAGGCGTATGGAAATGGTAGAGCCTAACCGGATTGTGGTGTATGCCCAGGATACTGATTGCTGGATCTGGACCATTCCGTTCTCTACAGGAGTTACTTCCGTGGGTTTCGTGGCCAACCCGGAATATTTTGAGCCATTCGGCAGCGACGAGGATATCGTAGCCAAGTACCGCAGGTTATTGGAAAATGATCCCAATACCGCTTACCGTTTTAAAGATGCGGGCTTGAAATTCGAACCGAGGATACTACAAGGCTGGAGCGCGACTTCCAGTACTTTCTATGGTAAAGGCTATGTGCTCACCGGTAATGTAACCGAATTTTTAGATCCTATTTTCTCGTCTGGCGTTACGCTGGCCACCGTATCCTCCCAAAAAGCGGCGAATCTTGTCGTGAAGCATTTGCAGGGAGAACAGGTGGATTGGGAAAATGATTATATGAAGTTTATGGAGCAGGGTGTGGATGTCTTCCGGACTTATGTAAAGGCCTGGTATACCGGCGATCTCTATAAGATCTTCTTCGCGGAATATAAAGATCCGGTGATCAAATCCCAGATCTGTTCTGTATTGGCTGGTTATGTATGGGACGAGACCAATCCTTTTGTAAAGAATCATCAAAAGGCCATTACTTCCCTGATCAAATTCTTAGAACGCGAACCTTCCTGATGCAATCAATGAACACGGAACATAGCATAAGCATAAGTGCTGCCGGTGTCCTTGTGGACGGGCAGCGCTTATATGATTTACGGGATATAGCACCCGCTGAAATACCGGTGCATCTATACAAGATATTAGGGCTGTCTTATCCTAAGTTTTTTAAGATGGACCGTATTTCCAAGCTGGGCTTCCTAGCTACCGAAATATTGATGCAAGTGGTAGATCAGCCTGTAAATAAAGATAAAGTAGCTCTCTTGCTCACTACCGCGGACGGATGCCGGGAAATTGATGAAAAGTTTGCCGCCTCCATGCAGGATATTCCCTCCCCTGCCCTTTTCGTGTATACTTTACCCAATATCGTAGCCGGCGAGATATGTATCCGGAATGGTTTCAAAGGGGAGCAAATGGTTTGGGTATCGGAAACACAAGATGAAAAAATGACCCATGCCTACCTTCAGGCGCTCTTCGCTAAAGGTAATACAGAGGCCTGCCTGGCGGGTTTTGTAAACGCCTACGGTGATGATTTTAGTGCGGAATTGAACTGGGTAATACCTGCTTGATTATAGCTAGACACAAGAACTATAAATTATATGGCGCGCATTATTTGAATCCATATTGGATATTACCAGTATAAATACCGGGCGGGAATCGCCGGGTAATAAACGCCGGAGTAAGTGGGCGGAATACCTGTTTATTTTCTGCCTGCTCTGTCTCCTCCTGGGCATTACACTCGTCCCGGAACTCTATTCTTTCCAGAACAAAACCTTGCTGCTGACATTGCTTACCCTCAGCTCTATGTTCCTGGGCAGTCTTACGCTCGCCTTCCTGACCTTAATAAAAGTCCTGCGCAGTATATATCCTCAAGACTTCTTATTGCTTCCATTGCCATCCTATATTCCCTTCAACTCTGTGCGCTAAATCTTAAATTTGGGCTTATTTCCTAAGTTTAAAGATTCTTTTTATGGATACACTTCCTCAATACCAGGCTATTTTCGAGATCGTCAGGCTCATTCCTAAGGGAAGAGTTTGTAGTTATGGTGTCATTGCCAAATATGCAGGTCCGGGTATCACTGCCCGTATAGTAGGACGGGCCATGTCCGCTTCCCACAACCTGGAAGTCCCGGCGCATCGCGTGGTAAACAGCCAGGGAAAATTAACCGGCAAAATGCATTTTGAAACTCCTTCAAAAATGCAGGAATTGCTGGAAGCGGAAGGACTCCAAATCAAACGCGATAAAGTGGTTGATTTCCCTAAACACTTCTGGTCACCGGATGAGCTGATTTGATTTCCTCAGCTTATTATGAATTGATAAATTATTTATTATTTTTATTTTTAAATTATAAATTGAATTTTATACTCTTTAATTCCTTTATATTAAGGTGTATTAATAAATATACAATATTATTTGATCATTAAATATAGATTGGGTATATTTGTAATAACCTTTGAAAAACCCCTATAAATACTTCCTCCTATTTAATTGTTTGAATGGACGGTCGGGCATATTGCTTTGTTCCGTTGTGTGCTCAACTAAACTACCTATTAACAATTAAACAAAGTATTGCAATATGCCTTGGGGGTATTTGTTTAAGCCTGCTTACTTGCATCAATGTGCAGGCGCAACGCGTTTATGCTTCCCTGCAACAAAATAGCGGGATTATAAGTGGAGCGACGAATGCGACTACCAGTGATCCACTGACCTATTCTACCCTGACTTCAGTTGTATTAGGCTCTGCTACACAGAATCTCCAGTTTTCAGCGGCCAATAAGCCGAGCAGTACGACGCCGATCATACTCCGTACGACCACCTCAAGCGGCCTGGTACTAGGTTTAGGTTTGGTTTCTAACCTGGAAATAACCAAAACTTTAGGCGGAATGACCGCAACCGTAGGGACGGTCTACACAAGCAGTACACTCGCTTCCCTCTTGGGACTCGGTACCGTTGTCGGGGAAATGTTGATCCCTGCCGAAAATGCCAATTTCGATGGCGTAAAGGTGCATTTCTACGGCCTGGCCAATTCCATACGTATCTATTACGCCTTCTATATCAAATCCCCTACCGCTAACAATATGACCACCTGTTCGGGACAAAGTGCCAATCTCCTGATCACCAATTTTCAAAGCGGCTATACTTATAAGTTGTATGAAGGTACCACACAGGTAGCGACCACTACAACAGCCAATATGCCTTTGCCGGTAATCACAACGACGACAACACTGGTTAAAAATTACAGCCTGGAAGCTATTGAAGCCAATACTTATCCTTCAGGCCGAACGGCCGTGCAGGTAACCATACAACCCAGGCCTGCGGTCCCGGGCAGCGCAACCTTAAATTAAACAAAAACAATAAATTTTCTT
>Ga0256787_1000298_pt1 | contig 12901 bp, 12 predicted proteins | sample MC6MC0938MT_FD_189994 | JGI IMG/M metagenome (GOLD analysis project Ga0256787, IMG submission 189994) | Metatranscriptome of enriched soil aggregate microbial communities from Iowa State University, Ames, United States - MC6-MC0938-MT... | ecosystem: Environmental > Terrestrial > Soil >... | reverse complement strand
TATTTATGTAGGACTTTTTCAAGAAATTCTGTACCGGTCATATTAGGCATTCGCTGATCGGTAATGATAATATGTACAGTGTTTTCTTCCAATATTTTTAAGGCCTCTTCCCCTCCTATAGCAGTAAATATTTTGTACTTAAGGCGGAAGGTAGCTTTAAACGAAATTAGATTATTCTCTTCATCATCAACGTATAATATAGTTATTTTATCTGACATTAGAATCAATTAAATCATTAAGAAGTAAAACGATCTGTTATGTAAAGTTAAGGTAATTAATGAAAAAACAAAAAGTTCTTCATTTTTTCATTGCCAATCTTACACAATATATAACATTTCAAGTGATAAACAGTTAATTGTTTTTTGTATTTAATTTAATTGTAAATGTTGTGCCTTCATTCACTACCGAATCGACAAGAATGTTGGCATTATGCTCTTTAATAATAGAAAATACGATAGACATACCCAGGCCCATACCCTCGCCTACTTTTTTGGTAGTGAAGAAGGGTTCGTATACTTTGGATAAAGTCGTTTCGTCCATACCCGTACCATTGTCTTTGATCAGGACACAAATGGTGTCATCGTCCTCCTGGTAAGTCCTAACTTCTAAATGCCCGCCTTCTGCCTGTCCATGTCTTTCCCTGATCGCGCCGATCGCATTGGTGATAATATTCAGGAACACCTGGTTGAGTTTTCCCGGGTAGCAAAGTATTTCCGGGCATTCTCCCAGGTCCACCGAAACTTTAATCCCATTAATCAGGTTGTTGACAATGACCAGTGTAGATCTGATCCCATCGTTTATGTTAGCTGCTTTTAGCTCAGCCTCATCTACTCTTGAGAATACGCGTAAACCTTTCACAATCTCCGCAGTCCGGCTGGCACCGTCCTGGATACCATTCAGCAGGAAATTGATCTCTGTTTTCAGGTAGTCGAGGTCTTCATCAGACTTGTATTGTTCTATTTCTTTCTTTTTAGAATCAGTAGTCGCTTCTTCTTTCAATCCAATGGTCTCAATCCTGTCGAGTGCATCCAGCAGGGCCTTGAAGTCGCGCCTTAAGGGGTTGACGTTGGACGCTACGAAATTGATCGGGTTATTGATCTCGTGGGCGATACCTGCGGTCAACTGACCTAATGAAGACATTTTTTCCGCAATGACCAGCTTGGACTGTGCCTGTTTCAAATCCTCATAGGTCTCATTCAGCATATCATTTTTAAGGACCAGCTCTTCGGTTCTTTTAGTGACCTGCTCTTCCAGATGCATATTTTGTTCTTTTACGATCCTTGTATTCTCTCTGGCCAGCCTGAGTGCTGTTCTTCTGGAGTTTTCCTTTTCTTTTTCCAGGATATTGATCCGGCTGGCAAGTGCCAGGGATAATAAGGTCATCTCGATGGCGGAACTTAACTGTACGGAATAATTGGTGAAAGTGCTGTATTTTAAAATACCAAAGTTATAGAGCAGGTAGATCATGGATCCTGCGATCAGGATGCACCAGGCCACTACAAAATAGACTACAGAGGCTTTCCTGCTTTTGCGAAACACATAAACGGAGGTGAGCAGCGCTACAAGTGCGCCTACACTTGTGGCATTCCGCATAAAAAGAAATGAAAGTTGACGGCTGAACGGGATCAATACTATACTAATCGCGAAAGGAATCAGCGCAAAAAGTATTATCCGGTTCAGTATTGGGAAGTCTTTCTTCAAGTTGAGGAATTGCCGGGTGAACAGCAAACCTGCAGAACCACTAAGCGAGGCAAAGAGTACCATACCGTGTTGTTCCATAAATGGCGTATCAGGCCAGAAATATTGAAATGCGACTCCCTTCAGCATAAGCTGGGTAAGGCCCGCAAAAAAAATGAACATTACATAGTAAAGGTAACTGCTGTCTTTTACCGAAGCATATATGAAGAAGTTGTAGGTAACCATGATCAGCACCAGCCCAAAATAAATGCCGTTAAACCAGCTCTTTTTCAGCATTTCGACCAATTGAGCATTCGGCAGATTGACGCTTACCGGCAGGATGATTGGTTGCTCTCCTTTTATCCGGGCATAGTACACGATGGGTTCGTTATTTTCCTGGTCCAGCCGGAACACGTAGTCCGAACCTTTATGCTTACGGAGACTTAAAGGTTGTTTCTTGTTGAGTAACTGCCTGCTGAAAGTATCGGCGCCTGAGGGCTTCCAGAACAATTCGACTTCATCCAGTGTCGGATTATCCATGTATAATACGAAAGACGGCGTGAAGCTGTTGTTTTGAATGATCAGCCTGATCCAGATGCTGTTCTTATGGGTACCAAAATTAGGCACCTCACTGGTTACCGGTTGATAAGCAGCATTAAGCGCGGTTTTAAAGTCAACTTCAGTATCAGGAATGAATACCTGGAGGTCTTTCCCTATAAGCGGGCTGGAGTTACTATCCAGCAAGATGACATTTTGTTTTTGGGCATAAGTATCCAGGCAAAAAAGCAGTAGAAAAACAACGATACAGTTACGGAGCATATTTTATTCTAATAAAGCGGCAATTTACATCTTAATTTATATACTGTATATGTATCTGCTATTTTATTCCTGTAGCCACAACTAAATTTAATGACATGGCAAAATGCCCCTTGCTGTCTGCTGCGCGGAGGGCTTTATATAAGGTTTCGTGTTCTTCTGTACTCATCAGGTTACGCTCTACCATTTGCTGCAGTATATAGTCGAGCCTGATGAAGGCGATTACCTGGTCGAGGGAATGAGAGACTAAGGGATAAACGTTGAATTCGATATCTTTAAACCCGGTTTCCAGCAATAAGCTATTCAGGTCCAGGGCCACAGAACCATTAGGTACATTTTTATGAGCATAGAAGTCTTTGACCTGGTCTGCCATACCCGGAGGTGCGCTGTAGAGCGTCATGCTGCTCCAATCTGTTTCCACTATGGCCAGGGAGGCTCCTGGTTTTAATACCCGGTTAAATTCCCGGAATGCCTGTGCCGGATCAGGTACATGTTGGATCAGTCTTTCATTCCTGAGGCCCTGAAGGGATTCGTTGTCAAATGGAAGTGCAGCCACATCAGCTTGCAAAAAGTTGATGCCCTCCATGCCCCTGGCATTTTCACGGGCTTTCTCGATCATACCTTCTGCAATGTCTACACCAGTAACCCGGACATTAACGGGCGTCAGCCGGGAGAGGTTGATGGCATCCTGGCCGGTACCGCAGCCTACATCAGCGATGTGGCCTGTTTCAAGATTAAGGAAGCGCGCATAGGATTTTTCTTTAATTTCCTTTAGTAACTGTGTTGTCTTCTCTAAGTACTCTATACTATACAATTTAGAACTCATTTGTAACCCTTTTTGTTTTTATGGAATGAATTATTGTGCAAATTTAGCGGTTACTTCTTTTAAATCCCAAGCGCTTATATTAGGAATGGCAATATCATAGTGAATTTCGATCTGTTTTCTGCGCAGTGTTTCCACGCGCACAATATTAGCATTGTTCCGGAGGTCTAAAATAGATATTTTATCCTCTTCAGAAGCCGTTGCCACACTTTGGATATCCGGGTAGAACATAGAAGTAGCTACGAAACCCTCTCTCGGATAATAGAAGGTACCATGATCTCCGAGGCGACTATCTACTTCATAACCGATACTTTCGGCAAGCTTTACGGTATAAGGTGCGCATAAAGCAAATAATGTTTTTATCCCGATCTGGGAGGAGATGGCAACACCCACGCGGGAAAGGAATATGCTGCCTACGCCATAACCGGCTATTTCTCTGGAATTCCATAAACCGCAACCTTCGCCAGTCCCATCTACGGCACATTCCCTTACAAGGTCACATATCCTGGGGTCATATCTTCCGATCGCCTCTTCTACCGGTAAAGGCTGGGTGCCGCCGGCGACATGAATTCTTGCTCCGCCATACAATTTGGTTTTATCCAGGGATTCTACCACGATCACAAATACTGCCGGATTTTTTACCCATTCATAGTTAGCAGATGTAACCATTTTTAAATTGTATACTTCTAATACATGTTGATGTCCTTCTATAAATCGCATACAGGTCTCCGGGTCATCTATCGCACGAAACGCCCTAAGTCTTACCTGGGGAATTTCCCTTTCTAAGTTAATATCCATCTTTTACTCCTCTGAAACTGAATTTAGTTAAAGTTAAAATCAAAATACATGTAACGGTTGTGTCAACAAACCACCACATGTATTTTATAATAAATTTTTTTGGGTTGCGGAATGCTTTTATTTCAGCTATAAGGTGGTATGATTTGAAAACGTACTGTCAATTCTCCAGGTAAAGAAGTTGAGGTGTGTCTATGGTCATTTAACGTACATTTCAAATGTACCACTTTTACAGGAATAAAATACATACCGGCAAAGAATTAATAGGAACACAACAAAACATTTTAACACAATCCTGATTTTGAAGCGAATCTTTGCCGGTAGCTATTTCCGGTTATATTACCGTTTTTCTATTTTGAAAATTGCTGCTTTATCGTCTTGTCCGATCACTCTGATCAGGTATAAACCGGCTGCCAGTTGTTGCATATCTACTGTTACGATTTCAGTAGCTGGCGTTACTGCTTTTACTACTCTTCCGTTCAGATCTAATACCTGTACCATTTTAGGCAGGTTACCATCTGCTTTTACATAAATGTTGCTTGTGGCCGGGTTAGGATAAACCGCAATGGCAGTAGCAGTAGAGAAGTTCAGCATTTTTACATTGCTATAGCTCACTTTACCATTGTTATCAGCGATTTTTAAGCGGTAATAATTACTACCTTTTAAAGGAGCCTTATCGGTAAAAGAGTAATCTGCTTTTTGGTTTACATTGCTGTTGTTTGCTTTTAAGCTACCGATAGCTTCAAAAGATTTGGCATTGCTGCTTCTTTCTACGGTAAAAGTAACTTCTGTTTGCTCTTCAATTACCTGCCAGTTGATCTCCGCCTGTGTTTCTTTCACTTTGTTTACGTTAAAAGCTAACAAGTCCAGGGGTAATGGAGCGGTAACATTTACTAATACTTTAGCAACATTGGAAACATTGCCGGCAACATCGTAAACGGTATAAGTGAAAGAATCGGTACCTACAAATGAAGCATTAGGGGTATAAGAAAATACGCCGGGCTCTGTAGTACTTGCTTTAGCACTTCCGTTTTTTGGTAAAGTTGTCATGCTTAATGTCTGGAAGTCGATACTTCCACACTCTGCGATGTCATTTGTTGTTACCGGAATGTTTACAGGTGTACCTGAGTGAGCAGTTGCCTGATCATCAACGGCAATAAGCTCTTTATAGGTCACCTCCAATGCAGAAGAAATAGTTGAATTACATCCGCCGCTGCTTACGGAAGCCAGGGTATAGCTTCCTGGCTGTGTAATTACCAGTGAATCACCGGCTCCACCGACAGCGGATCCGTTGCGGTACCATACATAACCACCGGCAACATCCGCTGCTGTTGGGTTTGCTTTCAAAACCACAGAACTTCCGCGGCAGATTTTGATACTTTGGGGATTAGCCTGGCTGTGTGCTTGTGAACCAGTAGCTACTGCTAATAAGGCAACGAATAAAGTATTATATATATTTTTCATTTTAAAAAAGATCGAATGGAAATATTAAGAAAAAGAGAGGTAAAAAATATCGGTAAGATTTTTAGGTTTTAGGAGATCTTACCGATATCCTGTTTCATACTCACTTGTGTTTTCACACTGGCTGTTTCATACCAGTTTTTACTACTGCTTTATTAGGATTTAAAGACTTTTACTTTTTTAAAATATCGGTAAGGTTTTTTAAAGGCTTTAGGGTTAAACCTTACCGATATCTGTTTCATACTACTTTTGTTTCATACAGATTGTACTTTCTGGTTTGTTTCATACTTATTGTTTCATACCAGTTGCAACCTGTTTTATTTTTATTGTTGGTTTACCGAGATGATTGGTGCAGAGTAACCGCTTCCGATCGTGATGGTAATATTTGTTTTATTGCTTGGATAAGTCATCGGATCGCCGGCGACCGCATTAGAGATAATGTATTGGGCCCTTACTTCTCCCTGGCTGAAGTTAGCGCTTGGGGTAAAAGTGATGATTCCGGTTGCTTCATTCAGTACAAAAGTTCCTTTATTCGGTATATCCAGTTTCTTGGTATTGTTAGTCACGTTGCCTTTATTGTAATAGTCAAACAGTTTGGTAGAATTTAATTGTACCGTGAATGTTTGTGCGTTAACGGTTGTATGTGGTGCTACATAGTCGTTCAGGTTGATCTGGATGGGAGCGTTAGAACACACTTGTTTATATACCAGTCCTGTAGTCGGAGGGAAGCCCGCGATAGCCTGTGTGGCATTACAGTTATAAGCTGTGGTATCCATTGGCACCATAGCTGCTGGTCTGATGGTATTTACAGGAGGATTGTTCTGTACATAAGTATCAAAGATCTGGTTGCCTGTTTGTGAAGCATCGAAGAACATGATCGGGCTGCTGGCACTTGAACCGGCGAAAACGCCTGCACTGTTGAAGTCTGTGTTACCTGTGAAGTAGAAGCTTCCGTAACCTGTGATCTTACCAGAGTTTCTGAAGTTGGCACCTCTGATGAAACCTGTAGTATCATTTTTTACTTCAGAAGGTAAACCTTCCACTTTAAATTCTCCGGTTACCCAGATCAAACCTTTATTTTCTGTAATACCGTTACCGATAAAGTAGTTTCCGGCAAATATTCTGCAGTTGTTGATCACTTTAGATCCTGCTGCATTTTGAGAAACCGATCCTGAGGCTTTGATCATACCATTATTAACCAGCTGGCCATTGGTAGAGTTTAAGTCAATGCTACCGGAAGGCACATTCAATCTTTTATTGTTTTGCAGTAAAGCTTTACCCTGCATGTTTACGGAACCGATATTGATAAATTCCAACAAACTATCATTCGTAAAATAAGCATTGGTTGTAATGGTAACGGCATCAAGGATTCTCATTACGCCATAGTTATTTACTTTTCTGGAAATACCGCTTCCGGAGTTAGCATTGCGCATGATCATAGTACCTGCATTTTCTACTGTAGTAGCCAGTTCTGTATTACCCCAAGAAGAAGCATTCAGGGACATGTAAGCATTCACCCCGTTATCAATAGTTCCACCGTTAAGGGCATAGAAGCCGTTGATTGCTACTAAAGTATCGTGGTTGCTCACTACTGTATTTTGAAGGGAAACATTTTGAAGGTTCATTTTTTTATAATTCACCAATGTCGCTCCGTTGGTTGTAAACTGGTCGATGCTTAATTGACCATAGTTAGTGATAGAACCGGTAAGGTTTTGAATCGCATTTGAATTCAAAGTACCATAGTTAATGATCTCTGCACTTCTTGGACTGTTGTATAAAACAATATTTAAAGTGCCACAGTTAATGATCTTTCCGTTGAAATCGCCATTTACATAAGCAACTGTAAGTGTTGCACCCGGAGCGATATAAAGCGTTCCGCCTGCATTCAAAGTAACACCACCAGACCAGCTACCGCTTGTCAGTCCGTAGGTTTGACCACTGTTCACCGTTACATAAGAACCGGAAACGGCATTAGTGGTATTTACTGTAGGACAGTTCTGGCCGAAGCTCTGAGCTACAGATCCCGTTAAAAGGGATAAAACAATCATTAATTTTGAGTAAACTGAGTTCATATTTATTTTGATCTTCATTCAATCGTATCTGAAATTGGTTGCAACAGCTTTAAAATTGGAAATACAGATAACTTTTTTTAAATTTGTTCCAGGATTTTAGCAATCCGCCAGACTTCATTTACCTAAAGGGTTAATTATTTTTCTGATTGCAAAGTTGTTACACAGGAGGCAATACGTATTACTTTTTCGTTGATAAGATATCAGTAGATCAGTTTGTTTATCAGAAATTTGGATACCCATCAGTTTTGCTGATAAAAGGGCATTTTTTAGGCGAGCGGAGGGAATTAAATCTTAAAAAATACACTGGAAATAAAAAACAGGATATTTATTCTTTTGTCTCATCAACAGAAAGGATAGAAGTCGCAACAACAATAAGAAGCAGGTAATGAACATAACAGAGATATGTGCCAAAAAGCTGAAAACTTTGAGAGAAATCAATGATTATACTCAAGCCTATGTTGCTAATCAATTGGATATTTCACAGAATGCCTACAGTTTATTAGAAAAAGGGGCGACCAAAATTACCCTTGAACGTCTGGAGGAGCTTGCTTTATTGTACAAAACAACGCCCCAGGACCTGATCACTGAAGGTTATGAAAGCGTATTGTCTCAATCCAGGCAAGACCCGGCCGGGCATACTAACTTTCCGCCAGCACTTAGTGTGCTGGAGAAGAAAATGTATGAGCAGACGATTAGTCGCCTGGAAAGTAATATTGAGCGGCTTTATGAAATGATCGGGCAGATCACTTCCAAAATATCGGTATCCCAGTAAAAACAATACTTAGCAGGCTTATCTACTCTTTCAAATGGGCTTGGCATAACACTATAAAAAGAAAGGCGCCGATCATATGATCGGCGCCTTTCTTTTTAGCTATTTTTTAATTTAGATTAATAAAATCTTCCCGGTAATTTTCTACCCAGCACATAACCCACACTCAGGTTGAATACACTACCCGGGCTGGCCACAGTATTCGGAATGTTGGAAAAGTTTGCGAAGCTCAAACCATAAATCGTCCTGATTTGCAGCCCCATTTGTAACTGGTAGCCAAAGCCTACATAAGCACCGTAATCCAATGCTTTCATCTGGTTCATACCTGAGCCCCACTCCTGCTCATAAGAATAAGTAGTGGTATAGTAAGTAGGTATTTTTTGTATCGTTTTTTCCGTTACTTCCCCGGCAAAGCCATAGGCAACATAAGGAGATAATTGTACCATGAACTTACCGGTATAGCGGGCTACTTCCCAACTGTATTTTAAATTGATCGGTAATTCCACATAGTTTTGTCTTGCTGTGGTTGTTTTTTTATAAGCTTCAATATCAGTAGTTACTCTTGAGGTCCGTACATTAAAGTATAATCCGGGTTCAAAGGAAAATCCTTTTTTTCCTAATGGAATATCCAGGGCGATACCGGCTCTCGGACTCCACATCCAGTCATAGTTTTCTGTATATTGAACATTAGCGGCCGGATCATAGGTAAACCCGTAAAACTTACCCAGATTATAGCCAATTTCAGGCGTAACCGTTACCTGTGCTATAGAAGATAGAGAAACTCCCAAAAGTGATGCCAATAGAACTATGCGCTTCATGTATGAAATATAAATGTTAAAAATTGTCTGTTTTTTAAGACAAGCTTATCTTACAAAGGTAAAAACTTAAACGAAAAAAAGAAATTTGAAATAAAAAATTAATTCGGCAAGTTAATTTCCGATCCATAAAGCCCCGCCAATCGTGTTTTTAGCAGCACCGGTAACTGATGATAGTACGTTTTCTTCTTCCCGCCAGCGCAATACGCCTATAAACGCCATGGCCAATGCTTCTTTGTATTTTACAATATTATCTTCTGGTATAACTACTTCTATTGCCTTCTGCTGTAGTGCTGCTGAGAGTTCGGCAACAAGAAAAGTATTGAAAGCACCGCCGCCGGTAACCAGCATTTTGGCGGGTACTTCCGCCGGATATCTTTCAATGGCTTTGCTGATCTGGAAAACGATATGAGCCACCAGTGTTGCCAGGATATCACTAGTGTTCGCTATAGGACTGTTTTCAATAATGTTGATCAGTTGTTTACTGTAATCATTCGCAAGGGATTTTGGTCCCTCTGATTGATAATAAGTAAGCGCGTTTAAAGCGGCCAAAAGCGTATCGTCTGTTTTTCCCTGTGCTGCCAGGCTACCGTTTGCATCAAAGGCCTGTCCAGCCTTTTGCGCAAAATAATCCAGGACCTGGTTCGCCGGAGCTATATCAAAAGCCACAGGTGCAGCATCATTAATGGTAACATTACAGATGCCGCCGATATTTAAGCAGTATTTATAATCATGAAAAAATTTATGGTCCGCAATCGGTACAATCGGGGCCCCCTGCCCTGCCAGTGCTATATCTGCATTGCGCAGGTCTGTAATCGTCGGCAGTCCGGTGGTACCGGAAATGCTGGCGCCGTCACCGATTTGTATGCTGGTTTTGCTTTCCGGGTCGTGGAATACCGTGTGCCCGTGAGAGGCTACGAAGTGCACTTTATGATACAACTCATTGCTTGCAATAAATTCGACTACCTGCTGGCCCATCCATCTCCCGAATGCGGTGTGTAATTTCAAAAAATCAGGTACTGGCAATGAGGCTGCCAGGCGCAGCTGCTGCTCCATTTCTTTTTCGAAAGGGATACAGGTAGCCTGCTTTATTTCAAAAGTCCACTCGTTACGTATATCTGTTATCTCCACAAAGGCAATATCCAGGCCGTCGTGCGAGCTGCCGGACATCAGGCCAATCACATTATAAATCATTAAGCTTATTGTTTTCTTTGCTGCAAATGTAGGCCCAATTTTTTTCTAAATAAAAACCGGGCTTTGATATTCAAAATAGTGTAATTTCGTGCGGTAATCGGTTTCCACTTCATTTTAAAGATAAGAAGTATTGGAATTAATAGGGAATTTGGTGTAAATCCAAAACAATACCCGTTGCTGTAAGTTCTGAAAATATTGATAACCAGCTACAATACCACTGCTCATGCGGGAAGGTAGTTATCAAGCAAGGACAAAGTCAGAAGACCTGCCATTACAGGCGTTTCCGTCATTTTCTCGGGAAAAAGAAAACAGGAATTATTTATTTAAATCAATATACAAATGGTAAAACATTTACTTCTCGCAGCTTCCGCTGCATGCTTTGGTTTTATGGCCAATGCGCAAACAGGTGCCGATTTTGAAAACCTTACTTTAGGTACGGACACTTTTTATTTGGATCTGGCTCCTAACGGCTATGACTTTAGTTCCGGAGCTGCCACCCTTTACGGATCATTTTCTGATTTTGGCGGTTCTTATTATGGCCAAGGGTTTACTTACTCCAATGTTTTTGATACTACGGATTGCAACTGTTATGGTATGAAGTTTCAATACGCAGCAAAACCAGGTAAAGGTTATAACGGTTCAGACAATTATGCGGCAGCTTTTGCTTATGATCCTGCAACTATGAAGCTTACCGCTCCGGCAACGGGTGTATCTTTAGCCGGCTTTATGGTGGCCAACACTACCTGGGGGTATAGTTATGGTATGGAAGTATATAGTACGGATAGTATACCCAATGGCTGGGCAAAATTGGAGGTACGCGGCTTCCTGAATGGTGCTTTTGTTGATTCTGTTAATTATTACCTGTCCGATTACCGTTCTACTACACCGGCAGCCGATCAAGGTACCCTTAAAGGCTGGGACTGGATAAACCTGCAGAGCCTGGGTAGTGTAGACAGCCTGACCTTCCGGGTAACTTCTACTAATGATTTTTACCCTTCTTACTTTGCTATGGATAACTTCGTGACCATGCAAGATGGCGTAGCCTGTTCCGAAAACCTGAACCTGAATGTAAGTGATATTGACGTCGCCTCAGCTAAGATCAACTGGAACTACAGTAACACTTTCGGTGCTGCTGACTCTATGGAGGTAGTGATTAATCAGGCGGCTACAGTTTCGGGAACAGACATTGTGACTACCGTAAACAATAGTAACTTCTATGACGCTACTGGTCTGAATGCGGCCACTGCTTATTATGCGCATGTCAGAGCTTTCTGTTACTATTCGGATAGTTTTACCACCTGGCAGCATATTCCATTTACTACAGCGCCATTAAGTGTTAAAAATGCGGCACAGATCAGCGTACAACTTTATCCTAACCCGACGACTAACCTGATCTATATCGATGCACAAGAGCCTTTAGATGTGATGGTGGTAGATATGCTGGGCAAGCTGGTGATTAATCAAAAGAACGCAAAACAAATCGATTTGAGTAATTTTGCTGCCGGTCAGTACCTGGTGAAGCTGAGTACGAAAGACGGTAAAAAATCTATTACAAAATCAGTAGTGAAAAAATAATTGCTTTAGTTTTTCAAGAGATATTGATACAGTCATGGCTTCCAAGTCATGGCTGTATTTTTTATGGTGACCCAATAGCGGAAGAATAAAAAGTAAACGGTACTGCTTATGGATGGAATCACCACGATCAGTCAAAATAGCCCTAAACATTCGCCAAATACTTTTAAACAGGGAGTTTTGTGTTTTTTTAGCGCCCCGATTTTGTACATTTGAGCTTTAAATTTAACGACATAAACATGAAAAAATTACTCTCTTTATTATTAGTGCTGGGTGCTTTTAATGCTTTTGCACAGGAGCCTAACTGGAACTTATCTACATTACGTATAGGACCGTTTAAAGTCCATATGAAAGAAGCGGAAGCTATAGAGCTGGCCCGCAAACCACTTAAGGTGCCTAGTGAAAGTAACGAATACAATGGTACTACCGTAGTTAAGTATAATAATGAACTGCTGGAAGTCAGCCTTACACAAGGATATATTGATGAGCAAAACCAGGAGGGTGTGTTCGTTTCAGAGATAAGCACCAAAAGCACTAAGTTCAAAACAAAATCAGGTATTGGTATTGGCAGTACGCGGGAAGAGTTATGGGCTACTTATAAAGATTTCAGCCGTATAGAAATCCTGAAACCTTATGATGGCAATGGAGGCAGGATTGAAACAGACCGGAATTTTACTATTTATGATGATGAAGCCGGTAGTACGCTGACCTTCGTTTTAAGAAACAACAAAGTAGTAGAGATTAAGGTGGCCATAGCTTATGAAGGCTGTTAAGTTAATTATTAATTGTTAGTGGTTAATGATTTACTGTGATAATTTAGGTACGATGTTAAGTTAATCGTAATTACAAATGATCATTAACAATTAACAACTCTCAATTATTAAAAATGGGAACAGGCATTCAAAAT
>Ga0256787_1000296_pt1 | contig 12923 bp, 7 predicted proteins | sample MC6MC0938MT_FD_189994 | JGI IMG/M metagenome (GOLD analysis project Ga0256787, IMG submission 189994) | Metatranscriptome of enriched soil aggregate microbial communities from Iowa State University, Ames, United States - MC6-MC0938-MT... | ecosystem: Environmental > Terrestrial > Soil >... | reverse complement strand
CGGCAATACAGTGCGATAACATCCAACTAGATAAAAGCACCCGCCAAGAAATCGACTGTGCTACGCGGGTAACGACCTAAAAACACTGGGAAAAAATCAAAAGATGTATCTGAAACACATCCGCGCGCGTAACTACCGTGCATTTGGAGACGGCGCATCTGCGCCTGCACTTGATTGGGAGCTCAAGCCCGGACTTAACATCCTAATCGGTGAAAACGATGCGGGAAAGACCGGCATTATTGATGCGATCCGTCAAGTGCTACTCACCACCAGCTACGAGCCCGTACGTCTTTTCGAGCAGGATTTCCATCTTTCCGGCGCTGACCGTGCAAACACGCTCACCATCGAAGCCACTTTATGCGGCCTGAATGCTGACCAGGAAGCCTCTGTACTCGAATGGCTAACGCTTGAGAGGGACGGCTCGTGCTCCCTCATCCTTCATCTCGAAGCGCGCTATCACCCAGCTCAGGCGACAAAGCGGGCGCGGGTGGACACTATCGTTCGGACCGGGACCAACGGGATGGGCCCAGAAGTTGGCTACGCCGTGCGAGAACTGGTTCGAGCAACCTATCTTAGGCCGCTTCGCGACGCTGAAGCCGAACTTCGGCCAGGAAGACAATCACGTCTTTCACAAATATTGGGGGCGCATAACCACATTGCAGGCCAAGAGGTGAACGACTTCGACAAGGCCGCGCCCAAAGAAATACCAGAGCGGCTGGTTGGTCTGATGGCTTTCGCTCAGCACCACCTCGGCGAGCATGCGGTCGTGAGAAGCGTCGAAAAGGATATCAACGACAATTACCTTAGCCAGTTCGGATTCTCTGGGGACAACCTCCAGTCTCGCATTCGCATCGCCCCTGATCTCGCATTGACACCGATCTTAGAAAAGTTCGAGTTGTCGCTGCTTCCGCAGGGGCATATCCATCCCGATGCGCGTTGTGCCCGCGGCCTTGGCTACAACAACGCACTATTTATGGCGACGGAGTTGGTTCTGTTGCGCGATGGCGAGGAACTGGCTCTTCTGCTGGTTGAAGAGCCTGAGGCGCACCTCCATCCCCAACTGCAAGAGCGAGTGATGGATCTCCTGAAGGAGCATTCGGGTGAAGATCAAGGTGATAAAAAGGTACAAGTCATATTGACTACCCACAGTCCGTCGTTGGTGTCGACTGCTCGGGTTGAAGACATGACGCTTGTACACAAGGCGATGACGTTCCCGCTAGCGGTCGGCAAGACGAAGCTCAAGAAGACCGACTATTCCTTCCTGCGACGATTTATTGACGCGACGAAAGCCAACCTCTTTTTCGCTCGTGGAGTAATGATGGTGGAGGGGCCTGCCGAAGCCATATTGCTTCCTGCGCTTGCAGAGATGTGCGGGCGTTCATTCTCGAAGCACGGCGTGTCGATGGTCAACGTCGGCCACACCGGCCTGTACCACTATGCCCGCATTTTGCAGCGCGAGGGCGGCGGCCCGGACATTCCAATTCCGGTTGTATGCCTGACCGACCGCGACATCGTCCCGGACGCCGCAAATTCTTATGTCACCAAGCCCAACAAAGGGAAGCGCTTTGACTCGGATTACTCCGGGCCAGAGATGGCCGCAGTCGTGCAGAGCAAAAGGGAGCGAGCGGAAGGAGGCAACACCATCGTGTGCGTCTCAGACCGTTGGACGCTCGAGTACGACTTGGCGTTGTTCGGCTGCGCGGAGCTCATGCATCTCGCGATCACGCTTGCCGCAAAGGCCAAGTCTCGCGATGAGCGTCTCGATGAGCAGGACGAGGTCGACACCCTCGCTGCTGCGAAGTTAAGTTGGGCCAAGCTCAAGACGGCCGGGCATGCTCCGGAGATGCTCGCCGCAATAATTTATCGGCCGCTTCAGGTGAAGGAGGCCTCGAAGGCTATCGCTGCACAGTACGCCGCACACCTGGTTAGTACCGGCGAATTCGGCGAGGACGACGCCTTGTTCAAAAAACTGCCTCCGTATCTACAAACGGCGCTTGCCCACCTAACTAGCGCCCCCATCACAAAGTCCAAGGGGGCGCACGTCGCAGCTGCTGGCGTAAGCGTGCCGACTGCGTCGGTATCTAGCGCTTCAATTGCTAACCCTTCGTCGGTGCCATCTGCTTCAAATACTGTCAGCCCGATCTCTCCATCGCCTTCCGGGCTCATCCTGTCCACCGCTATTCCTGCCATCCCGAGTGTGCCCCACGCTGCCGAGCCCTTGGTATCGCAGGTGGCGCCCGTTCAAATAGGCCTTCGCAAAGGACCAGACACCGCAGCAGCAACCGGAATTCAAGGGGGTGACGAGTGAGCCGTGTCAACGTTCAACCCGAGGATCTTGCTGAGCTCGCCGCGTTGGCCGCCGACTTGAAATTCGACGACGTCGAGCGGCGCAGCGCGCTTCTGGAGAGTGAGTCGCGAGATTTCAATGCAGTCCCGGGAAGTGGCAAGACGTCACTGCTAGCGGCAAAGCTGCTGCTGCTCGCTAAAAAGTGGCCGCATACGCGTCGTGGCATTTGTGTGTTAAGTCATACGAACGTCGCGCGTGACGAGGTTGCACGTCGCCTAGCGCAAACGCCGGAAGGAGCGCAACTGCTTAGCTACCCCCATTACATCGGGACAATCCACGGCTTCGTAAACCAATTCTTCGCGTTGTCGATGCTGCGAACCTTGGAGCTAAAGGTCGAGGTCATCGACGATGCAGTCTTCGCCGACAAAGCACGCGCTCGGTTGCAACTTGACCAATTCAGGAAACTGCGCTTTTTTCTGGACCAACAGAACAATGGCGATGACATCCTGACAACGATGTTCTATCGAACCGCAGAGCTTTCACTGAAGATCGATAAAGGCACCCTCCCAGGCGCTCACACGCAGTCATATCAATCCTTGGTCAGTCTGAAGGCTCAGCTCAGCCGTCTTGGTATCTTCCGTCATCGAGACATGTTCGCGTATGCGGACTTGGCGCTCAAGACGTGCCCTCACCTCGTTGAGGTCGTGCACCGCCGTTTTCCGATGGTGTTTATCGACGAGATGCAGGACACGTCGTGGGACCAAGAGTCCTTCCTGAATCGCATTTTCGACGGAAAGTCGGTGATGCAGCGTTTCGGAGACGTCGACCAAAAAATTCTTCAGGATGAGGAGAACGCTGATCTGCTCACCTTCCCTCGTCACGGCCACGGAAGCATCAGCACGAGCAAAAGATTCGGTGACGCAATTGCGCGTGCCGTGGGCAGCGTCCGTATGAGCGGCGCAACCGTTGTCGGAGAAGGCCCCAGCACACATGCCCCCGTCCTGCTTCTGTATACGACAGAGGATGCAACCAAAGTAATCAAGCACTTTGGAAGACTCACCGTCAACCGCCTGAGCGAAATCGAGACCCGCACCCACAATGTCAAAGCGATGTGTGCTCGTAAGACCGGCGACGGCGACGTTTCCGCTGGACGACATCTAGGCGACTACTGGCCGGCCTATGGGGTCGGCTTGCCGACTACTGGCATGCGCTCTGAAGACTTCTGGAGCCTTGCAGGCGATGTCGGAACTTCTCTTCAGGGGGCTTCGCTTAGTACGCGCGTTTCTGATGTCCGCAGGGCCTTGTTGCTTGTGCTTCGTAGTGCGGGTTCATCCTTCGCCAGGGACATCCGGGATGGGCGGGCACTATCTCGAGCCGCGAGCGCGTTTGCGCCCGCCAGTCGCTTGGACGCGCTGATTCGCCAACTGACACTTACTGGCGATCAGCTTTGTTCTGTTGACCAACGCGGCGCGCTCCTACGGCTTTTGTACGAGGGACTTGCGCCGTATCTTCCCGACGATCTTGAGATGGAAACGTTCATGGGGTTGAGTGTGTTCGACAAACCATCGGCCATTTCGAACGCAGCAGTCGCTCCTTCAGTCGCCATGTGCGACGTGTCTGATCAAGGACGGTCACTTCAATTCGACTTGGGAACGGTCGCGAGCATGAAAGGAGAGACGCATTCAGCTTCGCTCGTGCTTGAGTCCTACGGTGGCATCAGTCGGAAGTTCGACGTTACGCTCGGACTCGAGTACATCGCAGGCATGCCCTCAAAGCCGCTAAACAAGCTTCCGAAGACTCAACAAGCACAAATGCGTAACCTCTACGTGGCGATGTCACGTCCAACTACCTTGCTATGTCTTGCGGCAAACGCGAGTCGTGTCCCACAGACAATACGCAATGCCCTAACTGGAAAAGGATGGCAGATTGAAACGGTAACCTAACCCTTCCTTCGAGACTGGCAGCGGGCCGCAAATCGGCTTTACTAATCCGTTGTGCACGCTAGGCGCAAGATACTCCCACCGAGCGGCCCGGTATACGTGATCACATTAGCTCTGGCTTCGGTGCTGATAGTAACTGATCAGAGATTCAGTCCAAGGGCTGCAGAACAACCTATAGCAGCCGGTGATCGACGATCGGCCCACTGACGGCTTTGGCCGAACTGTGCTCGACGGGTGTCGGTCAGGTCTTACGCATCAACCGCCATATGGGTGTCGGCTTTGCGGGATATGCGAGTTGCGAAACTTGCCCGCTTCGAGCAAACAGCCGCGACATAAAGCGGCCGCATGAACGCGCACAACACCGATTCATGCGGCCAACACCGAGCACCCTAGATTTCGGTCTGTTTCGAAATCTCCAGCGCGTCATCGACTTCGATGCCAAGGTACCTGATGGTGCTTTCAACCTTCGTATGGCCGAGAAGCAACTGAACGGCCCTGAGGCTCTTCGTGCGTTTGTAAATCAAGGTTGCCTTCGTACGGCGCATCGAATGTGTGCCGTAGGCTGTCGGATCGAATCCTGCCGCGACCACCCATCGACTTATCATCCTCGCATATTGCCGGGTCGAAAGGTGTGGGGACGCAGACAGTCGACTTGGGAAGAGATAATGCTCCGGCTTCAGGGCGGCTTTCTCAAGCCGCGCGCCGACCGCAGAGCGGGTTGGCTCCGTCAGTTCAAACTGAACGGGGCGCTGCGTTTTTCGCTGAACGATCTGCGCCCTCGGCAAGATCTGGTTGCCGCGAGTGATATCGCGAACTCGCAGATTGACCAGGTCACAGCCGCGGAGTTTGCTGTCGATTGCAAGGTTGAACAAGGCGAGATCGCAAACCGCATGGATGTTCTGAAGGTGGATCCGGATGGCCCAGACGTCCTTGAGCCTCAGCGGTGGCTTTTGGCCGACCAGCTTGCCTTTGTTCCACACCTCACGGGTTTGTTCGGTCTTCATGACAGACTCCCACAGGAATGATGGGAGTTCGATTGTGGTACACACCCTCGACCCTCGCTTTGGTCGGCTTCGCCCGACCTCACGCTGACCGGGGGTTGCCGCTCGCCAAATCGCACGAAGTCATCGTTCGTATGGCTGATTTGCAACGGAAACCGGTCTAATAACCTACAAATGAATTTCGGCCATTGCAGACGCTCAGCTACCTGTATGCCCGATGGATTGATCGTGACCGCCCGCCTCATAGGCGTCGAGACCCTTGAACTTTATCGAGGGTTCATTTATGCCGTAGCGTTGACAGAGATTCCTGGTCGATGAATGGAACATTCTGGCAAACTGTAAATTCGTTCAAAACGTGGGTCTCCTGTCAACCAGAATCATCGGAAAAGACTGGCCCCACACTAAATGTTCGGGGATGTCGCTGTGACAACTGTAATCTTCGCGATCGTGCTGATCGCCCTCGTCGCTATTTTTCTTGCTTACAAGGCTGGACAGAGGCGAGCTCCTCAACGTAGTGAGTCTTCCACTATCTCTGCCGCTCCTGTCGAGGTCGCGCCAGTTGATGTCGATGCAGTCGCTGTACAGCCGGTGCAGGAGGCTTTTTGCAACGTCGAGCTCGTCGATTCCGAAGGTATCGTCGTGATGAACGCTCAGGAAATGTCCAGCATACCGTTTGCTGCACGACGTCTCGATTCGTCGAGCGACGAAATCAACCGACTTGGTCAGCTTGCTTCCGATTTCCTAAAAGCGGGAATGAGCATCCCTGGAAAGACTATACGGCTGGTCTTCAAGCCCGAAATCGCACAGGGCCTTAAAGACGGAACCTATACGCTCATGCGGACAAAGTCTGGAGAGGTTCTGGCTGACGCCGTCGATGTGACCGGGCAGGTGGCGGGTAAAGGACGGATTGTGCAGGCGGGCTCGGCCCGTCAATTGGCCGCAGGGGCGTTCCAGCTTGTCAGTATCGCGGTGGCGCAGGCCCATCTTGCGGATATCGAGCGCAGCCTCGGAAAAATCAAGAGCGGCATTTCTGAGCTTATCGATCGGCTTGAAACGTCGGATCAATCCAGCATTTCTGGTGCAATTGGGTATCTTAGCGAAATCGTGCAACACATGAAGGATGTCCAGCGACCCATCGAACTTCCGAGCGAAAAGTCCCACGTGATTGAGAGCATCAATCACAAGGCATTTGCCTGGCGAAACAAAGTTCAGGGGGACCTCGCCGATCTGACACGACGCATCAGGGAGCTAACAAATAAGGATACGGTCGGCACGGGGAATACGCACAAGGAACTTCTGGATCTGGTGCGAAAAATCCAGCCGCTGCTTGTACGTTATGGCCTTCTGTTGCAGTTGGCCGCTGTGACGAACATGATCGTGACGTACCTTGATCCTGCAGGGCGCAAATATACGCGTATGCGCCCTGAAGTCGAGGAGTGGATCAAACTGGTCGATACGTTTAGCAGCGAAGCACTTGGCAAGGCCAATGCGCTACTTCAGAAGTCCCGTTTGACGCCTAACGAGCTGCTGGATTATCGCAGGTCCGAAATTCATCGCCTCGTGAACGAACGGGCCGTGGAGGCGGGGCTTCAGGCGTCGAATTTTGCCGGGCTCATGCAGAAACTGGACCAAAGTACGCAGCAGTTCACGCATCGCAACGGCGAAGTGAGTCTCGCACTGAGATACGACAAAGATGGCGTGGTTGAGGACGCTGCATTTGTCCAGTGACGAGGCCGCAACCGCATATCGGTCCATCGATCGCCAGCCGAGCGACATTGACGACCCGAAAGCGACTAACGTAGCCTTGCCGTCTCTCTCCTTGATCGAGTTTCCGTGACGATTGCCTACTACGAACGCTACGTTGTTGATGCTGCGAAGCTGCCTGAAAGTTCGGGGGAGAAATCGATCGCTCATACCGGGAGCCGGCGGCTAACCGGCACGAAGAGTTCTCCGCCGGAACCTGTCTGGGATATTCGGGCACGGTTCGATCCATGAAGTGGCCACTCGGCTAACCTACCAGTACATTTCGGCCTTTGCTGGCGTTTGTGGATGATCCAGTCAGCGGCCGAAATGCGTTGCTAAGCCGCCAACCGACGCGCAGTTCGTGCGAAAGGCGGTAGTGACCGTTTCGCAAAGGCGGTGAACGCCCCATCCCGGACCCGCGTCTCCCCGTCAAAGTCGCGTCTTGGCCGCTAGTGCCAACTCGACGCGCGTCCTGTGGACTGAACGTTGGAATCAGATTGACACCACAGTTGCCGAGAGCCGGATTGACAGTTGTCAGGGAGCACGAGCGACATTCCGTTTCGCGTGAGTGCTTCGCTGCTAAGATTCTGTAACCTTATGCCCACTGCAAGCGAGCCCCTGCAGCACCCGTCAGGCACGCTCGTCGCGGCAAGTGAACCGCGCTGTGGCGCTGGCTGAGCCGGCCGTCTCGACCGAGATGGAGGCCGCGTTCATGCAGGCCGAACTCGGACGCCATTGATGGGAGGAGATATGCCGCCGTGACCGAACGACGTGATGTGTATTGCCCCGGCCTTGGAAGTATGCCTACGCGAGGCGGTAGATCTTACTTGACTAACAACGAGTGACGACTGAACACGCATCGGCGTACCCAAATTGCAGCCCCAATCTCTTAAGGACAGAGAAATTGCAAATTCAACCACCGTCGGTCCCGGCAAGCGGCTCATCAGGCCAAGACACTTCTTGGTTTGTCTTCGTTGCCTGGACGGAATACGAAAGTGGGGGTGGGTTCGCCTACGGATGTGCCTCGCCTGCATCTGCGCGCTCGGATTGGAATGAGACAACGAGCATCGACATTCCGGGAGGCGCCAACCTACATGTCTATCAGTGCATTATTTCTCATCAGCTTTGGGTCCAACTACGGGTTGCGCTTGACGCCGGGATGTTAGATACAGAGTCACTGCATGTAGGGAAGGTTGTTCACGCGAAAGTTCGCGCCACTCGATTCATATTTCAGGAAGGCTTCGGACAGTCGGGTGTCCGTACGTTACTCCACCATACCCTACCGAATGTCGAAGACATTGTCGGCACGGCTGACGGTGCGCTCGACTGCGTTCTGACCGCGCTGCAGGATCAGCTGAACCTTCCCTTTAAAGGGCGATATGCGACCCATCTGGGGAACTTTGAAATATTCGAACTGCACCCTTGGTTGGATGGGCCCGCGCCATTTCTTGTAGAGGGAGCCCAAGACTCGGAGAAAGATAGCAGTGGGCCTCAGACTCGAGAAATCTCCCGCAGTATCGAGTTCTGCCGAGATGAGCACATTGCGCACCTCGTAAGCGAGGTAAACGGCGAAGTCATTTTTGACAGGCTCATCAAGCTCCCTGCAGGTGAACGTCGGACAGCTTTCGAGCTGCCCGAAACACCTAGTCGCCTGCACTTTCGCCTTTTCTCTGCGAACGGAGACAAGCTACTTCACTCCGAGCATCAAACATTTCTAAATCGCATTCACATTGTCATGGCACCCGTTGCGCGCCAACTGACCATCGAGGACGAGCTAACCCATCGCGCTAAGAGCCAAAATAAGGAACTAGGCAAGAAAGCAGCGAGTGTGGTGACGCACTCATCGCATCGGTCCGCGGTCGGAGCTCCGCGCGAGGGAAGTTGGCAAAAATTTGTGGAAGATATGGAGCGTCGGGTGGCCAATCAGCTACCAAAATCGGGCGAAGATAAGTGGTTTACGCGCGGCATAGATAGCGAAGTCGGTGCCATCGCACACATTGCTGGTCTTATCGACGGGGGGCACATCACCCACGCCGTTCTCGTCGATCCATGGTTCGGCGCCGACGCCCTTCAACGATTTGCGTTGCGGATCAGTAGCCACAATGTGCGATTTACCATTCTCACGAGCTGGACCGACGAAGACCCCGACACGGGCAATCCTTTCGAACGAGACAAGAGTCCGACGGCAAAGCTCGAGGCAGTACTTCAAAAAATCGAACCTCTGCTGGCACCAAGCCTGCGAATCATCAACCTTGTCGATGGCAAGGCGCAAGCGTTCCATGACAGATATCTCGTACTCTATCCGTATGAAACCCCGCCAAAGACATTCCTGCTATCAAACAGCATCAACAAGCTTGCGGGGAACTGGCCGTTTGCAATGAGCCTGCTTGCGCCTGACGTAGGGCGTGAGGTGCAGAGATATGTTGAGGCGCTGCTGGCAGGCACGGATAGCGCTCGAAACAGGGCATTGAATATCACCTTCGATTGGCCATCCAATGCGACTTAACATTCCTAGCCTGCAAGAGTTGCCCAGCGTTCATGTTGCCTTGGAATGGCTGCTGGACATTGAAGAGGGAAGCCCCCTCGAGCTCGCCCTCGCGACCGCTCAAGCTGCAAAGCTGATCCTGCCGGATGGCGACCCGCATTGGAAAGCCGACGGCGAAGCTGTATTGCGACTGGCAGAGGCTGGAATTGAACGACTACCCGCAGACGCAAAACGCCTCGGACAACTCCTCCACGGCTTGGGAGAAATACGCGCGCATTGCCACGCGCAAGGACTTTACGAGTTGATTGCACGCGCCTTCGAGGAGCGCAATGCACTTACTCTGTTGACTCGAGCCTTCGAAGCCGCAATCGAGTGCAACAATGCAATCCGCCGGCAACCTCGTGTTGACGAACTGTCCCTAGGACAGTGGATTTCCCATTCGAAACCTGGGCGGGAAGCATTCCAACTGGCGGTGGCGCGACTCGAACATCCCGATCGCGTATTCGGTGGCTACGGCCTAGCTTTCGTTATCAGAATTGTCCTCAAAGCGAGGCCCTCTGTCGTCGACGATTGGATATCGGCCAATCCGGATGATGCGGCCTGCTCAGTCATCGGAGGAGCGGCCCTCAGCATGGTCTTTCCGTTCGACGAAGACACTGCAGTTCAGTCGCTTCTTCGAAGCAGCAACGTTGCTATCAAGTACCTCGGTGCTGCGGCAGTCGTGTTTCCGGTAGGTGTTCAAGAGCCGATGAACCTTCGAGACTGCCACCGAACACTTGTCAACGCTGGCTTTGCAGCGGCGGATGCAATCTGGATGGCGGCTGTACGCATTAGAGAGGCTGTGTACGGGCGCAATCGGGGTGAACAGGGGCGTCAGCAGAACGCTGCTAGACTAGGCTATATAGGACGGTTTCCGGAGAAGGCGATCGGAGGCCTCCGGTATGCAGAGCAAGAAATGGAGAGGCTGCGAGAACAGATTGAGCGAAATGCCGCAGACTACGAAATGCTTATTGTCGCGCTCGAGCAACTGCTCATCGATACCGCAACAGACTGGCCCACCGACGGTCTCAATGAGCAGCAGATGGAGGCCCTTGATTCGGTGTTTGTGGATGCGGCGGACGTTCGACACCGGCTGGCAGTCAAGGTTTCGCATCAAGCGAATCGTACCTGGCTACTCAAGCGGAATGTCGAGCTTCTAAGGACGTTCATCGGTCTTGAGCGCGACCCAGGTGCGATCTCAAAAGAATACTTCTCTCCGGAGGAAGCCAGCTTTGGGAAAATTGCCGACTGGGCCGCTCAATCCGCGGTCTTGCTGTATCAGTCGGTCAACCGCGGAGTAGGTAAAAGCACTAGTGACCTGGTTAGCGGCATCGCCAGCGCATCCAATCGCGTAATTGCAATACCGTTCGCTTCAAGCCGTCATCCGGATGCCTGGCAGTCTGTAATTACGCGGGCTGCATGTGCCATGAGGTTCGTTTTCAGGGTCGTTGCGAGCGTCCCGGAAGACCAGCGGGAGTCTGTCGCACAGCTCAATGGTTTGGCCCTAACACACTCACTCAAGCTTCTCTGTGTTAGCAACCTGCTACCAGTCTCTGAGGAAACGGTCTTCCGCCTAGTGAACGAAGCCAACTTCTATATAGAATGGACATCTGAGTCCGACAAAATTCGAGAACTATGGGCCTTGAATGCGAACGTCGACTCCTTCGCTCGAGCGCTGGCGTTGTGGTCATCGCCGATCTTAGTCGACAAGCACACGACGCTTGCCTGCCAACTCTTCGGACAGGTTTGCGTTGTGCCACTATCACGCGACAACTACAACCTCCAAATGTCACGTATGGTATCGATGCTTGATATGGCAATCGCATGCTGCGTCCAAAGGGGCGACGCGGAAATGACGAACCGAATCAAGGAAATGTGGTCGAGCGGTTACCGAGACTGGAAGCCCATCAGCCCTAGGTGGGAAACGATGGCGGAGAAACTTGAACGGGCCATTAACAGCGACGGCCCCGAGCGAGCAGAAATTATTGCCGATGAAACACTTGCCCGCACTCAATGCCGTCGTGTGATCGATGGTCGTAATGGTACTTGAGGACGGGGCATCACGTGACGGTTCGGATAGAGTTGATGAAGCCATCTCCGATGCTCTCGCCGGCGTATGACCGCTTGTCTCTGTCGTGGCCGGCTTCACCTAAATTCCGTGTTGGACACGCTGCGAGGTCGAACCGATGCCGATGGCTACCGCCGCTGTACAGCCTGAAGAAGGGAGTTCAGAGCTACCGCCTTCGGCCCGACGCGGTATTGTCTAGGCACGCCCTCTGCCTCCATTGGCAACACGCGCTTCATTGCCATCGATGTGTCGTCATCATCCGAAACGGGTTAAAAGAAAAATTCCAGCCTCCGTGAGCCCGAGTATTCTCGACCGCCGACCTGCGAATGTCTGGAATGCGCCCCGTAGCTGTCTGACCAGCACACATATTCGAATGACGGCTAAGGCCGAGTCGAACGCATAGGTTATCCGGGAAATCTCGGACCAAAGCGGCCTCCAGGATGGTTATTCAGCCGCGGCGACCGCCGGCACAAGTCCGCCGGGTTTGCCGCGGGATCGGCGCGCGGGCGAGTGGCCGCGTGAACCGGGGTGTAGCAACGTTTCGCACGGCCACAACTAGTTGCGCTAGATTTCAGTCTGCTCCGAAATCTCGAGCGCGTCGTCGACTTCGATGCCCAGGTATCTGATTGTGCTCTCAATTTTGCTATGGCCGAGCAGCAACTGCACCGCCCTTAGATTCTTTGTGCGTTTGTAAATCAGCGTTGCCTTGGTACGGCGCATCGAATGTGTACCGTATGCTGTCGGATCAAGCCCTGCGGCATCTGCCCATCGACGTATCATCCGGGCGTATTGGCGGGTTGAAAGATGCGGGGACGCCAATAGTCGACTTGGAAAGAGGTACTGCTCCGACCTCAAAGCAGCCTTTTCAAGCCACGCGCCGACGGCCTTCCGGGTCGACTCGGTTAGTTCAAACTGGACGGGGCGTTGTGTCTTTCGCTGAATGACTTGCGTCCTCGCCAGGACTTGGTTGCCGTGCGTCACATCGCGCACTCGCAGACTGACAAGATCACAACCACGCAGTTTGCTGTCGATTGCAAGGTTGAACAGGGCGAGATCGCGGACGGCATGAGCGTTCTGAAGGTAGATCCGGATGGCCCAAACGTCTTTCGGTCTCAGCGGTGGTTTCTGGCCGACCAGCTTGCCCTTGTTCCATGCCTCACGGGATTGTTCGGTCTTCATCGTAGTCTCCCACAGGGATGATGGGAGTTTGATTGTGGTACGCGACCTCGACGCCCGCTTTTGACTGAGGTTCGCACCCGGCCCTACCAGACGTTTCCTTTCAGCGATCCAACGATCTAGCGATACCTTCTGCCCGGACGACTGGTCATCAACTGAATGCTATTCGATGACCTACCCTCGG
>Ga0256787_1000291_pt1 | contig 13058 bp, 21 predicted proteins | sample MC6MC0938MT_FD_189994 | JGI IMG/M metagenome (GOLD analysis project Ga0256787, IMG submission 189994) | Metatranscriptome of enriched soil aggregate microbial communities from Iowa State University, Ames, United States - MC6-MC0938-MT... | ecosystem: Environmental > Terrestrial > Soil >... | reverse complement strand
ATCAGACGGTTGCCGGTTGGCGTCCTGAAATCCTGCCTGTCTTCATCAAACCATCATAATGACGCATCAATAAATGGCTTTCTACTTGTTGTAAAGTATCAAGGATTACACCAACACCGATCAGCATAGAAGTACCTCCAAAGAAAGTAGAGAAACCGCTTGTAACACCGCAAAGTGCAGCAATACCAGGTAAGATACCTGCTACGGCTAAGAATACAGCGCCGGGTAATGTGATCCTGTCCATGATAGCGCCGATATAGTCAGCTGTTGGCTGACCCGGCTTGATGCCAGGGATAAAGCTGTTGTTACGTTTCAGGTTCTCCGCCATTTCTGTCGGGTTAAATATCAAAGCCGTATAAAAGTAAGTGAAAGCAATCACCAATACAGCATAGATAATATTATACCACAAAGAAGTATGGTCTGACAAAGAACGCATAAAGTCGTTCGGCGCGCCGTCATTGCCGGTAGCAAAACCAGCAACCATGGCAGGGATAAACATCAATGCCTGAGCAAAGATGATAGGCATAACGCCGGCAGAGTTTACTTTCAAAGGAATGAAGTTGCGGGAACCGCCACCGATTTCTTTAGCTGCATTGGTACCTACGATCCTGCGCGCATAGTTCAGCGGAATACGGCGAACACCTTGCGTAAGCAATACGAGACCAATAATTACAGCTACAAAAACAGCAAGCTCTACCAGGAAGAACAATAATTTATCAGTTTGTTGCTTGGAAGTAAATTCTTCAACCAGTGAGTGCGGCAAACGGGCAAGGATACCCACCATGATAATAATGGAAGTACCGTTACCAATACCCTTATCTGTAATTTTTTCACCAAGGTACATTACAAACAAAGTACCGGCAGTAAGGATAATGATGGTTGAGATGTAGAAAAACAAACCATCTGTAACGATGGCGCCACGTGCAGCAGGTCCACGAAGATAGGCTATATAAGCACTTGCCTGGAATATAGTAACGAGTACGGTTATGTAACGTGTGTACTGGTTAATTTTATTACGGCCGCTTTCTTCCTTCTGCATTTTGGCAAATTGCGGAATAACGATACCTGCCAATTGCATAAAGATAGAAGCAGAGATATACGGCATGACACCCAATGCAAATATGGCGGCATTGTTAAATGCGCCACCTGCAAACATATTGATCAGGCCTAACAAACCTTCCTGGTTCTGGGTTTGATTCAATGCAATAGGATTAATACCCGGCAGAACGATGTAGCAACCTACGCGATATACTAAGATTAAACCAAGTGTATACAGGATACGCTTACGAAGCTCTTCTATGCTCCAGATGTTCTTCAGTGTTTCAATAAGTTTCTTCACAAAAACTGTATGTTTTTTTAAATAGGTTGCGAATAAACGATAAAAGACGCATTTTACCAAATCTTTAATAAAGATAATCTTGATTAAAGCAAATTTTGTAAAAAGCGTCTTTTGAAATTATTAAATATTCGTGTGATTACAGTAATTCAACAGTACCGCCAACTGCTTCTACTGCAGCTTTAGCTTTTTCACTGATAGCATTTACTTTAATAGTCACTTTATTTTTGATTTCGCCGGTAGCTAATACCTTCACAAGATCAGTACGGTTAATCAGGCCATTGATGTAAAGTGCATCCAATGAGAATTCGTTCATTGCATACTTCTCAACGTAGTAGTCGATCTGACCCAGGTTGAATGCTTTATACTCAACACGGTTCCTGTTTTTGAAACCACGCTTAGGCATACGACGCTGAATCGGCATCTGACCACCTTCGTGACCTTTCTTAGACTGGTAACCGGTACGGGCCTGTTGTCCTTTGTTACCTTTACCTGCTGTTACGCCATGACCGCTACCTTCACCACGACCAACGCGTTTTTGATGATGTGTCGCGCCTTCAGCCGGTTTTAAATTGTGTAATTCCATTGTTATGTTGTTTTTGGACTTGCGCGGGTATGCATTCCCGCTCGCGTTAATTAATTAAAATTCAAAATTCAAAAGTCAAAATCAGCAATTGGAAAATAAGTATGATTACATACTTTTTTTACTTTTTACTTTTGACTTAAAAAATTATTTTACTTCTTCAACCTTCACCAGGTGCAATACTTTAGTAACCATACCCTGGATCTGCGGCGTAGCTTCAACCTCTACAGTTGAATTTATTTTGCGTAAACCTAAAGCACGTAAAGTACGTTTTTGGCGTTCAGGACGGTCAATACCGCTTTTTACCTGAGTTACTTTAATTTTAGACATTTTGTTAGATTTGAGATGAGACCAGAAACTGGAAATCGTGAACTGGAAACGTATTGTCTTGTTCCTGAAAATCCTGCTTCTAAAACTCCATCATTTAATAAATATTGTTTCGGAAAAGCCTTTCAACAAAAGATAATGATGACTACCGGTATCGCAAAAGGCCGTTGCCAACTGCGTACTGCCGGCCGCCTGTTAATTATCCGTTGAATACTTTTTTCAAACCGATGTTACGTTTTTTGGCAACTTCGATCGGCTCTCTCATTTCGCCCAAAGCCTTAACTGTAGCTTTAACCACGTTGTGAGGATTAGCAGAACCCAAAGATTTAGCCAGAACGTCTGTATAACCTGCCATTTCCAATACAGCACGCATGCTACCACCTGCAAGTACACCGGTACCGTGAGCGGCAGGTTTAATCAAAACCTTTGCAGCACCCGCTTTAGTGAACTGATCGTGAGGAACAGTACCATTCATTACCGGAACTTTGATCAGGTTTTTCTTAGCATCGTCAATACCTTTAGCAATAGCCTCTTTTACTTCTTTAGCTTTACCCAGGCCTTGTCCTACTATACCGTTACCGTTACCGACAACAACAAGTGCAGAGAAGCTGAAAGCACGTCCACCTTTTGTAGTTTTAACTACACGGTTAATGGCAACCACTTTATCAGTTAATTCTATTTCACCGGATTTAACTCGGTTGTTTGCTTGACTCATTTTATTTAGATATGAGATTTGAGATGCAGAGGTGGGATGTGAGATATTGCTATCCGGATCCATCTTAATCCAACACTTTACTCAAGATTTTTAAAATATTTATTTTCAATTATCAGATGAATGAAATTAGAATTTCAGACCACCTTCACGCGCACCATCAGCTAATGATTTAACACGGCCATGATACAAATAACCGCCACGGTCAAATATACAAGTTTCGATACCTAAAGCAACCGCTTTTTGAGCAATAGCTTTACCTACGTTAGCCGCTTTTTCACTTTTAGTACCTGCTACTGCAGCCAGGTCTTTCTGGCGGGAATTAGCAGATGCTAAAGTCATACCAGTAGCGTCATCGATCAATTGGGCATAAATATCTTTGTTGCTTCTAAAAACAGAAAGGCGTGGCTTTAAAGCTGTACCATTTACGTTTTTACGAATACGCCAACGCAACTTCTGACGGCGCACTACTGTTTTTGCTGTTTTTGACATTTTATATCTATTTGTACGGGCTCAACTTTGAGTTGTAGCGGGCGCAGAAACACATCCCTATTTAATGTTTAGCTTCACACCCTTCAACGAACAACGTCGGCTTCCGAAGGTTACAATTTAATTTGATGATTTGATAATTAGCTGATTTGACAATAATCACATCATCAAATCAGCTAATCATCAAATTTTATTTACCTGCAGTTTTACCAGCTTTACGACGAACGATTTCACCTTGGAAACGAACACCTTTTCCTTTGTATGGTTCTGGTTTACGCAGACTACGGATCTTAGCAGCTACCTGGCCTATCAGTTGTTTGTCAATTGACTCCAGCGTTACACGTGGAGGCTGACCTTTTTCCATTGCAGCAGAAGCTTTTACTTCTTTAGGCAATTCGAAAATAATGTTGTGAGAGTAACCCAGGGACATATCCAATTGCTGTCCGGCTACTGCAGCACGATAACCCACACCGACAAGCTCCAGTACTTTTGTATAACCGTTGGTTACACCTTCGATCATATTAGCTACCAAAGCACGGGTAAGACCGTGAACAGCGCGGTGGCGAATCTGGTCTGTAGGACGGGTAATGGTTACTTTACCGTCTTCGATTTCAACTTTAAGGTCGCGGTCAACAGCTTGTTTAAGCTCGCCTTTAGGACCTTTTACAGTTACAACGTTAGCTGCATCAACAGTAACGGTAACATTGCTTGCCAATGTGATTGGCGCTTTTCCTACACGTGACATTTAAATGTGTATTTAAAAATGTAATAATACGGAAGTAGCCTTGCGACACCTTCCTTTGTTTCGGATTCCCGCTTTCAGCACTGTATAGGAGTGCTTAGATGGCAGAAATATTTTTATTGTGAATCGTTTCAAACCGCATATCCGGTATAAAAACGACCATAAAATTCAATTGATTATGGCAACGGGGCTGCAAAGGTATGATTAATTTAATTATAATGAACAAAAAAAATCAAATCAATACCATCCAACACTGCTGGTACCATCTTTATATTAAAAAAGCAAATGTACTTTTCAGCACATTTGCTCTTGAATATTATGTTTCAGATTACCAGATCTGGCAAAGTACCTCGCCACCTACATTCTGAGCGCGGGCTTCTTTATCAGTCATAACTCCTTTTGAAGTAGAAATGATAGCAATACCCAGACCATTCTTCACACGACGTATTTCAGTTGGTTTTGCATATTGACGCAGACCGGGACGACTGATGCGCTCTAATGAACGGATAACAGGTTCCTTGCTTTCAGCGTTATATTTCAATGCTATCTTGATAAGACCTTGTTTGTTATCATCTTCAAATTTATACTTAAGGATGTATCCTTTTTCGTATAAAATTTCAGTGATGCGTTTTTTCAAATTAGAAGCCGGTATTTCAACAATACGGTGGCGTGCCATTTGAGCGTTACGAACACGGGTAAGAAAATCTGCTATAGGATCAGTTACCATTTTTCTTTTGTTGTTTTAAGTTGTTGATAATTGATGGCAGTTACATTAAGAACTTCCTTGCGGTATCCTTTTTGTCTTTCCATCTAATGTTTCAAAATCCGTAAGGACTATGTCTTAGAAAGGTTCAGTGGTTCTTACCAGGAAGCTTTCTTAACGCCTGGAAGTTTACCATCCAATGCCATATCGCGGAACATAACGCGACCTAGAGCAAACTGACGCATATAACCTTTAGGGCGGCCCGTAATTTTACAACGGTTTTTCAAACGTACAGGAGAAGCGTTTTTTGGCAATTTATCCAAAGCTTCGTAGTCACCGGCTGCTTTAAGCGTTGCACGCTTTTCAGCAAACTTTGCAACCATTTTCTCGCGCTTGCGTTGACGGGCAATTATTGAATTTCTTGACATATCTTAGTTGTTGTCTTTTTTGATATTTTTAAATGGCATACCCAATTCTTTCAATAACTCATATGCCTCTTCGTTAGTACGGGCAGTAGTTACGAAAGTGATATCCATACCGCTGATACGGCTTACTTTATCGATATCGATCTCAGGATAGATGATTTGTTCAGTAACACCGAAGGTATAGTTACCGTAACCATCAAATGCCTTATCATTGATACCTTTAAAGTCACGCACACGTGGCAGGGAAATAGATACCAGACGATCCATGAATTCAAACATGTTGGAGCCACGTAATGTTACACGCGCACCGATCGGCATATTCTTACGCAACTTAAAGTTGGAGATATCCTTTTTAGACATGGTAGGAACTGCTTTCTGACCGGCAATCATCGTCATTTCCTTTACAGCATCATCAACAAGTTTCTTGTCGGATACAGACCCTTTTACACCTTGGTTAAGACAGATCTTAACCAATTTAGGAACCTGCATTACAGAAGTGTAGTTGAATTTCTTCATCAATGCAGACACTACTTCGTCTTTGTATTTTACCTGAAGACGTGGTTGGTAATTTACAGTGCTCATTATTTAATTTCTTGACCTGTTTTTTTAGATATACGAATAGCTTTACCGTCTTTACGTTCTGTACGAACACGGACAGGAGCTTTCGCTTTTGCATCCCACAACTGAACATTCGAGATGTGGATAGTGGCTTCTTCTTTCACGATTCCGCCCTGAGGATTTTGTGCACTTGGCTTTTGGTGTTTGGTTCTGATGTTAACACCTTCCACTAAGATGCGCGCTTCCTGCGGATATACAGCCAGCACCTGACGTGGTGTAGTACGGTTTTTGTCGTTACCGGCAATAACCACTACCTGGTCACCTTTCTTTATGCTGAACTTCGGTTTGAATCTAGTACTCATTTCTTTAGATCTTGGGCCGCTTTATTGAACGGGCGGCGAAGGTACGAAAATATTTTTATTATAATACTTCTGGTGCCAGAGAAACAATTTTCATGTATCCTTTATCACGCAGTTCACGGGCAACTGGTCCGAAAATACGTGTACCACGAGGATCATCTGAATTGTTCAAAAGCACTACTGCGTTATCGTCAAAGCTGATGTACGAACCATCTTTACGACGTAATTTGTTTTTTGTACGAACGATAACGGCTTTACTTACAGTACCTTTCTTAATGCCACCTGATGGGATAGAATCTTTTACTGTAACTACAATTTTATCGCCAATACCTGCATACACCTGGCCACTGTTGCCAAGTACACGAATGCAAAGTACTTCTTTAGCGCCGCTGTTATCTGCTACATTGAGCCTTGATTCCTGCTGTATCATTTTATTAATGTTTAGCTGTTAGCTAATTTCTTTTAAATTGTTTGCGACGATATTATTAAACTTACCGTCATTATTAAAACGAAAAGAGGCTACGCTTTCTCAATATTCCGGAGAATATCGGACAAGACTATTTAGCTTTTTCAATGATTTCTACCAGTCTCCAACGCTTTGTTTTGCTCAAAGGACGTGTTTCCATGATACGAACTGTATCACCGATACCACATTGGTTAGTTTCATCGTGTGCATGAAACTTGGTAGTTTTTTTAAGGAATTTACCGTAAAAAGGGTGTTTCACTTTACGTTCTACAGCTACTGTAATGGTCTTCTCCATTTTATCGCTGGTAACAAGCCCTATACGGCTTTTCCTGGTTTTTCTTTCTACTGTTGACATTATGAAAGATGTTGAATTCGTTTAATTAAGATGCTAATTGTCTTTTACGTTGCTCTGTTTTCAACTTTGCAATCGTACGGCGGATGCTGCGGATAATCATCGGATTCTCGATCGGATTAACGGCATGGCTGAACTTGGTTTTTTTCAAGCGCAGTGTTTCTTCACCAATTTTGTCGTTAAGAGCTTCAGTGCTTAATGCACCCAGGTTCTCAACTTGCGCTGCTTTTGACTTTGCCATTTTTATATTAGATTTAAGATAAAAGACTTGAGATTTGAGATATATTACTACCTTAGTTTCTCTTATCTACTTCAGTTTAAAATTTGCTTCGTTCTTCTTGTTTTCCAACAATACCGCGGTATTAGCCAGCGTAATCAGGACGAACTACGAATTTGGTTTTGATAGGTAGTTTCTGAGCTGCCAATTCAAATGCACCACGTGCTACTTCTTCAGGAACACCATCGCATTCAAACATGATACGGCCCGGTTTTACTACTGCTGCCCAATATTCCAAGCTACCTTTACCTTTACCCATACGTACTTCAGCAGGCTTTGCAGTAATTGGTTTATCAGGGAAAATGCGAATCCAAACATTACCTTCACGTTTCATGTGACGTGTCAATGCCTGACGTGCTGCTTCAATTTGACGGTTTGTGATCCAGATAGGCTCTAATGCCTTAAGACCGAAGGAACCGAAAGAGATGGTAGAACCACGTTCTGCATTACCTCTGATACGTCCTTTATGCTGCTTACGATGTTTTACTCTTTTTGGTTGTAACATTTTTACTTGTATTAAGTATTACGTACTACGTTTTATATTTTGTCCGGGAAAAGGCCAGAGAAGCTAAGCTCGATTCTGCCACTACTATCCCAAAGATTAATCTTTCTTAGGAGCGCCACCACGACGGTCTCCACCACCACGACGATCGCCACCACCACGGTTGCCACCGCCACCACGACGATCACCACCTGGTCTGCCTTCTCTGCGAGGCTCATCACCACCGCGACGGTCAGATGCACCACTTGTCAGGTTAGGGTTCAGATCACGTTTGCCTAAAACTTCACCTTTACAGATCCAGATTTTCAAACCTATTTTACCATAAACGGTCATTGCATAAACAGAAGCGTAATCAATGTCCATACGGAAAGTATGCAATGGAGTACGGCCTTGTTTGATTTCTTCGCTACGCGCAATCTCAGCACCGCCTAAACGACCGCTTGCTTTGATCTTGATACCTTCAGCACCCATACGCATTGCAGTAGAAATTGCCATTTTGATAGCGCGTTTGTAACTTACACGGCCTTCAATCTGACGAGCGATAGATTCACCAACGATCTGAGCATCCAATTCAGGACGACGGATTTCCATGATGTTGATCTGAACATCACTGTTACCAGTCAGTTTCTTCAACTCTTCTTTAATTCTATCAACTTCCTGACCGCCTTTACCGATAATGATACCAGGTTTAGAGGTGTGGATGGTGATAATCAATTTTCCAAGTGTACGCTCAATAACGATACGGGCTACACCGCCTTTATTGATACGTGCATTAAGATAAGTACGGATTTTGTGATCTTCAATCACTTTTCCACCGAAATCTTTTGGATTGCTGAACCACATAGAATCCCAACCACGGATAATTCCTAAACGGTTACCTATCGGATTTGCTTTTTGACCCATTTCTTTATGATTATGAATTTTGGATTTTCGATTTTGAATTATTAAAATCCAATCCTTAATTAATATTGTTATTTACACTTTGGATAAGAACCGGATAACCATTCAAAATCCAAAATTCAAAATTATTTTGCTACTTTGCTGTCAACGGTAATAGTTACGTGGTTGCTGCGTTTGCGCTGGCGGTATGCACGACCTTGCGGAGCAGGCAACATACGCTTTAACATACGACCACCATCAACCATAATTGTTTTTACAACAAGATTAGCTGTCGCTACATCAGCGCCTTCATTCTTTTGTTTCCAGTTGTCAATTGCGCTCAGCAATAATTTTTCCAAAGGAACAGATGGGTGCTTAGTATTGAATTTAAGAACATTCAAAGCTTTTTCTACTTCCATACCACGGATCAAATCTGCCAGAAGGCGCATCTTGCGTGGAGATGTAGGTTGATTGCGTAAACGAGCTGTTGCTTCCATTTTCTTTATTTGATAATCAGCGTAAAAGCCGATCGGATATTGATTGTTATTGTTTAAGTCTTTTTGGTTGATCAGCTAATTATCACATCGGCTAATCAGCTTTTATCCAACTTATTTTTTCTTGTCGCCGCTATGACCTCTGAAGTTACGGGTAGGAGCAAATTCACCTAATTTGTGGCCTACCATGTATTCTGTAACATACACAGGGATAAACTTGTTACCGTTATGAACTGCGAAAGTGTGGTTTACGAAATCAGGTGTAATAGTAGAGCGACGGCTCCATGTCTTTACAACTGTTCTTTTGCCGCCTTCGGCATTCATCTTGGTAACTTTCTCTTCAAGATTGTGGTCAACGTAAGGACCTTTTTTAATTGAACGACCCATTATACTGGTTGTTTTTGATGATTTGATCCCGGCTTATGCCAAAACCCATTTTATCGTGTTAATGTATATCTTAAAATTGTTGCTTCAGTTATACTATTTTGAAGCTTCAACATTTATTATTTCTTCGCTTTACCAGACAATTTCTTTCCGTCGCGACGTTGGATAATCAGTCTGTTTGAATCTTTGGTCAGGCTACGTGTTTTCTCACCTTTAGCATACTTACCAGTACGGCTACGTGGGTGACCACCGGAAGATTTACCTTCACCACCACCCATCGGGTGATCTACAGGGTTCATCGCAACACCACGTACGCGTGGACGATCGCCTTTCCAACGGTTTCTACCTGCTTTACCTGCTCTTTCCAAAGCATGGTCAGAGTTAGAAACGATACCTACAGTAGCGATGCAAGAGCTTAATACTTTACGTAATTCGCCGCTTGGCATTTTCAATACTGCGTATTTATCTTCTTTAGCGTTCAGTTGAGCATAAGTACCTGCTGAACGAGCCATTGCACCACCTTTACCAGGCTGCATTTCAATGTTGTGGATTACAGTACCCAAAGGCATGTTTTTCAACAACAGCGCGTTACCAACTTCAGGAGCAACGTTATCACCAGAGATAACTTTTGCACCTACTTCAAGACCTTGAGGGGCAATGATATAACGTTTTTCACCGTCAGCATAAGCTAACAAAGCGATGAAAGCAGTACGGTTCGGATCGTATTCGATCGTCTTAACAGTAGCAGGAATATCTTTCTTGTTACGTTTGAAATCGATGATACGGTATTGTTTTTTGTGACCACCACCCATGTAGCGCATAGACCTGCGACCTTGTGAGTTACGGCCTGCTGTGCTTTTCTTAGGAGCCAACAAGCTCTTTTCTGGTGAATCAGTTGTAATTTCTGCAAATGCATTACCTACTCTCCAACGGGTACCCGCACTGGTAGGTTTATATTTACGTAAAGCCATTTTACTTTTCTGTTTGATGATTGGTATGAAACCAATCTGATTTTTATAGTTTGTTGTTAGCGGTGGTACTATTCAGCCACCATTCTTTGATTTATTACTTTCTTAGAAAGCGAATAAATCAATGTTTTCGCCGTCAGCAAGCGTTACAATTGCTTTTTTGAAAGACTGTTTACGACCGGAGATGAAACCGGCTTTCGTAAAACGGCTTTTGCTTTTTGCAGGCATAACGATCGTGTTTACATCTGTAACTTTCACGTTATAAAACTCTTCAACTGCAGCTTTAATTTCCAATTTGTTAGAACGCTTATCCACTACGAATGTGTAACGGTTTTGTTTTTCCATCTGGCCGTTCACTTTTTCTGTAACTTTTGGACGAAGCAATACTTCTGAAAGTCTCATTTTATTAATTTGATAATTTGATGATTCGCTAATTTGATGATTAATGAATCGAATAATTATGTCTTATTTCCTTATCGCCAATTATCAAATTATCACATTATCAAATCAGCTTATCGGGTTTAGGCAACTTCAACTACTTCCTCTGTAAAAACTTTGGCAGCGCTTTCTGTCAATAAAATTGTATTGGCATGAACAATATCGTAAGTATTGATATCGCTTAATACGCTTGCTTTTACTCTCGGAACGTTGCGTAAGCTCAGGTAAAGGTTCTGATCGTAGTCAGCATTTACCATCAGTAATTTCTTACCATTCAGCTTAAGACCGTTTACGATGCTCAAGAACGCTTTAGTGCTTGGCTTTTCGATTTTGATATCTTCAACCACAACGATATTTTTAGCCTGTGCTTTATATGTCAATGCAGACATTTTAGCCAGGTCTTTTACCTTACGGTTCAATTTGAAATCATAACCGTGAGGAAGAGGACCGTTTATAGTACCACCACCTTTATATAAAGGGTTGCGGATATTACCTTTACGGGAACCACCGGTACCTTTTTGACGGTGAAGCTTACGGCTTGAACCTTTCACTTCGGCACGGGTTTTGGTTTTGTGTGTACCTAAACGCTGAGCCGCTAAATATTGCTTTACAGCAAGGTAAATAACGTGATCGTTAGGTTCGATATTGAAAATATCTTCCGGTAATTCTACACTACGGCCGGTATTTTCACCTTTGCTATTTAAAACTTCGATTTGCATTTCTTATAATTTTTAGCTTTGGGCTAATTGAAATATAATGTTTCTTTCTTGTCACTTTACAAACTCAATGCCTGAGCTTGCCTAAGCTACAAATATTATCCTACGCTGTTTTGAATCAGAACGATAGCACCGTTGTGACCAGGAACAGAACCCGTAACCAGGATGTAATTTTGTTCAGGGAAAATCTTAACTACTTTCAGAGACTTAACCTTTACGCGATCGCCACCCATACGGCCGGCCATACGCATACCTTTGAATACACGGCTTGGGTAAGAAGAACCACCGATAGAACCCGGCGCTCTCTGACGATCATGCTGACCGTGAGATGCTTCGCCCACACCGGCAAACCCGTGGCGTTTAACTACGCCCTGGAAACCTTTACCTTTCGATGTACCGATTACATTAACTTTTTCACCTTCTTTAAAGATGTCAACGGTAATGCTTTCGCCAACTTGTTTATCTATGGAACTGTTGCGGATTTCTTTAACCACAGCTTTAGGAGCTGTTTCTGCTTTCGCGAAGTGGTTTAATAATGCTTTGGGTGTATTTTTTTCTTTACGTTCGCCAAAAGCAATCTGTAAGGCTTCGTACCCGTCGGTTTCGACTGTTTTCTTTTGCGTAACTACGCAAGGTCCGGCCTCGATAATGGTGCAGGACACCTGCTTTCCATTAGATTCGAACACGCTGGTCATGCCGACTTTTTTGCCAATAATACCTTTCATAATATGTTGTTTTCACAACGCATATGCTGATAACGGAGCTATATGCATTGTTTTGTTATTATTTAAATGCTAACGGAAAGCCAGGACTTTTGCCTGCTCCCCAGCCAAGCGCCCGTCGATCAATATTGAACCTCTTCGTTTGAAGTCCTGAACTGCGGGATTAGCTGTTATACTAATTTCTTTAAAAGAACATTTGAGCTTTCGCTTCTAATAATCTGTAACGGCTTTACGCTACTTATGCTTTAATTTCAACTTCAACACCTGATGGCAGATCCAGTTTGGAAAGTGCATCTACTGTACGGCTTGAAGAAGTGTAAATATCCAACAAACGCTTGTGTGTGCACAATTGGAACTGCTCACGAGCTTTCTTATTTACGTGCGGCGAACGCAATACGGTAAATATCTTTTTATCGGTTGGCAATGGAATCGGACCGGTTACTACCGCGCCTGTATTACGAACTGTTTTTACGATTTTCTCTGCAGATTTATCTACAAGATTATGGTCGTAAGACTTTAGCTTAATGCGAATACGCTGTGACATATCAAAAAACTTCCTTGTTAAAATTTGGAGTGCAAAGGTAAGCAAGATTTTCAAAGTACCAAATAATATTTTGAAAAAAATT
>Ga0256787_1000289_pt1 | contig 13086 bp, 15 predicted proteins | sample MC6MC0938MT_FD_189994 | JGI IMG/M metagenome (GOLD analysis project Ga0256787, IMG submission 189994) | Metatranscriptome of enriched soil aggregate microbial communities from Iowa State University, Ames, United States - MC6-MC0938-MT... | ecosystem: Environmental > Terrestrial > Soil >... | reverse complement strand
GGCTACAAATCTGCCCGGGATTTAGCGCAACAATTAAATGAGACGGCCGTCGTCCATCTTTTGCAGCTCTCCCTGTCAGAAGAGGAGAACGCCGATCAGCTGCTCAATCAGCTCGCGCGGCCATTGATGTCGTCGGCAAAGATGCCGGAGGCCATTATCTGAAAAAGGCCGGACTCGCGCCCGGCCTTCAATGCTTACTCCTGGCCAGTAGTATCCTTCTGACCCTTGGAAAGGCTGCCGTCGCCAGGCTTGGCAGCGGGGTTGGCCGTTGCGCCGGAATTTGAATTCACTCCCGGCTCGCTCTGTTTTTGCTTCGCAGAGAGACTCCCCGCATCAGGCTTCGCATTCGGGGCGGCGGTCGCGCCGGGCTGGGAGGTGCCTGGATGTTGCGATTCCGCCTTACCCGTCACGTTCTGATCTTCGGCGGCCTGCGCGGCAGTCATCCCCAACACGGAGAGAATTGCCGCCATTAAAATAGCTTTCATGTTTTGAGCTCGCTCTGTTGCTTGTGGTTCACGCTAACGTTCGCGGCGCCGCCGCCGTTCCGGAGGCGACGTCAATTGCAAGTGTCCTTTGAGCGGCGGACGCGTTTCGCCCAGACAATTTGTGAGCTGACGGAACAAAGACGAAAGGTTCGCGGTTTTCATATGCGACCAAAGGGTTATCCCATGCATCGCCTTCTCGCTCTCTGCCCTTGCCTGATGGCAACGGCAGCCTTCATCCGAAATGGCGAAAAGCCCGAAATCTGAAACACCCCGCCAATGCCGCTTTCCCCCCTCGACGGCCCAACCGCCGTCATCGACGATGACATCAAGTATGTCGACTGGTCCGCAATCTTCGGTGCAGTCATCGTTTCTTCCGCCAGCACCTTGCTTCTCGGCGTTATCGGCGTCGCGCTTGGGCTCGCGGCGGTCTCTCCGTGGAGTTACAGTAACCCTTCCCCGACAGCGATGACGGTCGCAGGCGCGGCGTGGTTTGCGTTGACCGCCCTATACGCCGGCGCAGTCGGTGGGTACATCGTCGGACGGCTGCGAAAGCCTGCCCTCGATACGACGGCGGATGAGCGCTCGAATAGGGATGGCTTGAAAGCGCTTGTCACATGGGGCTTGGGCCTTCTTCTGACCGCAGCACTTACGACTTCGGTCTTAAGTTCGGCAGCAGGCACGGCAGTCACCGCAGCAGGCCGGGCAGCAGCTCCGGCATTATCGGAGACGATCAAAGCGTCTTCCAACAAGGCCGGCGATTTTATCGCCTACTATGTGGACCGCGCCCTTCGTGCTCCGGCTAATGCCGCAAATCCTGGCGCCCCGGCAGCTACGCCCAATGATTCTAAAACGGAAATTGCGCGCATTCTGACGCATAGTTTGGCCTCAGGCAGTAGCATCTCAGATACGGATCGGGGCGACCTCGAGAGGGCTGTCGCACGGCAGACCGGCCTCAGCGAGGCCGATGCCAAGGCGCGCGTCAACCAAATGATCGCCGAGGCAAAAGACGCCTACAACAAGGCTGCAGATGCAGTGAAAGCGGCAGCCGAGAAGGCGCGCAAAATCACCGCTTCCATCACCACCTGGTTTGTCATCGTTTCGCTGCTGGCAGCGATTTTGGCCTGGTACGCCGGCGTCATCGGCGGCCGCCACCGCGACCAAAAGCTCGTCGTCTGAGGAGGAAATATTACGAGCACCATTCTTCTGATCTTGCTCCTTCTCGCTCTCGTAGGAGCGCTTCCTCGCTGGGGTTACAGCCGGGATTGGGGATACGGCCCGTCGGGTGTTTTGGGCGTTGTCCTGCTGCTGCTCATTCTCATGGCACTGGCTCCCGGTGCCCTTATGATAACCGAAGAGTTAAATCATGAAAAACATTAGCAAAATGTTTGGCGAGTTCGCGAATGGGGTGGCTCGCCTTAGCGGCAAACCGATCGCATTCGTACTAGCGGCCGTCGTGGTGTTGATTTGGGGCGTAACGGGCCCGATCTTTAATTACTCAGATACTTGGCAGCTGGTGATCAACACGGGAACGACGATCGTCACCTTCCTAATGGTGTTTCTCATTCAAAACTCACAAAACCGGGATAACGTCGCGATCCAGGTCAAGCTCGATGAACTGATCAACGCCAGCGAAGCGCAAAACCGCTTCGTGGGTATTGAGCATCTAACGGACGATGAAATCGAAGACTTGCGGCTCAAATGCGAAAGCCGGGCCTGCAACGCGCCAGCGAGCCCGATCGAAGAATCTCGCCATTAGCGAAGTGCAATTGCTTGCGACCAGGTTCGATAACGAACCCGTGAAAGTCGTGAAACTTCCGCTTCGGGGCATACTTCAGACTTACAGGCGAAGCTCCGTTTCAATCGATGGCATTATCTACCACCCCCGCAGTTTCTTATCACCGGTGCGTCGCGCGGCCTCCGCGTAAGGGTTCCCCGAGTCATCCTGCGCTTCATCGAGAATGTCGAACCGGCCGCCGAATCCCGCGCCGGCATTATTGATCAGACGTCGGCGTAGAGTTGTGTTGAACAGGACGACTGCAATCTTCCTTGGCGCCTCGCGGTCCGAAAGATCCATCGGAACGCACAAGACCGAATTCTGTTCGGTGTTGTGAATTCGCGCCGCCAGCAGGGAGACGTCCTGTGCATCGATGGGACTTCAGTATTCGAGCCGAGCATTAATATCGTATTGCGCCGCCATCGTGTTTTTGGCTGAGAGCTCTAGAGATGCTGGCTGCAAGGGAACTGCGCTAACTTTCGCCGCGTTTCGCGCTACACAATAACCACCCCCGGAGCAAAGGGGTTGCAGACATTACATGAGCTTTTTGAAGAGACTGTTCGCGACATTTACTACGCCGAGAAGAAGATCCTGAAGGCGCTTCCCAAGATGGCGAAGAAAGCCTCGTCTGAGGATCTTAGTGCCGCCTTCGAAGCCCACCTCGAAGAAACGGAGGGCCAGATCGAGCGTCTGGAGCAGATTTTTGAGATGCTCGGCAAGAACGCGCGGGGCAAGACATGCCCGGCCATCGATGGAATTATCGAGGAAGCTGAAGAAGTTATGAAGGAGGCGGAAACGGATGCCGTTCGCGACGCGGCAATGCTTGCCGCTGCCCAGGCGGTCGAGCATTACGAGATATCGCGCTACGGCACGCTCAAGTCATGGGCTGGAAAGCTCGGCATGACGGATGCCGTGAAGCTCATCGATGAAACGCTGCAGCAGGAAAAAGCGACGGACGTCAAACTGTCCGAGCTTGCTGAGAGCGAAATTAACGTCGAGGCAGAGGACCAGGAAGCCGAGCCGCGCAAGCGGCGCGCGAGCAGCCGCCGCTAAACAAGATTCGATGGGCGCCGTTTAAAGCGGCGCCTTTTCCCGATTTGCTATCGGCGTCGGGTTTTTAGAGCGGAAGTTCGCCGCCCCGATCCGCGGTTGCGGGAAGCAGCCAAGTCACTGCGTTTCTGCCTCGGCGCGGGGGAGCCAACGATAGACCCCAAATATGTTGATCACTAGCAACACGGCATTTTGGATAACCAAAGAGCTTTTCTCCTCAAACCAGCCATCGAGCATCCACGCAGTCGATGCCAGAATGAAGAGCGCGAAGCCGGAAACGGTCAGACGTGCATTCCAATTGGCGGCAACTATCGCGGCAGCCAGGATTGTCATGACTGTCGCTGCGCTGCGCAACATAACGAGTTCGTCCATTGCGATTTCACCATGAAGTATAAGCAGCCCCTTTTACATGCGCACCTGGCTCAGCCTATGGACCTTAGTTTCCTTGCGGGCAGTCCGGCACCGACGCCAAGGCGTGCTGCTGTTTGATTTGAGCGGCGCATCGCCGAACACTTCAAACCACAAGCCTGTGACGCGCGTGGAATAGTTTTCCGCAAAGGTCCGCATCAATCCGTAACGCAGTGGTGACGCGACCGGATCCTGAAGCGGCTTTGAGGCTGCGGGTGAAACGGCTTCGCCTTCATCGACGTCCAACCAGCTGATAAGCGCGACGTGTGGCGCCCTCCTTTTCCGGCTGCGGGCGTGCCGGATGCTCGAACCATGCCAGCTTGTGGTCAAAGGACCGGATTGCGGATTGCCATTCGGCAAGTAGATGCAGCCGATCGTGACGCCACTGGTCGCCGCTTCGGGTTCCGCTCTGGGTCGGAGGGATTGCCGGCAGCGGGCGCGAAAGGCGGCGACCGTTCGAGAGGTGCGCTCGGTGCAACAAGTGATCAGGCCTTGCCGCGTTACGGGTTTTGCCCCGCGAGAAGATCTGACAGCCGTCGGTCGACGTTATTACTATTGAGGTTGCGTGCAATCGGCCACTCCCCCCCGCGCCGCCTTCTTTCTGCCGGGCGATCTAGGTCTTTGCGGCGTCAATAGGTGACGCATGGTTTTCGCATTCCCGATTGCGTAGGCATCGTTATCGTTGTCGAAATAGACCCATACGCGTTTGGCGCCGGACGTTGTAATTCTCTCTGCCCAAAATACGCTGTTCGTCGTTCGAGTTGATGATGGCGACGGGAGGACACCTTCAGCTTGCATCGCAAGACGGGCCTGATGTATCTTGGAGGGCCCGGTGCACGTTATCTTCGCGCTGTTTTTCGCGCCGCCCACTGCTCTAGCGTCAGCCTTGGTTTCTTGTGTTTGACTTCAGACGGCATCGCGCTACCTCCGATTACTAACGAAGGAACCGGCCGTTTAAGTTCCGCGCAGGAACCGCGTTCATAGCAACGCATGACGATCTCCTCCTGTGAAAGCTCTCTTTCAAGGCGTTTGCGTAGCTTTTCCAACTAGGCCGGATCAATGCGGCCAGCCATTACCTCTATTACTGCGATATTCGACGTTCCGCTTGCCAAAGACCTTCGCCAGGGGCACGCTCCAAGCTGGTAGGCCGGGCGCAAGCCGGCCTTTTGTTGTTAATCCTGGCCGGTAGAGTCTTTTTGACTTTTGGAGAGGCTGCTATCGCCGGCTTGGCGGCCGGATTAACCGTCGAACCGGAATTCGAGTTTACGCCCGGCTCGCTCTGCTTTTGTTTCGCAGATAGGCTTCCGGCGTAAAGCGAAGCAAGCGCTTTATTTGAGGTTTGACGAACTTTCGCGCAAAAAATCCCGGGCTCGAGATCTCCGTTAGAGGCGTTCCGGTATTCATCGCGAGGCGGTGGAACGAACACCGTGCCCGACCGTTTGCGACTTAACTCGCTCAAATTCTAGCTGAAGGGTGAGGCGTGAAAGCACTCGTCTGGCACGGCAAGGAAGACATCCGATACGACACGGTTTCTGATCCTGAAATCCAGAATCCGCGGGATGCTATTATTAAAGTTACAAGCTGCGCGATTTGCGGTTCTGACTTGCATCTGTTCCATAATTTTATCCCCGCGATGCTGCCTGGTGATATTATGGGCCACGAAATGATGGGGGAGGTTGTCGAGGTTGGCTCGGGCATGGACGGGCGACTAAAAAAAGGCGATCGCATCGTTGTGCCATTCACCATTACCTGCGGCGAGTGTGAACAGTGCAAGCGGGGCAACTATTCCGTCTGCGAGCGGACAAATCGCAAGAAAGACTTCGCCGATAAGGTTTTTGGCCACACGACAGCGGGCCTCTTCGGCTACACGCATCTGACAGGCGGTTATCCAGGCGGGCAGGCGGAATATCTCCGCGTTCCCTTTGCGGATACGACGCACGTCAAGGTTCCGGAAAACCTGTCGGACGAGCAAGTCCTGTTTCTTGGCGATATCTTTCCGACGGGCTGGCAAGCCGCCGAACAGTGCGACATCCAGGAGACGGACACCGTTGCCATTTGGGGCTGCGGCCCGGTTGGGCAAATGGCCATTCGCAGTGCAATCCTGCTCGGCGCGAAGCAAGTCGTTGCGATCGACTGCCTGCCTGAGCGTCTGAGCATGGCAGAAGCCGCTGGAGCAATAACCATCAACTTCCAGGATGACAGCGTTATCGATCGGCTGGACGAGTTGACCGACGGAAAAGGCCCGGAAAAGTGCATCGATGCGACAGGCACGGAAAGTCACGTATCTTTCGCCCAGCCTGACACGATCTACGATCGCGCCAAACAGCTGATGGCGTTGGAAAGTGATCGGCCGCACGTCCTGCGCGAGATGATCTACGTTTGCCGTCCCGCCGGCATCATTTCGATCCCCGGCGTTTATGGCGGGCTCATCGACAAGGTGCCGATTGGGGTGGCGATGAACAAAGGCCTGACGTTGCGCATGGGGCAGACGCATGTCCGCCGCTGGACCGACGATCTTCTAAAGCGCATCAATGACGGGGAGATCGATCCGTCGTTCGTGATCACACATACGGCCAAGCTGAGTGACGGACCTGAGATGTACAATGTGTTTCGCGATAAGCGCGACAGCTGCATCAAAGTCGTTCTCAAACCGTGACTAAGTGGAGTGCAATACTGTGCGCAATCTCATACCGAAGCATCTCGAAGGTGACCCGAAGATTTTGAAAAAAGGTCATGGAAGCCTCAGCGCTGTTGACCGCACGGCGAAAGCGCTTGGTTGGTTCAGCATCGGTTTGGGGCTCGCCGAAATGTTGGCTCCCAGGGCCGTGACGCGGACATTGGGAATGGAAAGCGCCGGCATGAACGCCACGGTTCGTGCGTTTGGCGCCAGAGAAATCGCCGCCGGCGTTCTCACGCTTTCGACAGAAAAGAAGGTAGGGCTGTGGTCCCGCGTCTTGGGCGACGGGTTAGACGTCGCCGTTCTGGCAACAGGATTGGATAGGTTCAATCCACAGCGGAGGAACGTCAAAGTCGCACTGGCGACCGTATTGGGAATAACGGCTCTCGACTTGGCGACGGCGTCAGCATTATCAGCGCGAAGTGCGCGACCGCGACAGCTTCGCGACTACAGCAAGCGGAGCGGATTCCCCCATGGCGTAACGAAGACGGGTGCACGTCAATTCCGCCCAACCGCACAGCACATGCATTGAGATTGCCGGTGGGATCCAAGGTGTGCTTTTCGCACGAGCGCCAGAGTATAAGGAACGCTGTGTTCGCCGTCGCGGTTCGTCCTGACAATCCACATAAGGAGCGCTGCCCATGGCGACGTCGAAACACACCTCCAGCGCACAACGGCCCCTGGCTGTCATCACTGGTGCCTCGACGGGCATCGGCTACGAGCTTGCCAAATGCTGCGCGAAAGAAAACTTTGGTCGCAGAGACCGGCTTCGATGCGATGATGAATGGCGATGGCGATTTAAGCTGCAGTCGGCAATTGCGAACGTCGTACCGTCTGGCGTCCTTGCCGATCAGCATCGGAAAATGACGGCACCGGGTTCAGGCAAGAAGCCGGGCTCGGCCCGCTAAATGCGAGCGGTCAATCTTATGGTCGAGGAAGATCTACTTCCAATGGAAGCCCGGCTCGTCGCGGAGCTTCCGAGCGGCGCGGGTTGGCAGTTCGAACCGAAATGGGACGGCTTTCGGTGTCTCGTCTACAAGAACGGCGCGGAGGTGAAGCTGCAAGCCAAATCAGGAAAGTCGCTCGGGCGTTACTTCCCCGAAATCATCACGGCCATAGCGAGCGCACCAATCAAACGCTTTACCATTGACGGCGAACTCATCATCGAGATCGATGGCGAGTCATCGTTCGAGGCTTTGCAGATGCGATTGCATCCGGCCGCGAGCCGGATCGCCAAGCTTGCACGTGAGACACCCGCGATGCTTATGGCATTTGATTGCCTGCGAGATAAGAGCGGGTGGCCGATCGTTGATGCAGCTTTGACGAAACGGCGGCAAGCTCTTGAAGACGTGGTGTCCGGCTTTTCCGGCAAGCAAAGGACTGAGCTGACACGGTATACAACCGACCGGCGCCTTGCCTTGCGCTGGCTGAATGGCGGCTTACCGGGAATAGATGGTGTGATCGCCAAGCGCCTCGACTCGCCTTATGTGTCTGCCGAACGCGCCATGCTGAAGGTCAAACGTATTCGAACCGCTGACTGCGTCGTTGGAGGGTTTCGCTATGGAGCCGCGGGAAAGGTCGTTGCATCGCTCCTTCTCGGTCTCTTTGACGAAGCGGGAAAGTTGCATCACGTGGGATTTACCTCGGCGATATCGGGCGCCGAAAAGTCGAAACTCACAGAAGTTCTTGAGAAGCTCATAGCCCCGCCTGGTTTCACCGGTGATGCTCCGGGCGCACCGAGTCGCTGGTCAAATGCACGATCAGCGGAATGGCAGCCGCTCAAGCCAAAGCTTGTCGCGGAAGTCGCGTACGATCACGTGACGGGGCATCGATTTCGTCATGGCACCCGATTTATTCGATGGCGACCAGACAAGTCGGCAAGGCAGTGCACCTTCGAACAGATCGCGTCGAAGTGAGTAGCTGGTAACGCTAACGCCACATACCTCTGAATTCGCGGGATCGAGGAACAAGCAGGAGAGAGCAGCGTCGGCGAAAGCCCTACCTGATAGAAGTTGACCCCATTTAATACATCGCCAGGGTAACAAATGAGCTTATGTACGATCGGGCTCACAGTCATGACCGGCACTTCTAGCCGCGTGCGCGGCATTCAAATTTTGGAAAACTTGCCCGCAGGCTGGCACGTCGCACGAGAAATGTAGTAATTCAGGTGCCCATTTCGCGCTTTCGAACTGTGACGCTATTATGCAGCCGATAACGAGCGTATTTTCCGCAAGCCGAATAGGGGGAATTTGATGGCAGTTAGCCCCTTGCACGACTGAGCAGACGGTGAATACGAGTTCGAGTATGACGCGAATTCTCCATCAGCCTTTTGATTCGCAACGCGCTCCCGCAAATGAAGTTCCGCAGACGCTACCTAGCACCGTAGTTCGAAAAGCGCTTAGGCGGCGATGGCGGGACGGCCCGGCGAGCAAGAGTTTGCGCATCTCAGCGAAATCGTCGCGACCTGAAAATAATCTAAAGCGTTTCGGCATTTCGTATTCCAACGATCACACCTCGATATGAGGATAGGTCTCGCAAAGGCGCTCCTTCTGGCGTTCAATTTCGAATGAGCACCAGGACAAACTTCAAAAGAGCCTCCCCTCGGATCGACTTCGTCATCACCTTGATGTTGGAATACCTATCCAGAACCTGGTTCGATACAGCGCAGCCAGCTGCGTTTGCCACGGGCTGCCGTCATCGAACGCTGCTGCACATCCACATAAAGTTGGACGCCAAGCTTGCCGAGCGCCCAACACGCAATCCCGTTTGCTTACCGATCATGGGCGCATCTTGATGACGCTGAGTCGGCCATCACCCTCCAGCTTGGCCAATCGAACTTCATCATAAACAAGAGCTTCCTTCTCCCTTAGCTGGGATCGAAGGTCATCCTCCGAAATCATCTCGCGCTCAAGATTCGCCGCGTTGAGCTTGCCGTTCTCGATAAGGGTTAAGGGCGGCGCTGCAAGGATGGGTCGCAGCTTCGGAAAACGATAGCGTAGCCAATCGATAATGAATTCCCAGGCAACGATCGTCAGGACTAGAATAAGACCTTCCGTCACCGAGCCGTATTCCTTGCCCAGGCCGTTTTGCGCCGCGTCGGCGATAAGAACGATGACGAGCAAGTCCGCCGGACCGAAACTTCCTGCTTGTCTGCGCGATACGAATCTCAAAATGGCGAATAGGCCGAGGTACATTATCGTTCCACGGACAACGATTTCCGCGATTCCAATGGACGGCATAAATACTGAACCCCAATTAACCGACATACCTCTACCTCACCGTTTTTGGACACCTCATATCCAACGCGCGCGAAACCGCGGTAGTTCGGAAGGCCGCCGAACCATCGGCATCTCTTCTGCGGTTTTGATAGCGACATCTGGTTGGCCTTACCGGGAATCTAAACCTTTGTCCGAAGGTTCTGCTGCAAGAGGACGATAGAATGCCTGAGCTTTCCCTTACCCCGGATTATGTTGCGAGGCTCATCGTGAAGATGCGCGGCGTTCAAGGCCGCGAGAACACGACTGATCCACAAAGCGGATCAAATGCTCTCGACGACAACGTAATCGAGGCGCTTCAGGACTCCACCCGGCGATCTCTCCCGCGAGGAAATACGCGAAGAGATCCGCGGACTTTCTGCAAGTGAGCAAGCAGAACTGGTCGGGTTGCTGTGGACCGGGCGTGGTGACGCCGAACCCGAAGATTGGGAGAACGCTATCGAATTGGCGGGCAACAGGCGCGAAACACCAACGGCGCACGACCTGATGTCAGAGCCGCTCGTCCTGACTTTTGGGCGGACGGCCTTGGAGAAGCTCGGAATTGGAATGCCGCTGGGAACTGATGCGTCGCTGTAAAAATATGACGAGCAGCAACAGATGCGATGGTTGTGGCTTAGAACAGGCGTGTTGGCAAGCTGCGTAATCTTGATCGCGCTTGCGTTGCTGCAGATCTTCGGAATTCAGCTGCTGCCGTTACATGGACCTCGTTGAGAAACCCCGTTCCGGCTAGCAGCCGGCGCGTAGGGATGCGTTTAGCCGGCGATGCAAAAGCGCCAAAGTGGCCGCTTCTGCCGCGGACAATTGGCCCAGACGCTGTGTTAGCTCCTTTTCGATCTTTGACTTCATAACTTGCGCGAGTTGGCCATCGAAGTAGCACTGCAAAACTTCCGGATGCACATAGCATTTGCGGCAGATTGTCGGCGTGTTGCCGAGTCGCGCCGCGACGGTTTCGATCGCGCGGCGCACGTTGCGCTTAGCGGCTGCTTCACTATCGACGGCTTCGTACTCGGACAGCGCGACGGCGGCCAGAACTGTCCCGGCCCAGGTGCGGAAGTCCTTGGCTGATATATCGTCGCCGGCAATCTCACGAATGTAAGCGTTGACATCTTCCGATGTCACGGCATGTAAACCGTCTGCATCTTCATACTGGAAGAGGTGTTGCCCAGGCAAATCTTGGCAATCACGTACGATGCGCGCAATCCGGCGATCGGAGACGGCGAGCCGCCAGACTTTGCCCGTCTTGCCGCGAAATTTGAACCGCATCTCACTCTTTGAGATCGTCACATGGCGGTCCTGTAGCGTCGTCAATCCGAAGCTGCCGTTGGTGCGGGCATATTCCTTGTTACCGACGCGGATGAGCGTTTGCTCGAGAAGCATCACGATGGTCGCCAGCACCTTCTCTCGGTCCAGCCGTTTACGACGCATATGCTGGCGTAGTCGTTTGCGAAGACGCGGCAGCGCCTTCGCGAAGGCCGTCATTTTGTTATACTTCGTTTCGTCGCGACTCTTCTGCCATTCGGGATGATAGCGGTATTGCTTGCGTCCGCGTGCATCGCGTCCGGTCGCCTGGATGTGGCCGACGGCGGTTGGGCAGATCCACACGTCCGACCATGCTGGCGGTATCGCCAAGCTCTTGATCCGGGCTTTGGTTCGGACATCAGTGACCCTTGCGCCCGAGGGTAAAACATAGACAATTCTCTTGCCTGCGCGCTTACGCGCAATGCCTGGATCGCCGTCATTGACGTATCTGAGGCCGGCATCTTCGGCGTCATCGATGTTCGCCGTCGACGCAACGCGGTCCGAATTCGCACGCATGAAAGATCCCGAGCTTCAAATTTTGCCCGCATGGGTTGATGCGGACAACGAAACGCGCCGGCTGGGATCGCAGTTCCGCCACGGCTTAGACCTGCTCAATTTGCCATGATCATGTTGGGAGAGGGTCTTTCTCGGGCGACGACAACCTGGCAGCAAGATCGCGCTGTGTGCAGCTTTCGCCAATTCCGAAACGAGATCGCGAGAAGCAAGAGCCGATGGAGCGGACGAGTTGGCCAAGCTTCTGCTTCTGATTTTTTCCGCTCATGCGAGCTCGTTCGAAAACCGCAATCCTTTATTTCGCCCGAAAAAATCCAACCGATAAAAGACCTTTTGCAAACTGGCGCTTGTGGTGTCCAAATTTGTCCGTGGGCTATGATAACAAATTGAAAATACTATTTAAAAATGTCCTTACACAGCCAAAAATGGCCAAAAAAATGTCCATTGGACACCAACAGGGACAAACGCATTTCGCATGATCTTCGCTGAACAAACCCCGCCCTTCGGAAATGGTTTCCAATCCACGCGGATGAAGGTGTGGTCGGCAGGAGCGTCATCGGCTACCGGTAATCTACGCAATGCGCACATTCCATTCGGCCATACTTAACCGCGACGCGTCGAGAACAGTTTTCCTAGGACAAAGGCTGCGAAACCGGTGACAGCCATTGCTTCGAGCGGGTTAGCCTTGGCATAGTTGGTGATCTTGTCGACGTACGGCTTTGCCTGGTTGAGGTACGGCTTGGCGCTATCAGAAAACTCGTTCGCCTTGTCGATCAGCTGCTTCTTGTTCTGTTCCAGGATATCGGTGGTGTCCATGGGCCGTGCTCCTTTGCTTTCGAACCCCGCTCAAGTCATGTTTGTTCCCAAACTCCGGTGGCATGCAAAGTGCGTACGAGGCGGAGCGGAACCAATGCCCGGATAAGGCGCGCAGCTTGACGATGAGACTTGCACCGCCCTGCTCGCGTCAGGATGTCCGTGGCAGGCGAGAGATGCCGATTACCCTTCACGTATCGTTTAACAAAAAAGCGGGAGCAATGAAGCTCCCGCCGGAGTTTTTCTCTTATTGGCTGGCGCCACTCGGATTTGTGCCGCTGGAGCTTGTGCCGCTTGCGCCCGAACTCGTGCCGGAACTCGCTGAGCCTTTGACATTGCCATTGTTACAGCCGGTCATGAACTCCGTTTGCGAGATCGAACCGTCGCTATCGGTATCGACGCTCTTGAAATTCGTGACGTACGTCTGAGCCTGGCTTTGCGACAAGGTCGAACCCTTTGTGGGGTTTGCCTGGTTCCACAACGTTTCACATTCCGCCTGAGAGAGCTTCATATTTGAACCCGCAGGTTCTGCTGCGAGGGTGGGCCCACTAAACAGAGCGATGCAGGCTAGGGCACTACCATAGACGGCCGCGGTGCGTAACATGTGTTCCGAGTCGTACTCGATGCCGGCCTCCTGGAGGGCCGTGCGGACGGGCACCAGGTCGGTCGCCTCGCTCAGCACCTCGAACGCCTCGCCGAGGTCGTTGACCTCCTCGCCGCCGGCGTCGAGGACCGCCTCCATGACCGCGTCCTCGTTGGTGCCCTCCTTGGGCACGATGACGACGCCCTTGC
>Ga0256787_1000284_pt1 | contig 13153 bp, 9 predicted proteins | sample MC6MC0938MT_FD_189994 | JGI IMG/M metagenome (GOLD analysis project Ga0256787, IMG submission 189994) | Metatranscriptome of enriched soil aggregate microbial communities from Iowa State University, Ames, United States - MC6-MC0938-MT... | ecosystem: Environmental > Terrestrial > Soil >... | reverse complement strand
TTATAAAAGGAATTGTTTTGTGGGATAGGCTATCTGAAAAATGTATCAGGTAATAGCCGGCTGTCAAACGGCTACAGTCCATACTCGCGAAGCCTTTATTTAAGAGGATTTTTCCGGATGCTGCTGTTGCGCCGGATGCGTTGATGATCCTGTAGTTTATTTGCTGCAGATCGTTTTCTGTATAGATCTTAATTTGGTTTTGAACGGGTACCGGGAAAATACTAATGGTCAATGCTTCGGTATCTGTGAGGGCTTCATCACAGTTGCAGCCCAGGCTCATTAGTTCTTTGCGAAGATTATTCCTGCGTTTTTTCCAGTGCCCGCTGATCCCCGGCAGGTAAACGTCTTTTAGCACACCGCCCCGTAGCATCTTTACAGTAACCGCATCATGAGCATTATTCAGGAAATCATCAAAAGTGTAAAATTTGTAAGGGTCAGCCTGTACGGCTTCCCGGATCAGGCTTTGCGCTGTGGCTATTTTCTGGCTTAAAGGATAAGTGTTCGCAGCTTCATTGATCAATACACAAATGCTTTGGAGATATTGTTTTTTTAGATAGCTGTTCTCGTAGAACCTCCAGATGAGCGGCCGCATTTTGTGCTGCTCATTTTGTGGAAATGGGGGCAGATTCTTTTCCCAGAAAGAAAGATTGTAGTCCCAGGGAACCCAGCTTAGTTTTTCGGTCTTCGGGTTTTCATAAATAAAGAAATTGCGGCCATTGGCGGCATAAGAATCCCAATTGTCCAGGAAGATATCCGTAGCTAATACTTTAATATATCCGGGGATGTCAAAAGTCGTATTTAGTTCTTGCTGGAAATTGTATTGATAATTATTGTTGAAGAGGTCCAGCCAGCTGATTAGTTTTTTCCAGGAATCGGCTTGTTCTTTGGTCTGTAGTTTTAATTCCGGGTAATCGGTAGATTGGTCACCATTCCAGGCTAATTGCGTTGTGGTGTCCGCTTCAAAGAGATTACCTTTAGCGGTTTGGAAATTGTGTACCAGGAATTGATCATCCTCGGGTTCCTCCACGATGAGGTAACAACCCCAATAAATGTCGTTGAGGTATAATTTCGTAAAAGCCGTGCGGGAGGCGGGAATGCCCTGGTAACGAAAGAAGTCGTAAGCTATAAACTCTCTTAAAAAAGAAGGGTCCCCGGCAAGGTTGTGCAGGTTGAATTTTTTAGTGCCGTTTAAAGTTTGCTCTTTATCATATTTGCCTACATTCAATCTAAAAGGCTTCTTTTTTCCAGGAAACCCTTGATAGGAATAAACACCTTTAAAACGGATGCTGATGTCCTCCGGCAGGCTGATAGCATCTACTGCTATTTTTGCTTTTAGTGTTTTCTTGTCGTCTGTGAAATTGCTTACTTCATAGTATTGGCTCAGTGTTTCAAACCAATTATCCTCTTTGAATGTAATCCTGATCTCATGTAAACGGCTGCTGTCAAAAATATCCTGGGCATACGCGGAAAGACTACTTATCCATAAAAAAATCCCTGTGAGCAAGCCGCTAAGTTTGCGCAGGTAGCATAAAGGTGTCATTACAATTCGTCAGATTAAATTAATGTTATAAATCGGCTGCGAATGTATTCAAGAGTATTGTCATTTTTTGTCAGGATGCAACATATGACAATACTTTTACTGCGGTATGACAAAGTAAGGTAAATAGAAAAGGGAACAAATTGCGCTACCTGTTTAGTAGTACAACTTGTTCCCTTACCTTCTTAAGCGTATTTAGCCTATCGGGGTCTGGCGACTTCCCACTGGTTGTTGGTGGTATAGATTTTATACCTGATCTGAACATCTTTAGGGCTGTAGATCACGATAGGAGCATTGCTGTTGTAGCGGATGATTAAAGGTAGTGTACTGATGAATTGTGTGGTCTTTTTTTGATCCGGGCAACCTTTCCTTGTACTTATGATTCTTTCTTCTGTCTTTACGTTATAATAAGTGTAGCCATAGCCATCTATTTGTTGCTCTTCTATAATACCCAGCATAGTGTGGTGGTTACAATCTGCTTCCTGGATTAGACCTGCGTAGAGTTCCACCTTATACAATTCCTCATTATTTTTTTTAGGGAGCACAATAACATTTTTTACATAGCCCGATTTTGCTTCCGGGTAAGCCTTTAAGGCTGCATCGTCAGGGCTGGCTGAAAAGCGTGTGGTCCATGTCGCGCCCTGCTGGTCTTTCATATCATAACCATCCGCATTCGCTGTTTTGGCGGGCATTACTTCAAATTGAAAAGTATCTGCAATTTTCCTATGCTCCGTAGTGATGATAAACCCTTTTTTGTAAAGTTTTACTTTGGCATTTTCCATCACGTCACCTTTTTTGACACTGGCAGTGTTAGCGCTTGTAAATTTCACAGAAGGTGTGCCGCCAAACCTGGGGTCCATATTCCAGAGGTTCATATTGTAAAAGGTTTTTCCGATCAGTGGCTTAGGTACCTGGGAAAGGGCGGTATACCCGGTCCAGATCATCATCATTAAGAAAAGAAGTTTTTTCATGTTTTGCTATTTGTATAAAAGATGTGAAGCGATAAAGCGATCCATATCCTGAGTTGTGAATAATTTTATAAAAAAGCCTAAATGTGGATAGATAACTATTTTCATTTAGGCTTAATGGTAATATGAATAGCGGCGATTATGCTTCAGTAGCTTCAAAGACCTGTATTTCGTTGTAGATCGAGTCACGCTCTACCGGGACTTTTCCTACATGTGTGATCAGTTCGCATAACTGTTCGGTACTCATGGATGGGTTTTGCTCCTCGCTACCTGCCATGGAATAGATTTTGGTGGTGTCGTCGATCGTTCCATCCAGGTCATTAACGCCGTACTCCAGGGTTAACTGTGCGCTTTCCCGGCCCAGCATTGGCCAGTAAGCTTTAATATTATTGAAGTTGTCCAGGAAGATGCGTGCGATAGCATAAACTTTCATGTCTTCAATAATGCTTACTTCCCCTAAGTGAGACATGTCATTATCGCCATTCCTGAATTTCAAAGGAATGAAGCAATTGAAGCCACCAACGCGGTCCTGCGATTCCCGCAAGCGGTTCATATGATCTACGCGGTGAGCAAAGGTTTCGATATGGCCATAAAGCATAGTCGCATTTGAAGGCATCCCGATCTCGTGCGCGGTTTCATGCATTTCGATCCAGCCTTCACCACTGATTTTATCTTTACAGATCTCATCACGTACACCCCGGTCAAAGATTTCGGCACCACCACCGGGCAGGGACTGTAAACCGGCTTTGTGCATACGCTCGAGGCCTTCCCGGTAAGTTAATTTCGCTTTGTTGAACATATAGTCCAGTTCTACGGAAGTAAAGCCTTTAAGGTGTAAGTCCGGGCGATGAGCATGGATTTTTTCCAGTAATTCACAAAAGAAATCCAGGTTCATTTTAGGGTGTACACCTCCTACAATATGTACTTCAGTTACTGGTTGATCATCATATTTCTTCACGATGTCCAGCATTTGGTCAATGCCTAATTCCCAACCTTTCTCGCGGTTCTTGTAAGTACGGGAATAAGAGCAGAAATCGCATTTGAAAATACAGACGTTTGTAGGCTCGATATGGAAGTTTTTGTTGAAATAAACTTTTTTACCGTTCTTTTGAAAGTTAATATAATTGGCTAATGCGCCTACAAAACTGAGGTCGGCATGTTGGAAGAGGTATTCACATTCATCCGTTGTGATACGTTCCGCATTTTTTACTTTATGGGCCACCGAGCTAAGTACAGCATCATTGGTTACTGTAGCTAAAATTGCTTCGGGGAAAACTACGCTACTATTCATAATTATCTTTTATGCAACTTAATGGAATATACCGGGCTAATATTTGCCCAATAAATATCCGTTTGCAAAATTAATGAATAAATGCGGAGCAGCAGCGATTCTCAAAAGGTTTCACAATTGATTTTATTTTGGTCTTTATTGTTTTCGTTTATAAGATCCCGGCTGTAGACGCGTACCGGTATTCAAACTATATAAAAATGGAGAGGTAAGCTACCTTTCTGATGGAAGCAGTAGGCCTTTCTAGGCCAGGTCAATCACAGCCGCAGGGAGTGATAATTATATTGGAGGTCGTATAAATGATTTAGCTCACGTATGGAAAAATGGGGTAGCTACTGATATATCAGGTGTTAAGAAGTCCTATGGTTTTGCAATAGCTATTTCTGAAAATGATGTTTATGTAGGAGGTCAGTCGCTTGGAGGGAAGTACAAGGCTACAATATGGAAGAATGGTGTCGCTACCACGCTGAATAATGATGCGACTTATCATTCAATGGTTACTTCCTTCGTGGTTTCCGGGAATGATATATACGCTGCCGGAAGACTATTCGATGATAATTACAATATGGAGCCTATCAAATTATGGAAAAATGGGGTCGAAACTACCCTTGGTAATAATCTTGATACAGTCTATAGATCCCATATTGTTTCCCTTGCGGTATCTGGAAATGATGTCTATGTCGCCAGTAGTGATGAAGGTAAAGCCAAGATATGGAAAAATGGTATTCCTACTGATTTAATAAATGGTAGTTTTGAAGCAGCAGTTAATCAGATTGTAATAGTTCCTAAGCAATAAAATGCAGGACTTAAAGTATGCTAAGAAAAATGCCCTTGTCTACAGGACAAGGGCATTTTTAAATTTTAGAGTAATCCTTTCACGACTTCAATTACCTGCTCCAGCTGCGACACATCCTGTCCGCCGGCATTCGCCAGTAATTTCTGACCGCCACCGCCACCTTTGATCAAAGGCGCGATATGTTGTTTAATTATTTTACCCGCATCCAGCCCTTTTTCATTGGCTGTTGCTTCATCTATAGCAATCGCTACAGAGGCTTTACCACCAATCTCGGCAACCAATACCGCAACAAATTTGTCCAGGTATACTTTCTGGTCTAAGGCCGCTTTCTTCAAGGCATCTGCATTAGCGGCATCCACTTTGGCGCCTACAAATGAAATGCCGTTGATCGTTGCCGCATTTGCTGCTAATGATTTCGCTAAAGCTGCTATTTCTTTGGCTTCATAAGCCTCGATCTTTTTCTCCAGGGCCGCTTTATCTTCAATTAATTTCTCAATGGTTTTTACCGGATCTTTGGTTTTTAATAATTCAACCAGCGCTTTGCTCTCCTGCAATTTGTCTACCAAAAATCGGGTGGCTGCACCGCCCGTAAGCGCCTCGATACGGCGTACACCGGCTGCAACCGCAGATTCAGCAGTGATCACAAAAGAACCGATCATGCCCGTACTGCCTACGTGCGTACCACCGCAAAGCTCAACCGAGAAATCAGGGTCAATAGTCACTACGCGTACTACATCACCATATTTTTCACCGAATAAGGCCATCGCACCTAAAGCCAAAGCCTCTTCTTTTGGTAATTCTTTAATCACCACGGGGATATTCGCCCGGATCTTTTCATTGACGATATAATTGATCTGGCGTAATTCTTCATCAGTCACTTTGGCAAAGTGGGAGATGTCGAAACGTAATACATCCTCGCTGACTAATGATCCTTTCTGGTTCACATGCGCGCCTAAAACTTCTTTTAAAGCAGCGTGTAACAGGTGGGTAGCAGTATGGTTATACATAGTATTGATCCGCTTTTCCCAATCCACCTTCGCAGTTACTCCGGCAGCAATATCCGCCGGTAATTTTTCGGTAAAGTGAATGATCAGGTCATTGTCTTTTTTGGTATCCACTACCTCGATCACTTCTTCACCGAAGATCAAAACACCTCTATCGCCCACCTGGCCACCACTCTCTGCATAGAAAGGAGTTGTTTCCAGTACCAGCTGGTATTGTTCTTTATTTTTTGCTTTTACCTTGCGGTAACGGGCTACTTTTGTTTGGATATTCAGGTCATCATAACCCACGAAAACGTTACGGTCAATCTCATTTACCATTACCCAATCCTCCGCATCAACTGTGGTAGCTATACGGGAACGGTCTTTTTGTTGTTGCATCTCAGCCTCGAATGCCGCTTCATCTACACTTAGATTATTTTCAGCCGCGATCAGCCGCGTCAGGTCAATCGGAAAACCATAAGTATCCAGCAGTTCAAATGCCTCTTTACCATTAATGGTCTGGCCTTTACTCTGGTGAATAATACCGTCTATTTTCTTCAAGCCTTTTTCCAGGGTCCTGAGGAAGCTGTCTTCTTCTTCTTTGATCACCTTAGTGACAAATTCTTCCTGTTGTTTCAGCTCAGGGAATACGGTTTCGAATTGGCTTGCCAGAACCGGCACCAATTGGAACAATAAAGGTTGCTTATAATCAAGCGCAGAGTAATAATAACGCACGGCACGGCGTAAAATGCGACGGATCACATAACCCGCACCGGTATTAGACGGTAGCTGTCCGTCTGCTGTAGTGAAGGAAATGGCCCGGATATGATCGGATAAAACCCGGAAAGCAATGGCTTCCTTACTGTCCGAAGCGTCATATTTTTTGCCGGTAATTTTTTCAATGGCAGCAATGGTACCCGTGAACACGTCGGTGTCATAGTTACTTTGCTTGCCCTGTAATACGCGAACCAGGCGTTCGAAGCCCATACCCGTATCTACGTGTTGCGCCGGAAGTTTTTCTAAAGAACCATCTTTTAAACGGCTGAACTCCATGAATACATTATTCCAGATCTCGATCACCTGCGGATGGTCTGCATTCACCAAAGTTGCACCATCGACGGCTTTACGCTCTTCCTCAGAACGGCAGTCTACATGGATCTCGGAGCAGGGGCCACAAGGACCGGTATCGCCCATCTCCCAGAAGTTATCTTTCTTATTGCCTTTCAGGATACGATCTTCAGCGATCCATTTTTTCCATTCATCGTAGGCTTCCTGGTCCAGCGGCAGGCCGTCGCCGGCATCGCCTTCGAACACGGTAACATATAAGCGGTCTTTAGCTAATTTAAAGACATCGGTCAATAACTCCCAGCTCCAGGCAATGGCTTCTTTCTTGAAATAATCACCAAAACTCCAGTTACCCAGCATTTCAAACATAGTATGGTGGTAAGTATCTACACCTACCTCTTCCAGGTCATTGTGCTTACCGCTTACGCGCAAACATTTTTGGGTGTCCGCGACACGCTTATGGGGCGCTTGTTTATTACCCAGGAAATAGTCCTTAAAAGGCGCCATCCCGGAGTTGATAAACATAAGTGTCGGATCATCCTTTACCACGATCGGCGCGGAAGGAACAATAGTATGTCCTTTAGACTGGAAAAAATCTAAAAAATGTTGGCGTATTTCAGCAGCAGTCATTGAGTAGTTAATTTTTTAAAATTTGGGGCAAAATTAAGCTAATTTGTGGGGAAACAAATATAAAATACTCCTTTATAAAGCCGGCTTTATTTCTTTGGATATCGTATAATGTTTCAGCGATTTAATTACTTAGGTCAGAAATACTATCTTAGCAACAAAACCGGGATGATGAAGTATATTTTTGGTGCTATTATGCTAGCCTGGGCTTCCGGGGCATCTGCGAATGACGGGGCTTATTATGCCTCGGGCAATCAGCTGATCCCGATTGTGGAAACGGATGTCAGGGTACAAAAAGAAGTGCTGCAGATTAAAAAAGTGAACAATGAGCAGATAGAAGTATCGGTTTATTATGAATTTTATAATCCCGGCAATGCTAAAGAGATTACCGTAGGGTTTGAGGCTTTTTCTCCAGAGGGGGATGTAGACGGGGCTCCTGTAAACGGGCAGCATCCTTACATGCGGCATTTTAAAGTGATCATGAATAATGCACCCTTGAAATATAGCACTGCATTGGTCGCCGATACGCTATACAACCAAAACGGCAAGATCAAAACCATTGACTGGAAGACTTTTCAAGGGAATAAAGGGGGGAATACCGTGGACTTTTTTTATGTCTACCATTTTAAAGCCCATTTTAAAAAAGGCTTAAATATTATTAAGCATACCTATCAATATGATGCGTCCGGCTCTGTAGATTTCGATTATGACTTCGATTATGTGCTCACTGCGGCCACCCGCTGGGCCAACAAGCAGATCGACGATTTTACCTTAATCCTGGATATGGGTAACTTTGAGTCTTTTCACATTGCCAAAGCTTTTTTTGATAAAGCTGCTGACTGGCAGATCAGTGGGGTGGGAAAGGCTAAAGAAGAGCAGGGTAGGGCCCGGAATTATGAACAGGGCGATGTCGCAAGCTTCCATATCAGGCAAGGTACGATCACTTTTCATCAAAAGAACTTCCGCCCTCGTGGTGAACTATTCGTTTACAGCTGGCGCTACCTGTCAGGAAGCGATCATTTTGATTATAATAATAGCAGCCTGCCTTTTTCCATTTACCAGCAAGCGACCATTCCCGAACCTTCGCCCGCAACACCTGTAAACCAGAAAATATTGCGCAACTTGCCTTTTGCCCGCAGGGGATATGTTTTTAAGGATAAAGCGCTGCAGGATTATTTTACCAATATGACCGAATGGTATATACCGGACCCGGGCTATAAAGCCGAGATTCAAAAGCTGGAGGAAGCAGAAAAGAAATGGCTCAATAAATGGAAAGAATAATATACTGTTGGCCAATTCGGGTTATGGTGGTATTCATTTACTGTAAGGGAACTTTAACCTCTTTAATCACATTACCGATGTCATTGTATACCCTTACATAATAATTGCCTTTAGGATAACTGATGGTTTCAAATGAAGCGGTTATTTCTGCGCGGCCTTTACGCACTGCCATAGCTTCAAAATAGGAGGCAATCTTCTCATTGTTTTCATTAAATATAGAAAGGCTCAGGGTTTCCGGGCCCGGCTGCTCCCATTCCATCCGGACGTGTAATTTGAGTACGGTTTCGCTCAACGCTACTGCTCCGGGCGTGGTGTCGATACCTCTTTCTGTGCGGTATCCCGGTATCTCTATTGCATACAATTTGCTCAGAAACTGTATCATTTTTAGCGATTGCTCCTTCTGGTTATCCTCGTAAACGCTGCTCAGATCCTTACGTTCATCCGTCAGGAACCAAACGATTTTTTGCGCGAGGTCTTGTCCTGCCGAGATCTGGCGCATATATTCCAGGGTTTTAATGCTGCTGCTGTCTCCTTGTTTTTTAAAGCGGAATTTTAATTCAGTACCGGGAGAGCGGGCGGCGCTTTTGGCACAATAAGTTTGCACCTCGAGCGTATTGGTACGGCCGGCCCCTACATAAAGTACCTCATTGCCCGGCAGCATCAGGTCCTGGTAGGTAGTGTCTTCCGGTGCAAATATCATGGCCGGGTCTATTTTTACTACTAATGCTTCTTTGCCGGTATTGGTAATAGCAACGGTTAATCCTTTACTATTAAAAGAAGCTTTAGTGCGCGTTACGGAATAATGCACCATTTGTTTTTCCACTGCTTCCAGCAGGTTGATTCTTTTATTGTCTGCCCATGTAGGAGCAGTGGTCAACAATAGCATTAAAGCTAAGAGCATGCCATGTTTCATAAAAATTATAATTAAGGTTATTATATTATATAGCGTATTTCCTGTTGCAAATATTATCATAGGGCAATTTTTTATTATTCTTGTTGTCGTCAAAGCTTATTTACAGGGGTTTTATAAATCTTTTTTGTCAATACGTATTAATTCATTGAAATTTGTTGCGGCTTACAGGTCGCCATTTTTTATCTTATCTTTTTATGGAAACATCAAAAAAGCGCAATGCGCTTACTTTTATATTTATCACTTTACTGATCGACTTTGTAGGTTGGGGGATCATTATCCCGGTAATGCCTGACCTGATCGGGGAGATTATGCAGGTAGGAGCTGATAAAGCTGCTGAGTATGGCGGCTCGCTGATCGCGGCGTATGCTTTTACCCAGTTTTTGTTTGCTCCGCTGGTGGGTAACCTCAGCGATAAATTCGGCAGAAGGCCTGTTATCCTGATCTCATTAATAGGCTTTGCCCTGGATTATGTGTTCCTGTATTTTGCCTCCAGCCTGAGTATGTTGTTTATCGGCCGGATTATTGCCGGTATAACAGGGGCGAGTATCACACCTGCAAGTGCATTTATAGCAGACGTGAGTACTCATGAAGACCGGGCTAAGAACTTTGGTTTGATCGGCGTTGCCTTTGGTATGGGGTTTGTGATCGGGCCGGTAATCGGTGGTTTCCTGGGTAGCTTTGGGATCCGTATCCCGTTTTTGGCGGCAGCATTGCTTTGCCTGCTTAATTTTATCTACGGTTATTTTGCTTTGCCGGAGTCGCTGAAACCCGAAAATCGCCGGGCTTTCGACTGGAAACGGGCCAATCCCTTAGGTACTGTAGTTAAGATCAGAAAGTACCCTGAACTGAAGTGGCTGATTATTGCGATGATATTAATGTATATGGCTTCGCATGCGGTCAACAGTAACTGGAGCTTCTTTACTAAATACCAGTTTGACTGGAATGAACGGATGATCGGTATTTCCCTGGGCGCGGTAGGTGTGCTTACCGGGTTGGTGCAAGGTGTATTGATTCGTTGGCTGAACCCGAAGCTGGGTAACCAGAAAAGTATCTACCTGGGTTTGAGTCTTTATGCATTAGGGCTGATACTGTTTGCATTTTCAGCGCAGGAGTGGATGATGTTTGCTTTCCTGGTACCTTATTGCCTGGGCGGTATTGCCGGTCCTGCTTTACAGGCGGTGATCAGCTCTAAAGTACCGGCTAATGAGCAGGGAGAACTGCAGGGTATTCTGGCCAGTCTGATGAGCGGTACCGCGATTATCGGTCCTTTGTTAATGACGCGTATTTTTTCCTATTTTTCAAGAGAGCAGGCAGTGGTGCACTTCCCGGGTGCGGCCTTTTTACTCGGAAGTTTATTCATGGCACTGGCCGCCTTTCTGGCCTATTACACCTTTAGTAAAGGCCGGATGAGCGGTAAGTAAACAATCTTATTTATATTATTATTTTTCCTGATTCAACATGAGTTTACCCATAGCATTACATAAAGTAGGCAATAAGGCCAATACAGAAGGTTATTTTTTATCGGATGGTTTGTTGCAGATAGACGATACGCTCTCTGAGCTGCTGAACGGCTATTTTATTTCCTCTTTTAAGTTTGATACTATTTATGAATTTTTTCATGAATCTAACCTGGACCTGAACGAAGTTTATACCTATGCTTCCGCAATCCTGGAAGACCCAGTATCCCTCTTTGAACAATCCCGTTCACTGGCGAAATATCTTTATGAATGCAGTGATCATCCCAAAATAAAGGCCGGTGAGCTTTATGTCGTCTATTATGAAGCTTTTGACTTTAAGGGCGGTCAGTATCCTGCAATAGGTATTTTCAAATCGGAACAGAAAGATATTTTCCTGAAAGTAAAACCCTTTGACAATAATTTTGAGATCGATCAGCATGAAGGGGTAAACCTCGCGAAGCTGGACAAAGGCGCTATAGTGATCCTGGATGAAGAGGGAAAGCTACAGGTAGCAGTGGTCGATAATAGTAATAAAAATAGTGAAGCACAATACTGGCTGGATGATTACCTGAAAGTGCAACAAATGCAGAATGAATTCTTTCATACCAACCAAACCATGTCTATGTATAAAGAATTTGTGCTACAGGATCTCCCGCAAAACTTTGAAGTAAGTAAGGCCGATCAGGTAGACCTGCTGAACCGCTCCATGCATTATTTTAAAGAAAAGGAAAGTTTCGATATTCATGAATTCGAACAGGAGGTATTGGCACAGCCGGAGATCATAGATCGTTTCGCCAAATATAAAGGTGATTATGAAAACCAGTATGAAGTACAATTGGAAAACCAATTTGATATTTCTGACGCTGCGCTCAAAAAGCAGACCCGCAGCTATAAAAGTGTGATCAAGCTGGACAAAAATTTTCATATTTATATACATGGCGACCGGAGCATGATTGAGCAGGGTGTGGATGAAGAAGGGCGGAAATATTATAAAATATTTTATGATGTAGAGCAGTAGCATGCCCGCTTTTTTACAAAATCTTGTGTTGAACCGAATGGTACGTATTTGTTATATTTGCACGAACATCTTTAAACATGGAACGCATTCATAATCTTCTGAGGAAATTACAAGACATTTATTATAAGCAAGAGGAAAAGCAAGTGATTGACCTGGACCTGATGCTTGATTATACCCGTGTTTTATACGCAGATCTTTTGGATGCAAGGACTGATATACTGGCAAAACAGGGAATGGGCCTGCATTTAAAGCCCGAACAATCCACAAGTCGTGAACCAGAACCTGAAGTGGTAGCTGCACCTGTTGAAAATGAAGTCGCAACTACGATTGAGGAACCCGAAATTGAAACACCCGAAGTTCCTGTTGCAGCTGAAATGCCAACACCGGAAATTCAGGCAACAGAAATTGAGGAGGAGGAAACCGTAACTGAGGCCCCGGAAGCAAAAGATGAAAATGAACCAGCTGCTCCAGAAACGGAAGTCATAGTGCCGGAAGCTACAGCACCTGTTGAAGAAGAAGCGCTTGTTGAGGAGGAGGATACTAAAGAGCAACACGTAATCAATGATGACGACTATCCGCGACTGGATTCAGACATCGTTGCGGTAAAAGAAGAACCGGTTTATACCGAAATACATTTTGAGCTGCCGGAGGTAAAGGATAATGCATCTGAAAGTCCTAAGCAAGGGTATGTGTTCCAACAGAAGATCAAAGATATCCGCTCCTTTATCGGGATCAACGATAAATACCAGTATATGAACGAGCTGTTCGCCAATAACAAAACCGCTTACGAAGAGAGCCTGGACAAAATTGTTTTCTGTAATGATTTCAAAGCAGCCCAGGAATGGTTGTCTACGATAGCAATGGAGCGTTACGGCTGGCAGAAAGAAGACGAAACGTACCTCTCTTTACTGGAAACGGTTAGAAAATATTTTGCTGCTTAAGGTAGCTTAAGATCTTGTCGGTAGCACCTTTATTCAATTCAATATATTGCCGGGCCGCTCGTCCGGCTTTTTTATGCCCTTCTGAAGTATTTTCCCATTCGCTGATCTGATTGGCGAAAGTCCTGGCATCCGAAAAACTATAGGCAGCCCCATTGTTGATCAAATCAATCGCTTCCTGGTAGCGGTCGTATACAGGTCCCCAGGTGAGTGCTTTGCCATAAACAGCGGCCTCAATGCTGTTGTGAATGCCGGTCTTGTTAAACCCGCCACCGATCCAGG
>Ga0256787_1000282_pt1 | contig 13187 bp, 10 predicted proteins | sample MC6MC0938MT_FD_189994 | JGI IMG/M metagenome (GOLD analysis project Ga0256787, IMG submission 189994) | Metatranscriptome of enriched soil aggregate microbial communities from Iowa State University, Ames, United States - MC6-MC0938-MT... | ecosystem: Environmental > Terrestrial > Soil >... | reverse complement strand
GCTCAGCATGCGAAAGTTTCGTTGTGATAGTCGAGTAGACTATAAAGAGAGGCGACAACGTCAGCTGGAGCGCATCGCAAGCGCGTGTAACCTCGTCCGAAGTCGACGCCATCATCAGGACAGCGCCGCAGCCGTTAAAGATCACGTGAAAAAGCGGAAAAAGCCTTTCCGACAAAACCAGCGGCAAGACCTGGACGCTGAATATCGGCGAGCGCCCCACCTGCAAATTGCGGCGATATTCGCTCCTATTTCTCTAAACTCTGGGCCGCCGCACTAAGCAATTAACACCGTCAATCTAACTGTGAGTCAGCAATTTTGGTGAGCGAGAAGAAAGTTGAAGCTGCCTCAGAGTAGCGGCGGTGGAACGAAACCAATCGGAGGCCATTCAGCAAATGGAACCGGTAGCATGCGCGATCGGTGGCGATAGGCGCGCTCAATAAAGGCGCGGGCGTTGTCTAAGTACCTTTGCAACGTTGCTGGTGGCAACACGGTCGTTGGTATTGCCGACATTGTTGACCGACATTACCACCCGAAAAACGGCGCTATGGAGCGTTGTGCAATTTAACAGGTTGACGCGATGCATTCAACGTTATGAACCGTTCGGTATTGGCGTCATTTGGGCAGCGTTTTGAGGCGGTGAAGTCGTCGAAATCGCTGCATCATCCATCAAAACGGGTCCATAAATTAACAATAGCACCAATACCAAAGCCATCACTAAAGCAAAGCAGAGCCCGGCGAAGGAAGCATTACGCCACTTTCGAACTGCTGCTCGTCGAGTGTGCTCATCGCTAAAATCGTCTTGCATAATGATGGCCATGAGTATCTCAGCGAAGGATAACTGTTGGCCTTCCAATTCAGTTCCTGGGCAGTGTTGCGGCGGGCACGGAGACGCATCGCAGTCCTTATAAAATCTTGACGTCGGCTGGACTACTCAAAATAGAGGGCCGACGTGGGCCGCAATACCATGGGCTGACTCAGTTGGGCTGCCGTCGCAACCTTAGGTAACTGCCAAGGTGGCGCCGGAAAAGCGCTCCACTTTTATTCGGAGTGCTAGCCTGTGGTGTTGGCTGCAAGAGCCAGGGGCAATTGCCGTTGGCCAACTGTTTCAATCCATACAGGCTTATAAGCTCCTCGATTCGACACGGCGACCGAGGTGCTTGGCGGCGCCCCAAATTCATATACGGCGCGGCCATTGCTATGATGCAACCATATACAAGATCGTTGCCACCGAGTTGAGAGTCCGCGCGTCGCAGCGGACTATCTATAGGTCCGTTCGAGAACGGAACAAACGAGCTTCTGTTGGATTCACGTTGTGGACGTGCCTTAGGGGAACAACGATGTGGATGACGAATGGATGCTTGTGTTTAGCGGCACAGCCGCGCCACGGCTGAACGAGATTTTCGAAAGCGAACTTGGGGACCTGCCGAAGCCACCAGTGAAGCTTCTGCAACCGTTGCAGGACAGCAAACCGAGGCTGCATGCGGCTGCCTAAAGCCGTCGCAGGGATAAACATCGATGGCCTGGAACTGATAAAGGCGCGCAAGCGTCAATCTCTTGCTGATTGGCTGAAGACGTCGCCGAGTACCCGCCGTGGGTCGGGGCCAATCGTTTTGCGAGTGGAGGCGATACGATGCAGGAAGATCCCAACCAACGATCTCCAAATTCCGGGCCATCTGCGACCGGCTCATCCGGGCGGTTGTTCAATGCCAGAGAAGCGTTGAGAGGCTTTTTTCGCGGTGAACGAAATTGCGGCTTCGCCTCGCGCCGAAAGTCCCGGCTGATGCGCAGCGGTGCGCGGCTCAATTATATGTGCGAGCGAGCGTTGGACGCATACACCCTCATGGAAGCCCTCAAGTGGGAGAAATGCATCGTCGAAGAATTGACGGGGATCATCGAGGTCATTTCGGCGAGCGATTTACGGATGACGCGGAAGGGCAATGCTTTATTCGATTTGATGCATGAACGGGCTCGCCACAACCGGAGTATCTGCAATATTGAAACGGCGATGCGGCGAAATGAAACCATAACGTGGATGCGCTGAGTAGGCTCTCAGATAAGCCGCTCGCGATGATCGGCTGGTGACTAGCTCAAGGTGCGAGGACGGATTCTTCTTTCCATTTTCAGTGTCTAACGTGCCCCTGGAAGCCAGTTTATGGTCTTCGGACGCGATGTCCTGATAAGACTTAGCCGTGAAAATCGTCCCCTCGACCACCCAATCGCTGGGCGCGTACATCCGGTCTTTCAAAAAAGGTAAAACTCAGGGAACAAGGCTGACGCGTCAGGCGTTACGGGCGAGATCAACGCTGGGAAGACCAACTTTGAAATCTGAGTTTGCCAATCCCCCTCGACGGCATCCGGGGTTGCTTCTTCATGACGTCGTGTTCCCCGCCTTGGGCTTATCCGTGAGTCAAGCCGCGCGGGATCTAGGCGTGACGAGGCAGACGTTGCACAGGCTGCTTTCGGGTCGCGCTGCTGTCTCAATCGAAATGGCATTGAGGCTCGAAAAACTATGCGGAGTACCATCGACATTATGGCTAGCACATCAATATGGCTACGACCTAAATCAATTGAGAGAGAAGAGTGCGGAGCTCTTTTCGAGCATTCCCTCGCACGTCCTGCCGTCCAAAACTGCTAAGCAAATTGATGCGACGCATGGCCGATAAAGAATTCATGGCGGCAACCGGGATTTGGGGCCTCGATGACATACTGACCGGTGGGCTTTCTACCGGACATGTGTTCCTGCTCGAAGGATCCCCAGGCGCCGGAAAAACGACGATCGCGCTAAGTTTTTTGATGGAGGGTGCGCGCCAAGGGGAAGAGTGCCTCTACATAACCCTATCAGAGACCGAAAACGAATTACGAGCGGTGGCAACCTCGCATGGTTGGTCAATCGATAAGAACATTCACATTTTTGAATTGGCGCCACCGGCGGCTGCCCTAGGTTCCGATCACGAGCAAACTCTTCTTTATTCATCGGATTTGGAGCTCGGCGAGGCCTCGAAATCGATATTGGAAGTTTTCGAGCGCACCAAACCCGTGCGTGTGGTTTTGGACAGCCTTTCGGAAATACGACTGCTCGCACAAAGCTCGCTACGGTATCGGCGTCAAATTTTGGCGTTCAAACAATACTTTTCCCAGCATTCGGCAACTGTCCTGTTGCTCGATGATTTGACCGCAGAAGCCTCAGACAAGACATCGCACAGCATCGTTCACGGCGTCATCCAGCTGGAAGAGCTTTCACCTAACTATGGAGCGGAGCGCCGTCGGGTGCGGATCACAAAGTATCGCGGACAAAAATTCCGCGGCGGATACCATGACCTTACGATCGAAAGGGGCGGCGTCGTCGTCTTCCCACGTTTGAGGGCACTGGAACATCGAACCAAATTTGATCGGTCACGAGCAACAAGCGGAATTGCGGAACTTGACGCGTTGCTAGGCGGCGGCGTCGAACAGGGATCCAGCACGCTTATACTTGGACCAGCAGGAACTGGAAAAACCCTTATTGCAATCCAATTCGCGGTTGCTGCGATCAAACGTGGCGAGAAGGCAGCCTTCTTCGCATTCGATGAAGAACTCGGCATGTTATTCAATCGCACGAAGCAAATGGGTTTCGACCTGGAGGTGCTTAAGGACGCTGGAGCGCTTCTTATTGAACAGGTGGACGCGGCAGAACTCTCGCCCGGTGAATTCGCTCACAGGGTACGAGCAGCTGTCGATCAATCGAATGCGAAAACCGTCGTCATAGATAGCTTAAATGGTTATCAAGCGGCGATGCCCGACGAGAATTCCCTGATCTTGCATATCCACGAAATTTTGCAGTATCTGAATCGTCAGGGCGCAAATACGTTTTTGACAGTTGCCCAGCACGGCGTCGTTGGAGACAACATGAGAGCGCCGATCGATCTTACCTACTTATCAGATACAGTCGTCCTTTTACGCTACTTCGAGGCGCATTCGAAAATTAGGCGTGCCCTTTCGGTTATCAAAAAGCGTGGTGGCAGCCACGAGGAAACCATTCGCGAGTATCGAATAGGCACTAGTGGATTGACGATTGGACCGCCACTCGAGGAATTCCAAGGTGTGTTGCAGGGAGTGCCAACCTACATCGGCAATCAAGGCCCTCTGATTTCCCTGAAAGGAGATATGGCCAATTCCTAATCCGGTTGCATGCCAAGCCTTGGTGCTCACGCCGCAGGGTCGAGACGCCTCTGTTGCAGAGAGCTTGCTCGACGAGGCGGGGATTAGTTCTCGAACATCTCCTTCTATTGGTGACTTGGCAGAGGTTTTGAACGACGACGTTTGCATAGTCGTCGTGGCCGAAGAAGTTTTGCTGTCTGCCGATCTGCGACCCATCGCTCTATGGATTTCCAATCAGCCCGCGTGGTCGGACCTTCCATTCATCATTCTTACTCATCGGGGCCAAGGCTTCCGGTTTCATCCGGAAATGCCGCGCCTAACGGAAGTTTTGGGGAATGTGACACTCGTTGAACGCCCCTTTCATCCTCTGACGTTTATCAGCACGGCAAAGACCGCTTACAAGGGACGCCTTCGACAGTACGAAGCGCGGGCGCGCATTTCTGAACTGCGCGCCAGCCAAGAAGAATTGGAACGGCGGGTTGCCAAACGCACCAATGCTCTTAAGCGCGCACATGAGAAGGTTCTCTCAGAAATAGCGCAACGCGAAAAGACAGAAGAAAAGCTTCGGCAGTCGCAAAAGATGGAAATGATCGGCCAGTTGACGGGGGGCGTCGCTCACGACTTCAATAATCTGCTTATGGCGGTCATCGGCAATCTTGATTTGTTGCGCAAGCGCGCACCGCTCGACGCGCGGTCGACGCGTCTGGTTGATGGTGCCATCCAGGGCGCGCAACGCGGCGCGGCCCTGACCCAGCGGCTGCTGGCTTTCGCACGTCGGCAAGAGTTGAGGCCGCAACCTGCTGACCTCGCGCAATTGCTGCGTGGAATGAACGATTTGATTGAGAGGTCCATCGGCGCTCAAGTTGAACTCAAGGTGAGTTCGCAGCTCGATCTACCAAACGTTCTCATTGATGCCAATCAGGTTGAGCTTGCTATCTTGAATCTCGTCGTCAACGCTCGCGACGCGATGCCGGAGGGCGGCCAGCTTACGATCGAGTTGGAAGAGGCAGAGTTGACGGAGGCGGCGGGAACAGCGCCAACTCAATGCGTCAGACTCTCAGTAACTGACACCGGAACTGGTATGGATGAAGAAACGCTCGACAAGGCGACCGAGCCATTTTTCTCAACGAAGGAGCTCGGTAAGGGCACTGGCCTTGGGCTTTCGATGATTCATGGGCTCATGCGGCAGCTAGGCGGTACGCTAAAGCTTACCAGTGTTGTCGGGCAAGGAACGCGGGCAGAACTTTGGCTTCCGGCAACAACAAACAGCATGGCAGCAACAGATCAAGCTCCTCACGAAAAAACGCCGACATTGGATGAGAAAATGAGAGTCCTCGTCGTAGATGATGATGCGTTAATTCTTATGAGCACCGCAGCAATGATCGAAGACCTCGGTCATGAGGTGGTTGAGGCGAGTTCTGGCAGTGCTGCACTCGAACTCCTCCGAACCGGCAATAAGATCGATCTATTGATCACGGACTTTTCAATGCCAAAAATGAACGGCGCAGAGCTCGCATCTGCGGCAAGGGAGATGTTTCCAGACCTACGCGTTCTTCTTGCGACAGGTTATGCCGAGCTACCATCGGGCAAGGATCCTGGAATTCCACGCCTTGCGAAGCCCTATCAACAAGACCAGCTCGCAGGTGCGATATCTGAAGTGATGAGATAAGGACTGCATTGCGCAACACACAAAAATGCGTCGACCGCAGGCCCAATACATTTTGCCCAGGCTTTGCCAGGTCGAATTTATCGCGCCGCTCAGCGCGCAGCTTGATTAGCTCGCAAACCCAAGGAACTTGCAGTGACGGATAAGCGAGTCCACTCTGTAGATTCTGGCTCTTTGGCTTTCCTGGCAAACGGCGGAGCGCTGGCCGAACTCATCCAGAACTATGATTGGTCGACGACGCTGGGACCACTTGAGCTGTGGCCCACGAGCCTGAAAACATCGGTCGGCCTTCTCGTCCATTCGCCAATACCTATTGTGCTGCTGTGGGGCGAAGACGGCATCATGATCTATAATGATGCTTACGCACAATTCGCGGGACGTCGTCATCCGAGCCTGCTTGGAAGCAAAGTACGGGAAGGCTGGCCGGAAGTGGCGGACTTCAACGACAACATCATGAACGTTGTCATGTCAGGCGGCACGCTCACCTACACCGACCACCAGCTTGAACTCGATCGCAGGGGGAAATTAGAACAGGTTTGGCTCGACTTGGGGTATTCGCCAGTCATAGCCGAAAATGGAAAGCCAGGAGGCGTCATTGCCATCGTGGTCGAAACGACAGAGCGGGTTCTCGCTCAGCGAAGAGCAACATCTGAGCGGAACCGTCTGTCGGAGCTTTTTGAGCAGGCGCCAAGTTTTATGGCGCTGCTCTCCGGACCCGAGCATCGATTCGAACTAGTGAATCCCGGGTATCGCAAATTGGTGGATGGTCGCGATCTAATTGGAAAAACCATCGTCGAGGCGCTGCCTGAAGTTGTCGAACAAGGCTACGTCCGGCTTCTAGACGAAGTCTATAAAACCGGCGAACCTTACACTGCTTTGGGCGCTAAGGTCGCCTTGAAGACAAGCGCGAACAGGCTGATCGAGCGATTTGTCGATTTTGTTTACCAGCCGATCGCCACTGACGAGCAGGTAAATGGCATATTTGTGCAGGGTGTCGACATTACCGAGCGAATTCTGGCCGAGCGTCAGGCCCGGACGGCGGACGAGCGACTTCACTTGGCGACGGAGGCCGCGCAAATCGGAATCTGGGATTTCAATCCTCCCACGTCGGAACTCAAATGGGACTCTCGGTGCAAGGCTCTGTTCGGTCTCCCTTATGACGCACCTGTTAGCTATGAGGGTGCGTTTCTCGCCGGTTTACATCCCGACGATAAAGCTAACGTGCATGCCGCGGTCGAGCGTGCCTTGATGTCAGGCGCCGCCTTTGACATGGAATACCGCACTATTGGGATTAGTGACGGCATAGAGAGGTGGGTCAGCGCAAAGGGCAGGGCAATATTTGAAAACGGGGCCGCCGTCCGATTTGTCGGTACCGTGCTTGATATCTCGTCGAGGAAGCGAGCGGAACGTCGGCTCGAAATTGTCAACCGCACCGGCGCGACGGTAGCTGCTGAACTCGATCTCCAAAAAATTGTGCAGATTGCCACTGACGCCGGTGTCGAACTGAGCGGCGCGCAATTCGGTGCCTTTTTCTACAATGTTTTCGATGAAAAGGGCGAGAGCTACATGCTTTATACGCTCTCCGGCGCTCCTCGATCAGCGTTTGAAAAATTTCCTATGCCCAGGAATACGGAAGTTTTTGCTCCGACGTTTACAGGACAGGGTGTGGTACGATCTGACGACATCAGGAAGGACCGGCGATACGGCAAGAATGCGCCGCGCAAAGGCATGCCTGAAGGTCATCTTCCTGTAACCTCGTACCTCGCGGTTCCGGTTATGTCCCGATCGGGCGAGGTGCTTGGCGGACTGTTCTTTGGACACGAAGAAGCGGGCAAATTCGATTCTGACTCGGAAACACTTGTCACTGCGATCGCAAATCAAGCAGCAGTGGCGTTAGACAATGCGCAGCTTTACTCAGCAGCGCGGGAAGCCAACCTAAAGCTTGAGGCAATCAACCATTCGTTGGAAACGCGTGTCGAGAGCGAAGTGGCAGCCCGCTTGACGGCAGAGAAAAGCGTTCAATCGACGTCGGAACAATTCCGTCTCCTAGTGCAAGGCGTGGTGGACTACGCCATTTACATGCTCGATCTTGAAGGCAACGTCACCACCTGGAACCCGGGTGCTGAACGGATAAAGGGCTACACTCAGGACGAGGTCGTTGGCCGGCATTTCTCCATGTTTTATACTGAAGAATCCCGCTCAGAACGAGAACCCTGGAAATTATTGGCGCAGGCTCGCGACGAAGGGCGGACCGCAATGGAAGGTTGGCGACTCCGAAAGAATGGCTCGCGCTTCTGGGCGAGCGTCGTCATCGACGCCGTGCGCAATGAGGAAGGCAAACTAATTGGCTTTGCCAAGGTAACCCGCGACATCACAGAACAGCGTGAGGCGGTTAAAGAGCTTGAGACGGCAAGGGAAGCGCTTTTCCAGGCCCAAAAAATGGAGTCCATTGGCCAGCTTACCGGCGGCATCGCTCATGATTTTAACAACATGCTGGCAGTCATCATCGGTTCGCTCAACCTGATGCAGCGGCGACTGAACAAAGGTGACGCCAACGTTGGTAAATACATTGAATCGGCTACAGAGGGCGCTTTACGAGCATCGACGTTGACTAAGCGGCTACTTGCGTTTTCGCGGCAGCAGCCGCTTGAGCCAATACCCGTTGATGCTAACAAGCTTGTTGCTTCGATGTCTGAATTGCTAACCCGCACGCTCGGCGATCACATTCAAGTTCAGACAGTTCTTTCGCCTGGCCTCTGGCGAGCCTTCGCAGATGCGGTGCAGCTTGAAAGTGCATTGCTCAATCTGGCAGTGAACGCGCGCGATGCTATGCCGAATGGTGGTAAGCTAACCATCGATACAGGCAACGCATTGGTCGACAGTCGCGTCGCGCGCGAATACGCGCTTCCCGAAGGCCAGTACGTTCTTGTCGCCGTCTCCGACACCGGGTCGGGAATGAGTGAAGAGGTGATGGCGCAGGCCTTTGATCCTTTTTTCACGACTAAAGAAGTGGGCAAGGGAAGTGGCCTAGGATTGAGCCAGGTTTTCGGCTTCGTTCGACAGTCAGGCGGTCATGTGAAACTCTATTCAGAAGTTGATGTGGGGACGACTGTAAAGATTTATCTGCCGCGCTTTTTTGGTCAGGATGAAGCAAAGAACACGGAAGGCGCAAACGCGACACTGGAAACGGGAGAGTGCGGCGAGGTCATACTCGTTGTCGAGGACGAAGAACGGGTTCGTAACTACTCGGTCGAAGCCCTGAAAGAGCTAGGTTATTCGGTTCTCGCAGCAGAAGGTCCACTGCAGGCGCTGACAATCATCGACAGTGGACAAAGGATCGATTTGCTGTTTTCGGATGTTGTGATGCCCGAGATGAACGGCCGGCAACTGGCTCAAAGAGCGGTAGAGAAACTTCCTCACCTCAAGGTGGTCTTCACGACGGGTTATACGCGTAACGCCATCGTGCACAATGGCATGTTGGATCCGGGCATCGCCTTTCTTCAAAAACCATTCACGATTGACCAACTGGCGGCCAAAATTCGCCAAGCACTCGATACTTGAAATCGGGAGGATTGACGCGAGGCTAGACTGTGCATTCGCTTGGCACACCGAAGGGACTCTGAACTGAAGCCGTGTGCTGAATTTCACCGTGGTTGGTGAAAATCAGAGCCTGAGTTGCCGTGCGTCACGATGATTATCTAGGCGGCTTAGTCGCCGTAGCTCTGCAGGTTTTTCACGAGCTCTGCGGAAATCGGCAAGTTACGGGCATAGAAGCGCTCGATCTGTTCAACGCTGGTGCCGGCATTCTTTGCGAGCGTGTAGATGTTGACCTTACCTTCCGACAAGACCAGCCTCATGCAAATCGCCGTATGACGCAGGCTATAAATCCTCCGTCCCGTTTGCAGGACGGTGTCGATTTTCAGCCCGGTCTCTTCCATCAGCTTATTAAAATTTTGCGCGATGACGCGAGCCGCAGTGGCTGGTCTGGTACTGAGGCAGAAACAGATAGTCTTCGCCGGTGGCATCCGGGTAGCGTTCGCAAAGGCGCTTATAAGGGGCGACGGCATTGCTAATCCAGGTTAAAGGGGATTCGCGCAGTGCGTCATGAGTCTTGATCCTCCAACAAAGTAACCGCTGCGAAAAGAACGAAACTGAAGCTAATGAACAGTACTATCAAAAAAGCGTTTGTGACGCTGATGTAACCCAGCCATGCGGCAAGCGACGAAAGAACTTATTCGGAATGAGTGTTGAAGTGCTGCGGAATTTACGGGCTCCGCCAAGAGAGCGTACTTATACGTTCAATCCTTGTGGCCGTCGGGCACGAAAACAAATAAGATCCTGCTGGATCGCATGGCGATCGGCTATTTCTGGCCTCTAATCTGGGCGCAACACAATTAATTGGAAGGCCTCTGCTATTGCGATTGGAGCAGTTCAACTAGGCCAAAAGGAAAAGCTATGCTTTCCCTCGCCCGCATCGCCCCCGGTCTCGCTGCTTTGCGGGATTATAAGCTGGCTTATGCGGCGGGGGACATCAATGCGGGTCTTGCGGTCGCAGCAGTAGCCATACCGGTTAGCATCGCCTATGCGGCGCTGGCAGGCCTGAGACCGGAGACGGGTCTCTATTCAACTTTGCTCCCACTATTGGCCTACGTTGCATTCGGCTCATCTCGTCAGTTGATCGTCGGGCCTGATGCGGCAACCTGCGCCGTGATCGCAGCAGCAATTACCCCACTTGCCATCAACGATCCGGCCGCCTACGCGCGCCTTTCCGCCGCTCTAGCTTTGCTCGCTGGCCTTATCTGCATAGGGGCCAGTTTCCTGCGTCTTGGATTCTTAGCGGATTTCTTGTCACGGCCGATCCTGGTAGGTTTCCTCAATGGCGTCGCGGTGTCGATTATCCTCGGTCAGGCCGACAAGATCCTTGGCTTTTCTGTTCAAGAGACTGAAATATTCCCGCGCCTAATCGGCATCTTTAGCAGGCTCGAAGAGACTCACTTGGTAACGCTCGCCGTTGCCGCCGGAACGTTTTTGATAATGGCAATAGTATCCCGTCTGATGCCGCGGCTACCGTCAGCGCTTCTTAGTATTGTGCTCGCGGGTATTGCTGTGCCGTTCTTCGGATTGCAAGCTGCCGGAGTAAAGACCATTGGCGCCGTACCCAGTGGTCTCCCTGCGTTAACTTTTCCGTACGCCGATATGGCCCTTCTACCATCACTCGTTGCGGAGGCCGCTGGGTTGGCTCTCGTTAGCTTCACAAGCATGATTTTGACGGCACGTAGCTTCGCAGCAAGGAATGGATACGATGTCGATCCGGATCAAGAGTTTATAGCACTTGGAGCGGCAAATGTGATGACAGCGCTATCACAAGGCTTTGCCGTGAGCGGAGCGGACTCGCGTACGGCCGTAAGTGATACCGCTGGCGGACGGACGCACGCTGTAGGGCTTGTGGCCGCCGTCGTCGTGGCTCTGGTGCTAATTTTTTTCACGACACCAATACAATACGTCCCGATCGCTGCACTTGGGGCAGTACTCGTCACCGCAGGTCTATCGCTAATTGACATAGCAAGCTTACGCTTAATCTGTCGCATCGATCCGGCGGAAGCCCTACTTTCGATCCTTGCCATGCTTGGCGTCATAGTCGCTGGGCCAATCAATGGCATTCTGTTAGTGGTGGTGCTCGCGCTCTTAAGATTTATAAGGCTGATGTCGCGGCCCAGCGTCGAGATTCTTGGTAAGGTGAAGGGCTTTCCCGGTCTTCACTCGATCAAACGGCATGAAGACAGCGCAAGTATCCCTGGCTTGCTGTTATTTCGGTTCAATGCTCCGATCATGTTCTTCAATGCTCTCTACTTCAAGCGCGAGCTAATGCGGGCAATCGACCAATCGGATCCGGGTCTACATCACGTCGTGATCGACCTGCTCCCCGCATCGACCATCGACGCAACTGGAATTATGACCATCCTTGAACTCGTAACGATGCTTGATGCGCGCGGCATCAGTCTGAATGCGGCAGGTCGTGCAACTGAGTGGCGTCTTTGGGCCGATAAGAGAGGTATCGTCGGTGGGCGTGTGCGCTTCTTCCCGACATTGCGTCAGGCTGTCCGTGAGCTTTCAAAAGAAGCGTTGCAGTAAATAGATAAGCGTTCAGAATTCACTCTGATCGGTGTGGAGAGCGCAAAAGCAGCTAAAGCACAGCAAATGACAAACCCTTTATTTAAACCATGTTTGTTCGGTCGCATTTTTTCTGATGACCCGCGAGTTCCAAAGAGATAAATCTCTTCATACGCCGCTACTGCGGCGTGATTTAATAAGGTTACATTCGTCGATACTGATCCGGGCCGATAGGGGGCCTAAGGTACCGGCTCGTGCTGGCGAATTAGGCCTGACGGATATTATGTTTGAACTTGTTATTGAGAATTACCGATCTCCGTAGTCGCAACCAATTTCATTATTCCCTTGCCCGTTTCATTCTTCCGGAACAGGCGATCGCCATAACTAAATAATCGTGATGCCCCGAAGAACTGAATGGCGTGTGCCAATGCTTCGGGCGAAACTTGCCGATTTCGTGCCGAAACGCGAATTCACCCTCGTCGTGCAACGTGCTTTTTAATGCGTGATCCGGTGATGTCATGATCGATTGGTTTGTCCACACGCTCCGAGCGTATCCTGAAATCGCAATCTTTTTATCCCTGGCCCTCGGGTATTATTTCGGCTCCTTTACCTACAAAGGTCTTGGGCTCGGGGCGGTGACTGCGACGTTGATCGCGGCTGTGATCATCGGCCAACTTGGGATCACTATTTCTGGCCCGCTGAAGCCGACATTCTTTCTGATGTTTCTGGTTGCCATCGGCTACGGAGTAGGTCCGCAGTTTGTGCGTGGCATCGCAAAGGATGGAATTCCGCAAGCCTTGTTTGCGGTTGTTGTCGCTATGTTCAGTTTGGTTGCCGCATATATTGGCGCCAGATTAGCTGGCTATGATGTTGGTTCGGCGGCAGGCCTATATGCGGGTTCCCAAACGATCTCCGCATCCATGGGGCTTGCCACTGATGCAATTAACCGCCTCGGTCTCTCACCTGAGGAAACCAAGAAACTGCTCGATGCGATGCCTGTCGCCTATGCCGTCACTTATATATTCGGCACGATCGGATCTGCGATTGTTCTTTCCATAATTGGTCCAGCGCTTTTGGGCATCAATCTCGAGGCGGCTTGCAAACGCTACGAGGAGGAGCATGGTGGCAAAAAGGCGCTCGGTGGTTCTGGTACAGCTTGGTACCAGCATGAACTACGAGCGTTCCGGATCCGCGAAGGGGCAAGAATCGCGGGTAAAACGGTACAAGACGCTGAAGCGCTGCTCCCGGATTCGCGGGTGTTCATTGAACGGAT
>Ga0256787_1000273_pt1 | contig 13291 bp, 9 predicted proteins | sample MC6MC0938MT_FD_189994 | JGI IMG/M metagenome (GOLD analysis project Ga0256787, IMG submission 189994) | Metatranscriptome of enriched soil aggregate microbial communities from Iowa State University, Ames, United States - MC6-MC0938-MT... | ecosystem: Environmental > Terrestrial > Soil >... | reverse complement strand
GACAACCCTCCTTATCATCATATTAAAAGTAAAACCATGCAAAAAGTTCTTTTGAAAATTAGAAAATTGGGCCTGGCTGTAGCAACACTGTTATTGAGCGGGACTTCCTTTGCTCAATTAACGATTACAGATAACGTCACCGCGGCCCAATTGGTGGATAAACTGGTCGGTACCGGTGTGACGACCATGAACCCGACATTAACCTGTAATAATAATGCCTCCGGTATTTTTTCGGGTACCTCGAACCTGGGTATTGACAGTGGTATTGTGCTGACAACCGGTGCGGCAAGGACCAATGGTGGCAATATCGGTGTTAACTCGCCTGCAAACCAGTCTATGGTCAACACGGCCTATGGGTTCCCTTATGGTCCCGGGGATGTAGATTTAAGCGCGATGCTGGCAGGCTCTACCACTACGGTAACGAATAATGCCTGTGTGCTCCAGTTTCAGTTTGTACCCGCGGGTGATACCGTTAAGTTTGAATATGTATTCGGCTCGGAAGAGTACCCCGAATATGCCTGTTCCCAGTTCAATGATGTGTTCGGCTTCCTGATCAGCGGTCCGGGTATCGTTTCTAATGTACCCACCCTGCCTACGAAAAGAAATATAGCTTTAGTGCCGGGTACTACCAATATCCCGGTGGCCATTAACTCAATCAACTCGGGTCTGAATACTCCTTACCCGATTACGGATTGTTCCGGCCAATATGCCGGGGCGCCGTTTACCCAGTTTTACGTGGATAACCTGAACCCGGTTGGCCAGAATGTGGTATTTGATGGCTTTACCACAGTGTTGACTGCAGTACAGAATGTTATCCCTTGTGATACCTATACGCTGAAGTTAGCCGTTGCTGATGTGAGTGATGGTGGTTTTAATTCAGGAGTATTTATTAAAGCAGGTAGTTTAAATTCTATTGGCCTGGTGGCAGGTGCCCAGGGTATGAATATTACAACCAGTGATACGGCATTTATCGTAAGAGGTTGTCCGGCAGCAGAGGTCACTATTGAGCGCCAGGCGGCATCACCTTTACCCCTTGTGGTTCCTTACGTGATGGGCGGTAATGCAATAAATGGAGTGGATTATGAATTTTTATCCGGTACGGTTACCATCCCTGCAGATTCAACCATCGGCAGGCTGTCTGTGAAAGGGCTGCCTTTAACAACAACAGGTGCCAATAAAATTGCAATAGTTAAATTCCTTTCTCCATACAGTTGTGGTACTAATGCAATAGTTATTGATTCTGCTATCGTATCGATCCAGGATTCGATCCTGTTGTCCTCAAGTATTTCTGATACTTCACTCTGTTTTGGCGTACAACTTGATGTAAACTTTATTACAGATACCATTTACGGCCCCCTAAGCTTTGAGTGGGTGCCTAATTCAGGAGTCAGCAATGCGGAGATCAATTATGCAAGCCTTTCTTTCCCTGTTGCAGGATCTTATGAATACCAATATAAAGTACGGATACCGAGCCAGGATACTAACTGCCGGGCTTCTACCGCAACCATATTGATTGATGTACAGGATATACAGGTGAATATCGGTAATGATACCGCTATCTGCTCTTACGATCAGCTACAGATGTTTGCAGAAGCTTTCCCGCAGGATACAGGAGGTTCTTATCAATATACCTGGTTGCCGGCAGATAGATTTAATGATCCTACGCTGGTAGCCCCGCTTATTTTAGCCGGAGGTGGCTCTACAGATATCGTGGCTATTTTACGAACGGATATAGGCTGTATAGGGCGGGATACGATGACCCTGACGGTTAATCCGGGAGAATTTGTAAGCGTAACGCCTTCAGATACTGCTATCTGCCCGGGACAATTTGTGGTGCCTGTGCTCAGCAGCTCTCTTCCGAGTACACCTTTATTGCCTGGTTATGAGTATTACTGGACACCGGAAATCGCATTAAACGGAGGGCATCCTACAGCGCCGAATCAGCGATTCAGCCCGGCTTCCAATACGCTTTACCGCTTAGTGGTTAAAAATCAGTTTGGCTGTTTTGATACCAGTTTTGTGGATGTAACTGTGCATCCGAATGCGGTAGTTAATGTACCGGACTCTATCGTAATGTGGCTGGGTGAGAGCTACCAGTTAGCGCCATCCACCAATGCGGTGAACTTCAGTTGGTTCCCTGTTTCCGGGATCAGTAACCCGGCTATCGCCAACCCGGTATTCTCTCCTGAGGTAAATACCCGTTATTTTTACACAGCGACTACAGACTACGGTTGTACGCTGACCGATTCAATAGATGTATTAGTACGCCAGGAAGGGGTAATAGATATGCCCAATGCATTTAATCCTAACAATTCTATCTACAGGCCGGTTTTCAGAGGTAATTTCAGTTTAGAGGCCTTTGAGGTTTATGATCGCTGGGGCGGCATGGTTTATACCTCGAACAATATCAATAGTGGATGGGATGGTACCTTTAAAGGGGCTGCCGTACCTCTGGGTGTATATGTTTACACGATTAAACTGGTCAATAATGCTACCGGTTCCAGATCTCAGAAATCAGGCAATGTGACGCTTTTGAGATAGAAAATCGATAACTTTTAGATTTATTTAAAAAAAGTTAAAAAAAAACAAGGAAAATCAAAAAATTTTTAAGACTTTTAATGGCTCAAAGAGTTTGACCATAATTTGAATCATTAAATTATTTGTTAACAAAATAATATTTGGATAAAAATATGAAGTGTAGAAAAACTATCGCCAGTGCATTCCTGATCGCCAGTTCGGTGTTGAGCGGTATCGATGCTAAAGCACAGGATGTTCACTTTACACAATTCAATGCGACTCCTATGATTATCAATCCTGCATTTACAGGAGCGTTTCAGGGCGAGTACAGAGTTTCTGCCATATATCGTGATCAGTGGCGTTCTGTTTTAGGGCCAGATGCCTTTAAAACATACGCTGTTTCTTTTGATATGCCGGTCATCAGGGATATTTCTATTGATGACTATCTCGCAGTGGGTGGTCAGCTTTATAATGATAGAGCAGGTGCCGGGAATTTGAATAATTTTTCCGCATTAGCCTCTGTAGCCTACCATAAATTTTTCGGAGAAAGTGGTAAAGCTGCCTTAACCGTAGGTTTACAGGGTGGATATTCCAGTAAGAATATTGACCTGAGCCGTTTGTATTTTGCGGGTGATTTCAGAGAAGGACGCTTTTACCCGGGTACCGATCAAAACTATGCCAATCTGAATAATAAAGTGGACGCCTGGTTGATTAATGCCGGTCTTGCGTTTTCTCATGCTCCTTCAGAAAAATTCTCCTATGTGATCGGTGCAGGTGCCAATAACCTGACCCAACCTATGGAGTCTATGATGAAGCGTGCGGAAACCAGGGATGTAGGTTTAGGGATCAGGTATACTGCCCAGGTCGGTGCGATCATCGGTATGGGAGAGCGTATGAGCTTACGTCCTGCCTTCTTGTTCCAGACCCAGTCTGCCGCACAGGAAATAATAGGGGGTACTGAATTACATTATAAATTGGGAGACGATTATACCGTTCCTACTGCCCCTGCCGTCTTCCTTGGAGGTTGGTACCGGCACCAGGACGCTGCTATGATTACTGCAGGTTTAGAGTTTAATGGCTTCCGCGTAGGTGTGGGCTATGACTTCAACACTTCTGGTTTAAGGCAAGGTACTAATGGTTATGGTGGCTATGAATTAATGTTCAGATACACTGCTCCAAGCCCTATAGATTTTGCAAGGAAGTTACTCTATCCTTGTGCAAGATTCTAAAGTATTTTAAGTAAAATGATTTTTTGAAAGGCGCCTTTTGAGGCATATTAATTCAAGGGATTTCAAAGACACAAACATTACATTTCAACGTTGCATAAAATATGAAACGCAAACCAATACTATTTTTATTAGCAGCCACACTGGCCTTTACCAGTGTTCAGACCAATGACGTTTTAGCACAAAGTCGGGAAAAAGACAAATACGGAAAACGAGCAGATGATCCTGTAGCCAAATTAGGTTATCAGAAAAAATTGCGTTGGGCGGATGGATTGTTTAAAGAAGGGAGTTTTTCAAATGCGGAAGAGTACTACGCTCAATTGCTCAATGAACAGCCCCGTAATCCCTATTTGAAATACCAGATCGCAGAATGTCAATGGTACCTGAGAGATTATGGTCCTGCGGCAAAAAGCTATGGCGAAGCTTATGATATAGCAAAGGCAGTTTATCCTGAAGCTATCTACAAGCAAGCGTTGATGTTAAAAATGAACGGTGATTATGAGCAAGCAATTGCAGCCTTTCAAAAATTCAAAACAGATAATCCTAAGCCAACTAAGGAGATCAAGCCTTTAATCAAGCAAAGTTTGGTTGAAATCAAGGGTTGTGAGTTGGGTATGAGATCTCTTGCCAACCCTGAAGCGGCCAGTATTGCCAAATTAGGTACTAACATTAACTCTGTAAATACAGAATTGTCTCCATTCCCTTTAGGCGATACCGCTTTACTGTTTGCAACTATGCACTACGATAAGCAAGCTGAAAAAATTGAGAATAAAAAATCGGAGTATGTATCCCGTTTCGTGGTTTCGAGCAAGGATAAATTTAACGAGAATGATACCTTCCAATGGGCATTGCCGTTTATGGACGGAAAATTCAATGATTCCAAGTTTCACGTAGGTAATGGTTACCTCGCTGAAGGCGGAGATCGCTTTTTCTTCTCTAAATGCCTGGATAAAAAGGGAGATACCGCCCGCCTGTGTCGCATCTTTGTATCTGAATTCAAAGATGACCGTTGGGGCACTCCACAGGAGTTAGGCTTCGGTATCAATGAAAGAAACTCATCAAGTACCCATCCTTGTATCGTTAAAATTGGTAAGAAAGAAATCTTATTCTTCTCTTCTAACAGAAAACTGCAAAGCCGTGGTGGATTTGATATCTGGTATTCTGTTTACGATACCCGTTTGAAAACATACCGTCGTCCTCAAAACGTAGGTAAACAAATCAATACAAAAGGTAACGAGGTAACTCCTTATTTCGACAACAGAACGAATAAATTATATTTCTCTTCTGATGGCTGGGAAACAATGGGTGGATTAGACATTTTTGAAGCTACTATGGCCGGAAACAGTCCTTCCCGTTATACTTCTGTAAAAAACATGGGTTACCCGATCAATACTTCAGCTGATGATATGTATTTCATCCTGGATACTTACGGCAAACCGGATGCTTACCTGGTATCTAACCGTGTAGGTTCTGTAGCCTTGAAAAACCCTACTTGTTGTGATGATATCTTCAGAGTACACTTTGAACCTAAATTAAAAGTGGTTGGTAAAGTTATCGACGCAAAAACACAGGAGCTGGTAAAAGAGGTCGTAGTAAAAATGACCGACGAAAACGGTACCGTAGTGCCATTCAGTTCTACCGATGGTAAGTTCGAATTCAACACACCAAGAGGACATTCCTACTCTTTCGTTGCCGATAAAAAGAAATACTCTTCTTCTGCAGCAACTGTTAATACTGAAAACGTAAAAAGAGAAGATAAGGATAATACAGTAGAGATTGAATTGTATGTTAATCAAATAAGTATTGAACCATTCCGCATTGATAACGTGTTCTACGACTTTAACGAGTCTACTTTACGCCCGGAATCATTAACCGATCTGGAAAAATTATCCACCTTATTAAGAAACAATCCTACTTTACGTGTTGAGATTTTCTCTTACACCGATGGTAAAGGAACACCGAACTACAACGAACCATTGTCTGTAGCAAGAGCTGAGTCCGTATTGAACTACCTGGTAAATAGTGGTGGTGTTGATCGTTCCCGTCTTTCTATCCATGGTATGGGCGATAAGAACAAGGTAGCTCAGGAAAAAGTGAATAATAAAGATAATGCTGCCGGTCGCCAGTTAAACCGCCGTACAGAATTTAAAATTTACGATGAAGAAGAAAAACGCATGATTTTTGACTCTGCAAAACCAGGTACTATCGGTAGCCAGGAGAAAAACCTGCAAATCGATACAGAGAATGTACCGGATGAAGTAGAAGAAGATTCTAACCTGTCTAAACCAGGCAGTCGCGTAAACAAATAGTAAATTGATTTGATTTTTTAAAGGTTTGCCATAATTTTGGCAAGCCTTTTTTTATGGATAAAACAATTCCGCATGAATTATACAAAGATTAATATACAAGCTACAGAAGTTGCAGACCGGGAATTATGGCTGGGCATACTTAGCCAGCAGGAGGCTATTATAGGCCTGGAAGAGCTGGAGCGTGAAGGCATCATCGCTTACACGACCAATTGGGAAAGTGTACAGGAAGAGATAGAGCACTGGAGCAAAAAAACCAATGTGCCCTTTGTATTAAGCGAAGAAGCGGAGCAGAACTGGAATGCTACCTGGGAGTCCAATTTTGAACCGGTAGTAATAGAAGGCTTTTGCAGCGTACGTGCTGATTTTCATGCGCCTATAGCGGGAGTACAGTATGATATCCGCATCACGCCCAAAATGTCCTTCGGCACCGGCCATCATGCCACTACCCGGTTGATGATGACGCAGATGGAGGACCTGGATTTTAAGCATAAATCGGTATTCGATTATGGTTCCGGCACCGGCATACTAGCGATCCTGGCAGAAATGCTGGGCGCTACGCAGGTAGACGCAGTCGATATCGATGAATGGTCTTATGAAAACGGTCTGGAAAACGTCACAACGAATCAATGTAAGCATATTACCGTAGCGCAGGGAGATATTAACTGGGTGAAGCCCGGAACAAAATATGATATTATCCTGGCCAATATCAACCGGCATATTTTACTGGAGTCCATGGCGCAATTGAATAACCTGTTACTTGCAGACGGACATTTGCTGCTTAGCGGGATACTGAAACTCCAGGATACGCATATTATTGTTGAAAAAGCAAAATCCTGCGGTTTTGAAATGCTCCGCCAGACAGAAGATAATGGCTGGACCGCGATCCTTTTCAAAAAGGTTAATTAATAGAATTGTTTCCCCTTTTGGAGATTTAGTAAAAAGACAAAAGGAAGCCAGTAAATGGCTTCCTTTTGTGCTTCTGAGACCTGTAATGGTTCTAGAAATCTTGTGTAGCAACTTTATCTTTAATGGCTTGTAAAGCTTTTGCTTCACCTAATATTGCGCTCATCTTGTTTCCTTTCCCGTCATCACCTTTAGCAATATATCCACCTCTTGCAGTTTTTGAAATTACTGCATTGTGCATTGGCACGTTTTTTTCTTTTGTTTTTAAACAATAAGCGGTAATCATTTTTGATGTATCCATGCTATTCTTTTTTGATTTAAATGGTTATGTTTGATTAGATTGTCTGTAGCAAATGTAAGTTATTTTAAGAATTGAGCCTATACTAAATCAATACGGGCATTACTTATTAACAAAAATCTTTATTAGCCCCAAAAATAGCCCAGGACAAGCGCGACGATTACCAATACCGGAGGTGGAATTTTGGTATATTTCAGCGACAGGTAAGTGCAAATGATCACCAGGATACTGGGTAGATCTACATTTTTGATCCAGGAAAAGCTAAAGAGGTTTTCTTTATTAATATGGAAGATCTCCATCGTGAACAATATTCCGGAGGCCCATATAATCCCTACGATCATGGCATTGATCCCCTCCAGGGCACGGTAAATGATTACATGCTGTTTCAGGTTTTGATAAATAGGGTAGAAAAATAGTAACAGCAGGGTACTGGGTAGGAAGACCGCCAGGAGCGCAATTGCACCGCCAAAGATCTGTGCAGAAGTGCCGAGTTCATTCATCGACATTCCTCCTACATACGCGCAGACTGAAAAAACCGGTCCGGGTATCGCCTGCACCATACCAAAGCCCGTCATCAGTTCTGTAGAGCTTAGAAAAGGTTCCTGGCCCATATTCAAAGGCCTGGATACAAATTGGAAAAGCATCATAGGCAATAAGGCCTGTCCGCCGCCATAAACCAGCGTGCCGAAACGATAGAAGTTTTCGCTCAGGTTAAAAAGCCGGCGGTATTCCCATTGATTGATCCGGGCCAGTTCAGATAAAACCCCCAGGAGTAAGAATACGGCAATAAACAGCCTTATATTGATCCATTTTAATTTTTTGCGGGGCTCTTTTTTTTCCGGGATCCTTTTATTGCTCAGGTTGGTTACAAAACCCGATAATACAAAAAGAATCGGGATAATCCAGGGACTATGAAAAATAGTCGTCACCAGGGCACTAACGATCATAATGATTCTTGTCGCCGGGTTGTTGACCGAGGTCTTCATCATTTTCAAAGCGGCATAAACCACGAAACCGATTGTCATCGGGTGTATATAATGAAATAGGGTGGAGGCAACATTTTTTACATTGATATAACTCACCAGGAAGGAAAAAGCCAGCATAATAAGGCCGGCGGGTAAAACCCAGATGAGTAAGGTGATGAGCGCCAGTACAGGGCCACCGCGTTTGTAACCGATCAGCATTACGGTTTGCGTAGAAGAAGGCCCGGGAAGCAGCTGGCTAAAAGCGTTCAGTTCCAGCAGTTCGGCCTCCGTGATGTCTTTTCTCCTTTCTACAAATACCTTCAGCATCATGCCAAAGTGCCCCTGGGGGCCGCCAAATGCAGTAAGAGTATAGAGCAATACTGCCCTTAAAAAATCTATATGTCGAAATAGCTTGACCAGGCTTGCCTATTTTTTCAGAAAATTAAAAAAAAGGCGAAACTAATGAAAGTTTCGCCGGTTTTTTTTATTAATTTATTTTATATAAAAGGTATTATAATCCACTGATCACGATGCCCGCAGCAAAAGGTCTGATGTCGGGGTTTGAACCAGCCGTAGCTCCGGAATTGCTGAAGATAGGGGTCAAAGTATATTCTGCAAACACAGAGAAATTTCCCCAGCCGATTCTTGCCGTTGGCGTTATACGCCAGCTTTCATTAAATCTTCTTGTCTTGGTAACATCACTAATGAATTTACCGGAAACAGGTACGCGCTCTTTATAGTGAGCTCCGCCAATACCTGCGAAACCTACTTTAGCACCAAGGGCAAACTTAAATCCTTTATTCCTGTTGTCTTTATCCGCAAAAAAACGAAGCTCCAATGGGACTTCCAGGTAAGTCATGCTAAACTTATTGCCTTTGATACTGCTATCGGCTACATTTTGGAAAATGATCCGGTCGGTACGGCTATCCAGGATCATTCTTTCCCGGTTGAAATATACATTACTGAAACGTACTCCCACACCGGCGCCAAAGCTGAAATGCGACTTCTTGATGGGGAAATCATACATCAGGTACAAGCCAAGTCCTCTACCGGTATTTTTCATATCCACACTGTCCGGTACATTGCTCCAGCGATCATGGGAGAGTTGGATCATAACGTGGTCACGGGAAGGTTTTGATACTACCTTTTTCTCATCAGTACTGCTGGTTGTCGTTTGTGCATGGGCACTTACTGCAGCCATAAAACTTAGGAATAAAATACCTAAAATATTTCTCATATTAATCTGGATAAAACAAACTTCCTTAAATAAAAGTGCACAAAGATAGCTTATTAAATTGCTACTTTTGTAATTCATACTTTTTTTTGCTCAAAAATCGCGCAACTTCTATGCTGCAACTAAGCTATAAACGTAACAATTTTCCTTTTCAGTATCCCTTCAGCCTGGCAAAAGGTACTAAGACCCACCAGGATTCCCTGCAGGTCTGTTTAGGACTGGCTGCATTGAAGGGTTGGGGCGAAGCCACAGCCATCAGCTATCATAATGTAACGGTGGAGCATATGCTACAAGTGCTGGAGCAAAGAAAAATGATGATCGAGCGCTATACGTTTATAGAGCCGGAGCGTTTCTGGCATTTCCTGCACCATTTAATTCCCACAGAAAAATTTCTGACCTCTGCTTTGGACATAGCCGGCTGGGATTTGTTTGGTAAGATGAAGCGGCAACCGGTCTACCAGCTTCTGGGCCTGGAGTGGAAAAATATACCGCTGACCGATTATACTTTAGGCATGGCGGAACCGGCGCAAATACAAGAAAGAATAAAAGCACATCCGTTCCCGGTTTATAAAATGAAAATGGGCAGTGCCAAAGACCTGGAAGCCGTTAAGGCAGCGCGGCAGGTAACCAATGCACCTATAAGACTGGATGCTAATGAAGCCTGGACGCTTGAAGATGCAAGAATACTATTACCGCAGCTGGCAGCCTTAAATATTGAACTCATCGAACAGCCTTTGCACCGGGATGATATCGCCGGGATGCAGGCTTTACGGGAATTAACCCGGATCCCGCTTATTGCAGATGAAGCCTGCCAGGGAGAAAAAGACCTGGAACAAATAGCCACATTGTATGATGGTATTAATGTTAAGCTCGCAAAATGCTCCGGTTTAACCCCGGCATTTTCACTGGTTAAAGCAGCACGTGCCCGGCAATTGAAAGTAATGCTGGGCTGCATGAGCGAGGGTATCGTAGGTTGTACGGCTGTAGCTCATTTATTGCCGCTGGCAGACTATGCCGATATTGACGGGCCATTGATCCTGCAGGATGATACCTTTAGCGGCTGGCAGGTGCATGAAGGCTATATTGTAGCACCGGAAGGACCCGGCCTGGGTCTTCAACCGGTACAATAATCATTAACGAGCACTATTTTTATTGAGTGATTTTTACCCTTTTCAGGTGGAAAAGGTTTAAGGGATTTTGCTCAAAACCGATCACGTTGTTCTGGGTAAAATGCATCATCTCATCGTAGAAAAGTGGCACTACAGGCGCGTTTTCACTTATAATGCTATCCATTTTTGCGTACATTGTATAACGTGAAGCATCATTATTGGTTTGCAGGCTTTGGCGGTATAATTGGTCAAACTCCTTATTGTTAAACCGTGTATAGTTCGGTGGGGCAGGGAACTTACTGTAGAAAAAAGCCAGGTAAGTTTCCGCGTCCGGGTAATCGGCGATCCATTGTCCTTTAAAGAAGGCGGTCTGGCTCCTGCTCATCTCCTGGCGCAGGATGCCCGGCTGCATGACTTGTACCCTTGTAGGGATACCTACATCATTAAGCTGGCTGGCTACAAAATTGCAGACATCCACATTTACTTCGGGGCATTGCAAAATAATAGCTGGCAAGCCTTTTCCATTAGGAAACCCGGCTTCTGCCAGCAGTTCCAGGGCCTTTTGAGGGCTGTAGTTATAATGATTAGCGAGGCGTTGTTCCGTACCGGGCATTCCTTTAGGTATAAAGCCGGTAGTCGCCGGTACGCCGACCCCATTCCTGAAATAGGTCACAATTTTTTGCCGGTCAATAGCATAATTGATGGCTTGTCTTACCTTTTTAAATTTTAAGCCGCTGTTTTTAACGAGCAGATGGGTACTGTCCATCAGGATACCCAGGTACTCCGTATTCAGGTATACCAGCTTTTGCAGGCGGATCTTGCCGGCAAAATCAGGTTTTAGCTGGCCCTTCTTGGTCAATACAAGGTCTTTGAAAGACCCGTCCAGGCCATTGATGAAGTGCAGCTGCCCTTGCATGAATAGCAGGAACTCGGTAGCCTTGGTATCATTAAAGCTTACCTGTACCGCATCAAGATAAGGCAGGCGCTTGCCCGCGGAATCTACTTCCCAGTAGTTGGGATTTTTGTGGAATACCAGTGTATTGCTTTCATCCCAGTAGTCAAACTGGAAAGCGCCGGTACCGCAAGGGTGATTCCGGAAATCCTTACCCCATTTCTGTACCACTTCTTCCGGCACGACAGAGCAATAAGGCATACTTAAAATTTCCGGTAGCGGGCGGAAAGGTTCCGCTAAGTGAATGACAAATGTCGTATCGTTGAGCGCTTCAAATGGTTTGTTTTTACGTACCCGGTCGTTAAAGATCCAGGCACCGGAAGAGGCCGTTGCCGGGTCTATCAGGCGGTCGAAACTATATTGAACATCCCTGGCCGTCATCTTGCGGCCTTTGCCACCGGGGAATGCAGGGTTGTTATGAAAATAAACATTGTCCTGCAGGTAAAAAGTATAATGCAAACCATCCGCAGAAGCTTCCCATCTGCGGGCCAGGGACGGTACCACTTCCAGGTTTTGATTGACTTCTGTAAGCGTGTTGAACAGCAAATGTACATTCCACATGATGCTCAGGTTCTTGGCAAAAGCAGGATCGAGGGTTTCGAGCCCCCCGGAAATATTATAGCGGAATACGGTTTGCTTACTTTCCTTTTTATGCCCGCAGGATACAAGGACAGTAACACAAATGAGCAGCAGTACTAATCTCTTCATGCTTCTTTTTATTGCCGGTTTAAGATGAAGTTGTTTAATACCTTATTGCCCGCTTTCCTTTGCCCGCTTATAGTTCCCGGGTAAATACTTAAGCTCAGCCGCTCTGCCTTATTAGGGATTTCCAGCCGGTTGCTTTTAAAAACACCTTCAAAAGGAAGCGACTGCCTGCTCCTGGTAAAGTGTAAAGTTCCGTTGAGGGATTTTTCAAAAGGAGCGTCCAGCTGCAGGAATACTTCTTCCTGGTCGATCTGCCCGTGGTATAATCCGGCAACTGCATTAGAGTGGAGCTTTTTTAATTTAGGTTTTTTACTCATGCCTAATATCACCTGCCCGTATTCACTCAGGTATTGACCTACCGAAGCCATGGAAAATGCGACCCTTTCGGGTGCCGTGTTTATATTGCCGGCACTGTCCGTATTGAAGCAATGGGCAGGGTAAATGAATAAAGAATCGGAGGTGAGCAGGAATTCCTGGATGTCTGATTTTATACACTTTTCCTGGCCTTCCGGCTTAACCGGGAACCGTAGATCGGCCGTTTGCTGCCTTGCCCGGACCATCTGCCGCTTGATATAAGCCAAACCATTTACATTAAATACATCCTGCAGGCTGATGAGGGAACCCGTAGCAGCATTGAATAAAAAGTGCTTTTCCGGGCCGTTAGCGGCCTGGCAGCTTAGAGAAAGTATTCTTTGATTGTTAACAGGTGTTTTATAGGTCCAGTTTGTAGTAGCGCTGTCCGCGCCTGCATCAATTAAGGTTTTTGTAGCGGCAAGTTGTAAATAGGTATTAATGTTTTTAGCGGCTTTGCGGGCCCGTTTATTATAGAATGCAGGGAAACTGCCTTGTGGCTCCATGGCTGACCGCTCTGTTTTGAAGTAGTCCTTACTTTGTGCAATAGCAGGCAGCATCCAGATCAATGAAACCAAAAACAATATTCCTTTTTTCATAATTTAAAATAATTGCGTTGATAATAGGCCCTTAGCTTACCTTAAGGTGCCCGGCGGCTAAAATTACAACAATTCCGGAGCAAATGCCAAAAGGCTTTTACGCGTTAAGAATTTACAAAATTC
>Ga0256787_1000263_pt1 | contig 13546 bp, 10 predicted proteins | sample MC6MC0938MT_FD_189994 | JGI IMG/M metagenome (GOLD analysis project Ga0256787, IMG submission 189994) | Metatranscriptome of enriched soil aggregate microbial communities from Iowa State University, Ames, United States - MC6-MC0938-MT... | ecosystem: Environmental > Terrestrial > Soil >... | reverse complement strand
GACAAGGCCGACGACATCAAGCTAGGGCGCGGTGGCATCCGCGAAATCGAATTCAGCGCGCAGGTTTTCCAGTTGATCCGCGGCGGCCAGGACGCCGGTTTTCGTGTGCGTCCGACGCTCGCCGTGTTGCGGCACGCCGCGACGCATGGGTTGATCGACACGTCGGTCTGCGTGAAGCTTTCGCAGGCGTATCGGTTCCTGCGCGAACTGGAACACCGGCTGCAATATCGCAACGACGCACAAACTCATGCGATGCCCGTCGATCCCGAGGACCGTGCGGCGCTCGCCCGTGCCATGGGCTGCGACGACTATTCGACGTTGATGGCTCGGCTCGACGCACATCGCGAGTTTGTCGAGCAGCAGTTCGATCAGATATTTGCCGACAAGGTAAGCGGCCGCGATGGCTGCGGCGCCCCCGAAGACGGCGCGGCGGCCTGGGTCTGGAGCAGCGCACTCTCGGACGACAGCGCCGAAGATGCGTTGCGCGCGCGTATCGTCGAACTGGGTGTGGCGGAGCCGGGCGATCTGCTCGCGCGGCTGCGCGGCGTGTGGCAATCGTCGCGTTATGCGGGGCTCGCGGAGCGCAGCCGGCAGCGTTTCGACATCGTCGCGCAGCGCGCACTCGAAGCCGCACGCACGCTGGAGCCGCCCGAGCGGCGCGGCGATACGCTCGCACGTCTTTTCGATCTGCTCGAAGCCGTGAGCCGGCGCGGTGCGTATCTGGCGCTGCTGACCGAATATCCGCAAGCGCTGCATCGGGTGTTGTCGGTGCTGGGCGCCTCGCGCTGGGCGGCCGGCTATCTGATCCGCCATCCGCAATTGCTCGACGAGCTGCTCGACGACGAAGCGATCAACAGTCCATTCGACTGGTCCGAGTTCAAGCGCACGTTGCGCTTGCGGCTTGCCGCCGCGGACGGCGTCGAGCAGCAAATGGACTTGCTGCGCCATGCGCACCAGGCCGAAGTGTTCCGGATTCTGCTGATCGACCTTGCAGGCAAGCTGAGCGTCGAACATGTGAGCGACCGCCTGTCCGAACTCGCCGATGCTGTGCTCGATGTAACGCTCGAAGCCGTGTGGAACCAGTTGCCGAAGCGCCACCGCGAGGTGCCGCGTTTCGCGGTGATCGCATACGGCAAGCTGGGTGGCAAAGAGTTGGGCTATGCGTCCGACCTCGACGTCATTTTCCTCTACGACGATCCCGACGACGCCGCAGCCGATATTTATTCCACGTACACCCGCCGGCTCATTACGTGGCTGACCACGGCGACCGGCGCAGGCACATTGTTCGATATCGACCTGCGCCTGCGGCCGAACGGCGAGTCGGGTTTGCTCGTCACCAATCTGGACGCGTTCCGCCGCTATCAGTTGCGCGAGGGCGACGCAGCCAACACCGCATGGGTCTGGGAGCACCAGGCACTGACCCGCGCGCGTTACTGTGCGGGCGACGCGCAGATCGGCGCGCAGTTCGAGGCGATCCGTGAGCAGGTGCTGACCACGCCGCGCGACGCCGCGCAGCTTGCCGCCGAGATTGTCGAGATGCGCGAGCGGGTGATAGCCGGACACCCTAACCATACGACGCTGTTCGACCTCAAGCATGATCGCGGCGGCATGGTGGATATCGAATTCACTGTGCAGTACTGGGTCTTACTGCACGCGGCGCGCGATCCCGAATTGATCCGCAATACCGGGAACATTGCTCTGCTGCGGGAAGTGTCGCGCCTCGGACTGATGAGCGAGGCCGAAGCCGAGACGGTCGGCGCGGCTTATCGCACGTACCGGAAGCTGCAGCACAAGCTGCGACTGGATGGGATGGAGAAGGCGCGCGTGGAGCCGGCTCTCGTCGCGACGGAACGCGATGCCGTGCTCGGACTTTGGGAGCGGGTGTTTGGCGAGCGTTGAAGGAGACGTGCGTTATGGCGGGCCGCGGCACAAGCGCGTGTTGCCGGCGCTTTGTCCGGTGCCGCTGCGGCGGTAAAGACCGGTGCCCGCGCTGAAGGCCGGCCTTCGCCGCAGCCTTCGGGGCGACTAAGCCGCCAGCATTTCCTTCGCGTGCTTGCGAGTTGTCGGCGTGATTTCGAGCCCGCCGAGCATTCGCGCGACTTCTTCCACGCGGCTCGCCTTGTCGAGGGAAACGACGCTGCTTACCGTACCGCCCTTGCCATTGCCGGTCTTCGCGACCTGGAAATGATGATCGCCCCGTGCGGCGACCTGCGGCAAATGCGTCACGCAGAGCACCTGGCGCGCTTCTCCGAGTTGATGCAATAGCCGTCCGACCACTTCGGCGACGCCGCCGCCAATGCCCGTATCCACTTCGTCGAAGATCAGCGTGGGCGTCGGGCTTGCGCCGCTTGCGATCACGGCCAGCGCAAGGCTGATCCGCGCGAGTTCGCCGCCCGATGCGACCTTGGCGAGCGGCCGCAGCGGCACGCCTGCATGTCCGGCAACGCGAAATTCGACCTGCTCCAGCCCATGCGCGCCGCCCTCCGGCAACGGCACGAGCGCTACTTCGAAGCTGCCGCCTTTCATCGACAGTTCCTGCATGCCCGTGGTGACCGCCGCGCCGAGGGCCTTGCCGGCCTTTGCGCGTGCCTTGGACAGCTTTTTAGCTTCCGCGACGAATACCTCACGCGCCTTCGCTTCTGCTGCATGCAGGCTATCGAGGTCGGCGGCAGCGTCTAGCGCGGCAAGCTGCGCACGGCGTGTTTCATGTTCGTCGGGCAGCGTTTCGGGCTGCAAGCGGAACTTGCGCGCCGCCGAATGCAATGCGTCGAGGCGCTTTTCGACCTGGGCAAGCCGGTCGGGATCGAGTTCGAGCTTTTGTGCGTAGTGGCTCAGCGAGTACGCAGCTTCCTGAAGTTGAATCTCGGCGGGTTCGAGCGCGGCCAGCACGTCGTTCAAGGCCGGATCGATTTCCGCGAGATCGCGCACCTTCGACACGATCGACGCGAGGTGCGTGATCATGGCTTCGTCCGATTCGGATAACGCAGTCAGCGCACCTTGCACGCCGTCGATCAGATTCGCCGAATGCGACAGCCGCCGATGCTCCGCGTTAACTTCTTCCCACTCGCCCGGCTGGGGCGACAGCTTGTCCAGCTCCGCAAGCTGCCAGGCAAGCCGCTCGCGTTCCAGTTGCAACTCGCGGTCGCGCGTTTGCGCATGCTCGACCGCCTGAACCTTCTCACGCCATGTGCGCCACGCGCGCGTGACGCCCGCGGAAAGTTCGCTCAGACCCGCGTGGGTATCGAACAGCTCGCGCTGGGCGTCGGGACGCATCAGCAACTGGTGCGCGTGCTGGCCATGAATGTCCACCAGCATTTCGCCGACCTCGCGCAGTTGCGCCAAAGTCGCGGCCGTGCCGTTGATGAAAGCGCGCGAGCGCCCATTTGCATCCACCACGCGGCGCAGCATCACGGTGCCGCCGTTCTGGCCGTCGGCTGCCGACGCGCTGAACGCCTGATCGTCGAGCCACTGATCCACCTGCGCGTGCGTGTCGAATTCCGCGGTGATGTCGGCGCGGCTCTCGCCGGTGCGAACGACGCTCGCGTCGGCGCGCGCGCCGAGCGCGAGTGCCAGCGCGTCGATGAGGATCGACTTGCCGGCGCCGGTCTCGCCGGAAAAAAACGGTAAAGCCGCTGTCGAATTCAAGATCGAGCGCGGCGACGATGACGAAGTCGCGTATCGAGAGGTGGCGAAGCATGAAGGTGGTCTGTGAGCCTGATATTTGGGTTTCTCTAGCGGCGCTTGTATCCCGGCATTCCGCGGGTCAGAGCTTGCCGTCTTCTTCGTGCGACGGGTATTCGTTCCAGTGCAGTTTCTTGCGCAGAGTCGCGAAATAGCTGTAGCCGACCGGATGCAGCATGGGCACCGTATGACGCGAGCGGCGCACTTCGATCGCGTCGCCCAGTTCGAGCGATGTGAACGACTGCATGTCGAAATTGACGTTGACCTCGCGCCCCGAAACGATCTGGATACTGACCTTCGAGTCGTCCGGCAGCACGATGGGCCGGTTCGACAGCGCGTGCGGCGCGATCGGCACGAGTACGATGCCCTGCAACTGCGGATGCAGAATCGGCCCTTGCGACGACAGCGCATAAGCCGTCGAGCCGGTGGGCGTGGCGACGATGAGGCCGTCCGAGCGCTGGTTGTACATGAAGCGGCCGTCCACCGAAACGTGCAGTTCCGCCATACCGGAGAAGCCGCTGCGATTGACCACCACGTCGTTGAAGGCAAGCGCGTGATAGATCGGATTGCCCTGGCGCATGATGCGCGCCTCCAGCAGCACGCGCTCCTCGCGTTCGAAGTTGCCCGCCAGCATTTGCGGCACGATCTCGCTCATGTCCGAGATCGGGATGTCGGTAATGAAGCCCAGCCGTCCGTGGTTGATGCCGATGAGCGGAGTGCGGTAAGGCGCCAGTTGCCGCCCGATGCCCAGCATCGTGCCGTCGCCGCCCAGCACGATCGCCACATCTGCACGCGCGCCAATCTCGGCCGGACGCAGCGCCGGATACTCGGTAACGCCGATTTCCGCGGCGGTGTCGGCTTCGAAAAAGACTTCGAAGCCGCGCTTCGCGATGCAGGAGGCGAGCGCCGTCAGGGGCTCGCGAATGCCCGGGGTGTTGTTGCGCCCGACGAGCGCCACGGTCTTGAACTGGCTGGTTACTTGCATGCCGGCATTACACCATAGGTAAGGCCCGAAAAGAACCGCGCGCGGACCCGGTGGCCCGCCGGCACGGGCAGGCCGCCAGCGCAGTTAGGGATTATCGTTAGAATGGTGAAGCCTTGATGACATGCGCGCCCTGCAAACTGCAACGTCGCGCTGCGGGCGGGGCCGTCGGCAACAGGGTTGGCGGCGCACCGGACCGAATGCGGCACCGGGCGCTGAGACCGGCGCTGAAACCGGCGCAAGAGGCAGTCCTGGCGAGCGGCGGTTGATCCGCCGGTGTTGGGCGCCGTTAGCGCTCGCGGTAGTCGCACCATTGAGCTAAAATTTTCCGTCATGCTAGATCCTCGCGCACAAACCCTCCTAAAAACTCTGATCGAGCGCTACATTGCCGAAGGTCAGCCGGTCGGCTCGCGCACGTTGTCGCGCTATTCCGGCCTGGAGCTGAGTCCGGCGACCATCCGCAACGTCATGTCGGACCTCGAGGATCTGGGCCTTGTGATCAGCCCGCATACTTCGGCTGGACGCATTCCCACGCCGCGCGGCTACCGGCTTTTTGTCGACACAATGTTGACTGTCGAGTCGGCCGCAGACGAAGAAGCAGTCACGCGTACCGTCAAGACTACGCTGCAGGCCGGTGAGCCGCAGAAAATCGTCGCTGCGGCGGCGAGCGTGCTCTCGAATCTGTCGCAGTTTGCCGGGGTCGTGCTCACGCCGCGACGCAGCCACGTGTTCAAGCAGATCGAATTCATGCGCCTGTCGGACAAGCGCATTCTGCTGATCATCGTTACGCCCGAAGGCGACGTGCAGAACCGCATGATGGCGACCCAGCGCGACTTCACGCCATCCGAACTGGTCGAAGCATCCAACTACATCAACGCCCACTTCACCGGTCTTTCTTTCGACGAAGTGCGCCGCCGCCTGCGCGAAGAGATCGACCAGTTGCGCGGCGACATGACCACGCTCATGCACGCGGCCGTCACCGCGAGCACCGACGAATCGGACACCGGCGAGACCGTGCTCATTTCGGGCGAGCGCAATCTGCTCGAGGTCGCGGATCTTTCCTCGGACATGGCGCGCTTGCGCAAGCTCTTCGATGTGTTCGATCAAAAGACCAGTCTCCTTCAGTTGCTGGATGTGTCGAGTCATGCGGCCGGCGTGCAGATCTTCATAGGCGGCGAGTCGAACCTCGTGCCTATCGAGGAAATGAGCGTAGTTACCGCGCCGTACGAGGTGAATGGCAAGATCGTCGGCACACTTGGCGTGATCGGACCCACGCGAATGGCCTACAACCGCGTGATCCCGATCGTGGACATCACCGCGAGACTGCTCTCGCTGACGCTCAGCCAGCAGTAGCGCGTCGCCGCTGCGGCGTTTCATCCAGTACATGATGCGCGAGCCGGCGCTGCCTGCCAATTGGCCGAACGGCCAGGGGTCTCCAGGGCGCGCGGCCACGAGGCGCGCCGCTATAATGAATCTCACCTGATTCCACTTCCCGCCTTGAGCGGTTATCCCTGCTGCCTATGCGCTTCGACCTCGAGCGGCCCTCGCAGAACGCCACGTCGCACCGCGTTGCCGTGCTGCTGATCAATCTCGGCACGCCCGACGCGCCAACGCCTCGAGCGGTTCGCCGCTATCTCGCGCAGTTCCTTTCCGATCCTCGCGTGGTGGAAATTCCGGCGCTGCTGTGGCAAATCATTTTGCGGCTTCTGATCCTGCCGTTCCGGGGTCGCGCATCCGCGAAGAAATATGCGGCCGTGTGGATGCCCGAAGGCTCGCCGCTGCGCGTCTATACGGAAAAGCAGGTGGAAGGTTTGCGCCACCTGCTGCAATTGAATGACTACACGGTGCTCGTCGAGTACGCCATGCGCTACGGCACGCCAGGCATCCCGGCCATGCTCAATCAGCTGAAGCTCGCCGGTGCTGAACGGGTGCTCCTGGTGCCGATGTATCCGCAATACTCGTCGTCGACCACGGCGACCGCGTTCGACGACGCGTTCTCCGCCTTGAAGCGCATGCGTAACCAGCCCGAGATCCGCACGGTGCGCCAGTACGCCGATCATCCCGCATACATTTCAGCGCTCGCTGCGCAGATGCACCACTACTGGCATCTCCATGGCCGTCCGGATTTCGCTGCCGGCGACAAGCTCGTCCTCAGTTTTCATGGGGTGCCCAAGCGAACGCTCGATCTTGGCGATCCGTACCACGAGCAGTGCCAGACGACCGGCGCGCTGCTGATGCAGGCGCTCGGCCTGACGCCGGTGGAATGCCGGATCACGTTCCAGTCGCGTTTCGGCAAGGCGGAGTGGTTGCAGCCGTACACGGCACCCACGCTGAAGGAACTCGGGGCAGCAGGCGTACGGCGTGCTGACGTATTTTGTCCCGGCTTCACCGCTGATTGCCTCGAGACGATCGAAGAGATCGGCATGGAAGTGCGTGACGAGTTCCTGCATGCCGGCGGCAAGGAGTTTCATCGCATTCCTTGCGTGAACGCTTCGCAGGCGTGGATTGCCGCGCTTGGAGAAATCGTCGCGCAGAATCTGCAAGGCTGGCCGGTGCAGGCGGTCCCCGTACCGCATCACACTCCGGCTTGAGCACGCTTATGAACTACCGAATTTGGACGGAACCGGGCGCGAAGCTGCGCATCGACAAGTGGCTTTGGGCAGCACGCTTCTTCAAGACGCGCTCGCTTGCCGCGGACGCGGTCGAGAAGGGGCGTGTGCGCATAGGTGGAGCCAACGTGAAGCCGGCCAAAGACGTGCGGGTCGGCGATCTCGTCGAGATCGAAATCGAGCGGTTCGTATGGCAGGTGCAGGTGCTGGGCGTATGCGACGTGCGCGGCCCAGCGAGCGTCGCGCAGACGCTTTACGCGGAGACGGACGAAAGCCGGCAGAAACGGCAGGCCGAGCACGAGCGCCGCAAGACCTATCGCGAGCCGGCCGAGGCACTACACGGCCGCCCGACCAAGCGCGACCGCCGGACTATCGACAGATTTTCAGGTGGGGATTGAACAGTTGTTCCATGGTCGCGTTCACGCCGCCGTATTCGGTTGTGTGATCGTTGACCGCCCCAGACATACAGATGGTCGTGGTGCCCGCAACGAGTACCAGTGCGACCACCGAGATTGCAAAGGTCAGTTTCACGGTACCCCCTTTTGGGATGGTGCGGAAAAGAAACGAGCTAGCCAGGTGGAAATTGCAAAAAGGCGGAAAGGTTTATGTCAGATTAGGGTTAACGCTGTTTTTCCGCCGCGTAACTGGAGCATAGGTCACTTGCACGCCGCGCTCAATCTGAATCTGATCGCCGCGCACTCATGGTTGTAACCGCGCGTTTCGGCCGGCTGCTGCCGGTTTGAAAATTTCGGCGAAGGCGGTTGAAATGGCGCATTTGCGGCCCCAACTGCCGTTTCGATACGTGGTAGCGCGCCTGGATAACTGTCGCGATTTTGCAACGCACAAATCGCGTTGGTGCATGCGCCGTTGCTGCCGTTGGCTTTTAATTTTTTAACGACTTTCAGCGACATGGAAAACACGCAAGAGAACCCGACGAGCCAGAATCCCACGCCCGCGGACGAAACCGCGCGCCAGGCCGCCGAGGCGGTCACGCCCGAGCAGGAAGCCGCTGCGAGCGTCGCCACGGACACGCCGGCAACGGGTGCGGAAGCTGCATTGGCCGAAGCGCAGGCGAAGATCGCCGAATTGCAGGAAAGCTTCCTGCGCGCGAAAGCCGAGACGGAGAACGTGCGCCGCCGCGCGCAAGAAGACGTTGCGAAGGCACATAAGTTTGCAATCGAGAGCTTCGCGGAGCATCTGCTGCCGGTGATCGATAGTCTGGAAGCAGCCGTCGCTCACTCGACCGACGACCTTCAGAAAGTGCGCGAAGGTGTCGAGCTTACGCTGCGTCAGCTCACAGGCGCGCTGGAGAAAGGCCGCGTCGTCGCGCTGAATCCGGTGGGCGAGAAGTTCGACCCGCACCGCCATCAGGCTATCTCCATGGTGCCGGCCGACCAGGAGCCGAACACGGTTGTCGCCGTGTTGCAAAAGGGCTTCGTGATCGCGGATCGCGTGCTGCGCCCGGCGCTCGTCACTGTCGCCGCGCCGAAGTAAGGCCGGTTTGCTCTGTATTCCGTTCGGGTCTCGCCGGCGTTCGCTAGACACAGCAGTAGGCACCAAGTAGGCATCGTCATGGCCAAAATTCCCGTCGACGCAACCGCGTTTTCGGCGTTTGACATGCAGGAGCTAAGCGCCGAGTCATTCGACGCCAGTCTCGCCGAAGCGGGTGACCAACTCGCGGTGGTGTTCTTCTGGGGACTCGACTGCTTCAACTGCGAGATCGCCAAGAAGGCCATGGTTGCGCAACCGGACGCGATCCGCGCGCTCGGCTTGCGGTGGTTTCACAGCAATGTCTACGAGCACCGCGAGCTTGGCCGGCGTTTCATGCTTCATGGTGTGCCGACGTGGTTCTTTTTCCACCGCGGCAAACGGCTGGGTAGGGCGACAGGCTGGCACGGCCTCGCGCAGTTCGAGGCGGCGGTCGCCGCGGCGCGCGAGAAGATCCGCCCGGCCAATGCCGCAGGCGGTTCGCAAGCCGACGGAGCGGATTCGGGCAAAAGTTCGGTCGATTGAAAAAAATTAAAGACCGCATCGCAAAAGAGGTCTTGAAAACGATGCGGACGCACTTATGTTGAGTGCAGGTATGAATTTAGGGCGGATTGCCTTGCCGCCGGACGGCAAACAGGGCGATTCCCGCAGCGATCAAAGTCAGGAGATTAGTAAAAATGGGCAAAATCATCGGTATCGACCTCGGCACGACCAACTCGTGCGTGGCGATCATGGAAGGCAATTCGGTCAAGGTGATCGAGAACTCGGAAGGTGCACGCACCACGCCGTCGATCATCGCCTACATGGAAGACGGCGAGATTCTCGTCGGCGCGCCTGCCAAGCGTCAGTCGGTCACGAATCCGAAGAACACGCTGTACGCGGTTAAGCGCCTGATCGGCCGCCGCTTCGAAGAGAAGGAAGTTCAGAAAGATATCGGCCTGATGCCGTACAAGATCATGAAGGCCGACAACGGCGACGCATGGGTCGAGGTACGCGATCAGAAGCTCGCTCCGCCGCAGATCTCCGCGGAAGTGCTGCGCAAGATGAAGAAGACCGCTGAAGACTACCTCGGCGAGCCGGTCACCGAAGCTGTGATCACGGTTCCCGCGTACTTCAACGACAGCCAGCGTCAGGCAACCAAAGATGCAGGCCGCATCGCCGGTCTGGAAGTCAAGCGCATCATCAACGAACCGACCGCAGCCGCGCTCGCGTTCGGTCTCGACAAGAACGAGAAGGGTGACCGCAAGATCGCCGTGTATGACCTGGGCGGCGGTACGTTCGACGTGTCGATCATCGAAATCGCGGATGTCGACGGTGAAAAGCAGTTCGAAGTGCTGTCCACGAACGGCGACACGTTCCTCGGCGGTGAAGACTTCGACCAGCGCATCATCGACTACATCATCGGCGAGTTCAAGAAAGAGCAGGGCGTCGATCTCTCGAAAGACGTGCTCGCGTTGCAGCGCCTGAAGGAATCGGCTGAAAAGGCAAAGATCGAACTGTCGTCGAGCCAGCAAACCGAAATCAACCTGCCGTACATCACGGCCGACGCGTCGGGTCCGAAGCACTTGAACCTGAAGATCACGCGCGCCAAGCTCGAAGCGCTGGTTGAAGAACTGATCGAACGCACGATCGAACCGTGCCGCGTCGCTATCAAGGACGCAGGCGTGAAGGTCGGCGAAATCGACGACGTGATTCTGGTCGGCGGTATGACCCGCATGCCGAAGGTGCAGGAAAAGGTTAAGGAATTCTTCGGCAAGGATCCGCGCCGCGACGTGAACCCGGACGAAGCCGTGGCCGTTGGCGCCGCGATCCAGGGTCAGGTGTTGTCCGGCGACCGCAAGGACGTTCTGCTGCTCGACGTGACCCCGTTGTCGCTCGGCATCGAAACGCTCGGCGGCGTGATGACGAAGATGATCAACAAGAACACCACGATCCCGACCAAGCATTCGCAGGTCTACTCGACGGCTGACGACAATCAGAGCGCCGTGACGATCAAGGTGTATCAGGGCGAACGCGAAATGGCGGCGGGCAACAAGCTGCTGGGCGAGTTCAACCTTGAAGGCATTCCGCCGGCACCGCGCGGCACGCCGCAGATCGAAGTGAGCTTCGACATCGACGCGAACGGCATTCTGCACGTCGGCGCGAAAGACAAGGCGACCGGCAAGGAAAACCGCATCACGATCAAGGCGAACTCGGGTCTGTCCGAAGCCGAAATCGAGAAGATGGTGAAGGACGCCGAAGCGAACGCGGAAGAAGATCACAAGCTGCGTGAGCTGGCCGACGCCCGCAACCAGGGCGACGCGCTCGTCCACAGCACGAAGAAGGCGCTCACCGAGTACGGCGACAAGCTGGAATCCGGCGAGAAGGAAAAGATCGAAACCGCGCTGAAGGACCTGGAAGACGCACTGAAGAGCGGTTTGACCGACAAGGCTGCACTCGAAGCCAAGATCGAAGCGGTGGCGACTGCCTCGCAGAAGATGGGCGAAAAGATGTACGCCGACATGCAGGCTGCGCAAGGTGCCGAAGCTGCGGCAGCAGGCGCGGCGGGCGCGAGCGCCGGCCCGTCGGCTGGTGGCGCGAGCCAGCAGCAGGACGACGTGGTCGACGCCGACTTCAAGGAAGTCAAGAAAGACTAAAGCCAGGTCGCATTCCGACCGTAAAGCCGCACACGGGTCATGTGTGTGGCCCGGCTGCACGAAGCACCGCGGGCATCTGAACGCGGGAACGTGCAAGAGCGGTTATCACGCCTGGCGAGCCTTTTAGGCTCTCCGGGCACATTTGTTTTATGGAGGCCGTTGTTTTGAACCGCATTCAGGCGGCACGAAACACGACCGGACGAGTCGTGAGACTCCAGCATTCAAGAGGAGCCACCGCGCGGCACTCTCGCGAGGGGCGTTGAACCGATATGGCGAAACGGGATTACTACGAGGTTCTGGGCGTCGCAAAGAACGCGAGCGACGACGAAATCAAGAAGGCTTATCGCAAGCTGGCGATGAAGCACCACCCCGACCGCAATCCGGGCAACAAGGATGCGGAAGAGCATTTCAAGGAGGTGAAGGAAGCCTATGAAATGCTCTCGGACTCGCAAAAGCGTGCGGCTTATGACCAGTATGGTCACGCGGGCGTCGATCCGAACATGGGCGGAGCCGGTGCGCAAGGCTTCGGCGGCTTTGCCGATGCGTTCGGCGATATTTTCGGTGACATCTTCGGCCAGGCGGCCGGCGGCGCGGCGCGAGGCGGCGGCGGACGTGCAGGCCCGCAGGTGTATCGCGGCGCCGATCTGCGCTACAGCATGGAAATCACGCTGGAACAGGCGGCGCATGGTTACGACACGCAGATTCGCGTGCCGAGCTGGGTCTCGTGCGAAGTCTGTCACGGTTCGGGCGCGAAGCCCGGCACCAAGCCGGAAACCTGCCCGACCTGTAGCGGTTCGGGTGCTGTGCGGATGTCGCAAGGCTTTTTCAGCATCCAGCAAACCTGTCCGAAATGTCACGGCACCGGCACCTATATTCCTGAGCCGTGCGCTCACTGCCACGGCGCGGGCAAGGTAAAGGAAACCAAGACGCTTGAAGTAAAGATCCCGGCAGGTATCGACGACGGCATGCGCATCCGTTCGGCCGGCAACGGCGAACCGGGCATCAACGGCGGGCCGTCAGGCGATCTGTACGTCGAGATTCATATCAAGCAGCATTCGGTATTCGAGCGCGACGGCGACGATTTGCATTGCCAGATGCCGATTCCGTTTACCACGGCCGCGTTGGGCGGCGAAATCGAGGTGCCCACGCTCGCGGGCCGCGCGAGCTTCACGGTGCCCGAAGGCACGCAGTCGGGCAAGACGTTCCGGTTGCGCGGCAAGGGTATCAAGGGCTTGCGTTCGAGCATTGCCGGCGATCTATACGTGCATGTGCAGGTCGAAACGCCGGTCAAGCTCACGGAACCGCAACGCGATCTGCTCAAGCAGTTCGAAAAAGCTTTGGTGGAAGGCGGCGCGCGGCACAGCCCGCAAAGCAAGAGCTGGTTCGATAGAGTGAAGAGCTTCTTCGATTAACGGCAGTTAGAAGTTGGCGGTACGCATGACGGCAGATGAGCGCGGCGCTGTGTTTGCATTGCTCGATGATTGCGACGCGTCGGCGGCGCGCCGCTCGAGCAGGCTGTACACCGGTTTCGCGCATGAGCGGGTATGCGCCGACCCCGCGCAGCTCGAAGCCGTTTGCGAGGCCGCCGAATCGGATGCACGGCACGGCCTGCACGCTATCGTGCTCGCCGACTACGAGTTTGGCCGGCATCTTCTCGGCGGGGCATCAGATCCGTCGTTCAAAACGCAGCATGGCGATGCCACGCTGCGTTTTTTATTGTTCGAGCGTTGCGAGAAACTCTCACGCGACGAGGTCGACGCGTGGCTCGTAAAACAAGACGGCGACCTCGCAGAGCCGTCTGTGGCGGGCACAGCCAATGTGCGCGAGAGTGTCGAACCCGCGGAGTTCAATGCGGCCATCGGCGCAATTCATGCCGCCCTGCGCGACGGCGAGTCCTATCAGGTCAACTACACATACCGGCTCGGCTTCGACGTATTTGGCCCGCCCATCGCGCTTTATCGGCGGTTGCGGGCGCGTCAACCCGTTCGGTACGGCGCATTGATCGCGATGCCTGGTAACGGGTGGGTGCTGTCATGTTCGCCGGAGCTTTTCGTCGAGAAGCAGAATGCAACATTGCGCGCGCGCCCGATGAAAGGCACCGCGCCACGCTCAGCCGATCCGTCAGCGGATCGCGGCGCCGCTGAATTCCT
>Ga0256787_1000256_pt1 | contig 13728 bp, 9 predicted proteins | sample MC6MC0938MT_FD_189994 | JGI IMG/M metagenome (GOLD analysis project Ga0256787, IMG submission 189994) | Metatranscriptome of enriched soil aggregate microbial communities from Iowa State University, Ames, United States - MC6-MC0938-MT... | ecosystem: Environmental > Terrestrial > Soil >... | reverse complement strand
GTGGTATTGCCGATGGTGTTCACCTCTTCCCATTCCGAACAGAGTAGTTAAGCCCATCATGGCCGATGATACTGGTATTTTTCCGGGAAAGTAGGTAGCTGCCATATTCATTTGAACCCCTCTTTGCATAGTGCAAAGAGGGGTTTTGTTTTTTTTAACATAATAAAATGTAATATCTATTTGTTTTTATTTAATTTGTGTTTCATTAATTATTAATCTTTTAAATTTTTTAAACATGAAAAAACTACTTTTATTATGTGTTTTCCTATTAGTTGCCAGTATATCATCTTTTGCAGTTACAGTAACTGTTTATAACTTGACAGGCTGTCCCTACACGCTGAGTGTTGATGGTGGCGTGGGGTATATAAATGTTCCTGCTAACGGTAATGCTACTGGTGGTAATGCTTCTACTAATCCTACTACTGCAAAAGTTGGTTATGTTAGTGGTGGGTCCTGGCTGGGACAAGTTAACATCTCAAATGTAAGCACATTTGGTACCAGTACCTTTATTCCACCTTGTATGAGTAGTTTTTATAACTGTTCCTGGAATCAGCCAAGTCCTACAGCCAATGTCACTATCTTTATTTTTCCATAAGGATTAACTTTTTAAAGCAGTTGATATCTTTTCCTGGTATTTTTAAGAGAGTAGTTAAGCCCATCATGGCCAATGATACGGGTATTTTCCTGGAAAGTAGGTAGCTACTATATTCATTCGAAAGTCCTCACAGATATGTGAGGACTTTTTTTATGCCCATAACCCAGGGAACAACAAAATAAAACCGTAAAAAACAAAACCTATAACTATTCACTATTCACTACTCACTACTCACTACTCACTACTCACTACTCACTACTCACTACTCACTACTCACTACTCACTACTCACTACTCACTACTCACTACTCACTTCTCACTTCTCACTTCTCACTTCTCACTTCTCACTATGTTATACCTCGCAAACGCTTAACGGTAAAGTCTTTCCGCCGCTTGAAAAAATGAGTTTGGTATCATTTAAGGTCATTGTAAATAGCTTGAACAACAAATTATTAGATATTGATAAAATATTTATGCTCAAAGACTTGCTTCTTTTATGGCTTATATATATATTTGAATTACTAATTATTAGTATATTGATTATCACTTTTAAATGTATTCTTTTTATGAAAAAACATTTCTTACCGATTGCTTATTTATTAGGAAGTTTGTCACTGGCTACACCCGCTGTAGCACAGAATATGGCTGTATTACCTGAGTTCCAGCTACCTACAGTAATGGGACCTGTTTTGCGACCACAAAATGCCAGTAGTAGTACCCTGCAACAGGTTATTATGCCCTCAGGCGCTATGGAGCATCTATATGTGCACAGCTGGGACGTTTTTTCTTCTCCCAATAATAACGGGATCGCCTGGCGCAGAACAAATGGTAATGGTACGCTTATTATGCAAAACCATACGATAATTCCTTATGCGGAAGATATTGATGCGGTCATTTACGAGGATGGGGGCCAATATTATATATTGGCTGCTTATTACTACAATAATGCAATCACTTCTGTAAGAGGCCATAGATACGATGTCTACAGGTTTGATCCTGCCGGTCTGACAACGATAAGCACTTTGAATTTCCTCAGTTCTTCCCCTACTTTTGGCAGGATCAATGTGGATGCTTCCAGGTATGGCAGAGCGATCACCTGGTGTCAACCTGGTACCGGAATTTATGCCAGGGCTGCAAATCCCGGCGGCACATTTGGAGGGACTGTTTTATTACCAGGCACGGTAAATCAAGTGGATCCTGATATCTGTATCCGCCGCGGCGGTGGCGGTAGTGGAAGTGGCCTGGATCTTCAGATTGTGATGCTGGATAACAGCTTGACCAATTTACGGGAATTTCGCGTACCATTTACCAGCGTAGCAGGTGGTTCATCAGCCGGTTTTGCTCCTGAATTTGGGATCAGTAGTGGTGGGTTCCGGTATAATCCACCGCGCATTGAATGTCCGGATGCCTGGGGTGGAGGACAAAAATGGGCAGTGAGCGTAGGCTGGAATGACTATTCCGGTGGTACCGTTACCGAAGTGGTTGATGCTATTATAATGAATGGAGACTTCAGTGGTAGCCCCATGGTAGTACCGGTTTCCGGAATAGCTTATACAAGTGGTTGGGCCGATCCTTGTAATCCGGTAGTAACTTATAACAAGGATGGTGATGTGGTTACTGTAGGCTGGATCAGCCAGCAGGTCACCAGTGTTTTACCAAGTACTGCCGATAAAAAATACCTGGCAATGGACATCATGGATGATGGTACTTCTTTCCCGGCAACAATGCCCTGGACCTTTAATATGATTTCAAATAGTGCAGCTGGTAATTCAGCAGTACTGGCTTTCTCCGGTCAGAACTTAAATAGTGATTTTGACGGGGTGCATAATGCTTTTGCCCAATTTCATCCTTCTGCTCCCAATTACTGTATGAAGTATAAGAGCCGTCCATTTGGTATGACTACATTTAGGGATAACGCAGCATTAAATTTGGGAACAGGAATAAAGGAAATAGCCATTAGCCCGAATCCTTTTAATAATGCGGTATCTTTCACAGTGCCTGCAGCGGGTAATTATATGATTAGCCTGACCAGTGTAGACGGCAGGGCAGTGTATACGCATAATGAAGTCCTGGCTCAGGGACAATCCTTTAAAGTAGGGACACAAGAACTGGCCGCCGGAACCTATATTATGAATATCAGGTCGATTGACAATCATATCAATAAAATTGAAAAGCTGGTGAAACAGTAATACTTTTAATTATTTTCAAAAAAACCTTTACAAAAATCCCCGGTACAAAGTACCGGGGATTTTTGTGTATTCGTCAAAAAAGCATTTTGACCTTATTCAATAAGCTTCAATGGACGGAAGTGCAACTCTTTAAGAGATAATAGTTCTGAACTTGCGCCTGAAAATGTTTTGAGTCAGTCCCTCAGAATCATGCGGTACGCCTTGGTAATGAAGTAATGGATAACCTGGAAATTGTCCTTATCGTTCAAGAATATAAGTATAATGGTACCGTGAGCTTTTATACTATTTATGCTTGTTTAAGCAGTACTATTCCTGCAGTAAGAAAGAAAAGGTTATGCCATTATCTACTATTCACTATTCACTATTCACTTCTCACTTCTCACTTCTCACTCATCACTATTCACTATCTTATGCCTCGCAAATGCTTTACGGTAAAGGGTTTCCGCGGTTCAAAAAAAATGAGTTTCGTTTTAATAATGTCTTTCTAAAAGCATGGACAGTAGTTTTTTAAATATTGACAAAATATTTTATGCTCAAATGCTTGCTTATTTTATAGGTTATATATATATTTGGATTACTAATTATTAGTATATTGATTATCACTTTTAAATGTATTCTTTTTATGAAAAAACATTTTTTACCGATTGCTTATTTATTAGGAAGTTTATCAGTGGCCACGCCCGTTGTTGCCCAGAATGCAGCGGTGCTGCCGGAAGTTCAATTGCCTACTGTTATGGGCCCCGTATTAAGACCTCAAAATGCCAGTAGCAGCACCATGCAGCTGGTTCCCGGTCCATCCGGAAGTACGGAGAATTTATATATCCATACCTGGGATGTATATTCTTCTCCAAATAATAACGGCATTGCCTGGAGGCGTGCTACCGCCGGCGGCGCTACCATTATGCAAAACCAGGTAATCATACCTTATGCAGATGATATTGATGCCGTAATTTACGAAGAGGGTGGTATCTTTTATGTATTGGCTGCTTATTATTATAGTAATGTCACTACCGGTGTTAAAGGCCACAGGTACGATGTTTACCGGTTTACTACTGCTGGTTTAAACCCGGTCAGCACACTTAATGTACTCAGTTCTTCTCCTACCTTTGGCCGCATTAATGTTGATGCTTCAAGGTATGGCCGTGCCATCACCTGGTGTCAGCCTGGCGCCGGTATTTTTGTTCGGGCTGCCAATACAGGAGGTGCTTTCGGAGGACCGGTATTACTACCTGGTACGGCCAATATGGTACATCCTGATCTCTGTATCCGCAGAGGTGGCGGTGGTAGCGGCAGCGGACTGGATATCCAACTTGTAGCGGTAGACGCCAGCTTAACAGGTTTTCGCGAATACAGAGTCCCTTTTTCCAGTATCGTAGCGACTTCAGCAGCTGGCTTTACCACTGAATATGGAGGTACCAGTGGTGGTCCAAGATATAATCCACCACGTATTGAGTGCCCGGATGCCTGGGGCGGTGGACAAAGATGGGCTGTGAGTATAGGCTGGAACGACTATTCCGGTGGTACGGCTATTGAAAGAGTTGAGGCACACATAATGAACGGCGACTTTTCTCCGAGCCCTAGTTTGGTAACCGTCGCTGGGCTCGCTTATACTTCCTCTTCTTATGAACTTTGTGATCCGGTAGTTACCTATAGTAAAGAAGCTGATAGAATTACAGTAGGCTGGATGTCTCAGCAACCAACAGTTGTATTGCCGGGTTCTATGGACAAGAAGTACCTGGCTATGGATATCAAGGATGTCGCCTCGGGAGCACCCGCAATTATACCGGGGACTTTTAATATGATTTCAAATACTCCCGGATCCTATGAGTCAGTGCTTGCATTCTCAGGCCAAAATATGAATAGTGATTTTAACGGGGTTCATATTGCGTTTTCGCAAAATCATACCGCTTCTCCTGGTTATTGCATGAAATACAAAAACCGTCCGTTTAGCATGACTACATTTAGCGATGATGCAGCCCTAAACCTGGGTACGGGAATAAAAGAAATAAGCATCAGCCCTAATCCCTTCAGCAATGCAGTATCCTTTACGGCACCAGCTAAAGGAGATTACGCGATCAGCCTTACGAGTTTGGAGGGTAGGGTAGTATATACTCATAATGAAGTCCTGGCTCAGGGGCAATCATTTAAAGTGGAAACACAATCCCTTGCTGCAGGAACCTATGTGATGAATATCAGGTCGATTGATAATAATATCAATAAAATCGAGAAGCTGGTGAAACATTAATGTTCTTTTTTCAATTTCTAAAGCAGGTGACTTCAGGTTCACCTGCTTTTTGTATTAATAAAAATGAGCTTAGGCTTAAGATCGCTAAACAATACCTGATTTTCATTGTAGCTCGTTAGATAATTGATCCACTATTATCCTCGTTTTTATATACATAATGTCATTTTTTTGTTTTTTGTTAGATTTTTTTAGAATGAATATTGCATCTTATCATTTTATTTTCTATCTTGTTTGTTGATAGGTTATTCTTAAAACATTAAACATTAATTCTTTATGTCCAAGAAATTACTTTATGCGTCCTTAATATGCGGCGCATTGGCTGCAATGACACCCGCAGCAGCACAAACACCTTCTGTTATGCCGGATATCCAGTTACCAACGGTACCCGGACCGGTATTAAGGCCCCAAAATGCCAGTAGCAGTACGATACAGCTGATCAACGGAACGACCGGTGTGGAAAATTTATTTATTCACAGTTGGGATGATGCTTATAGTGTTGTATCTAATGGAGGGCAGTTCCATAGCGGTATCGCCTGGCAGGTAACCGATGTAAACGGGTTGACAATCAACGAGGATTTTATTTACATCAAGTATGCCCAGGATATTGATGCGGTTATCTATGAAGATGGCGGTGCTTATTTTGTGCTGGCTGCTTATTATTTTGATGAGAATAACCCGGCGACCAAAGGGCACTATTATGATATTTATAAATATGATGTCAGCGGTCTGAACCCGGTGTCCCAATTAAACCCATTAAGCTCTTCGCCCAACTTCGGAAGTATCAATGTTGATGCAACTGTTTATGGCCTGGCCATAACCTGGAGTGTGCCGGGAACCGGTATTTTTGTCAAAACAGCAGACTTGCCTGGTGCCGGTTTCGGTGCGGATGTATTGTTGCCGGGTACCAATAACATGACAGAACCCGATGTATGTATTCGCAGAGGCGACGGTGGCAGTGGTACTGGCCTGGACCTGCAGTTGGCTTTCCTGGATAATGCCCAAACAACGGTGTATGAATCCCGCGTACCTTTCTATGATGTATTAAGTGGTTTATCTACAGGCTTTGCAGTGGAATACGCGACAAGCGCAAGTGGTGGTGCCAGGTTTGGAACGCCTAGAATTGACTGCCCGGACAAATGGGGCGGGCAACAACGCTGGGCCATGACTTTCGCAGAGTATAGTTATAACCCGCTTACTAGTTTAGCTATAGAGCGCATCTATGCCGTGATCAGAAATGAAGACTGGACCTCCGGCCCGAATACTAATTTGATCGGGCTCAATTCGGCAAGCTATACCAACAACTGGTACCAGCCGAACAGACCCGTTATTGCCTATAATAACCAGCAGAATGAAATTGTAGTAGGCTGGATGACCATGCAAAGTACGGCAATCATCCCGGCCACTAATACGGTGAAATATGTAGCTATTGATCTTCAGGACGACGGTACTACAATGCCCGCAATTATACCAGGCTCTTTTAATATGATCTCAAATGTTGGTTGCGATGCGATGCCGGTACTGGCCTTCTCCGGGCAGGATATTCAAAGTAACTTTGACGGGCTGCATATCGCTTTCAGTGAATATGTGCCTTTTGCTCCTTTTTATAATATGAAATATAAAAACAGGAAATGGGGTTTGAGTACCTTTAAAGATGAGGTGAAAATGCCGGTTATACCGAACATGGAAGTCAGCCCTAACCCTTTCACCAATACTTTATCCTTCGTAGCACCGGGTGAAGGTAATTACACGATCAATATTACTGGTGTGGACGGCCGTATCGTTTATACCCATAAAGAAAAGTTGACAGCCGGGCAGCGCTTCCAGGTAAATACTCAAAGTATGACCGCAGGCAACTATATGATGCATATAACAGCTCCGGAACAAAATATCAATAAAGTAGAAAAGCTGGTTAAATTCTAATCTTTTTATTATTTATTATGAAGCAGGTGGCCAATGGTCACCTGCTTTTTTAGTACCCGGTTAGTAATTACATAAATATGCAGGCTAATCAGGTGGAAGCTCAAGTCTATACCAAGACTCGCTATCCAGGAAGCTTTATAGCCCAACGGTAGTTGCTTTTTGGGTATTAAAAAGAGCAGACCAGGGACCGGATTCCTTTAAAATCCGGCCTCTTTCTATGAACAGACTGTTTAGGTGACTAAAGCTCGCTCCTCAACTTATTGCCGTTTTTGTAATTCAAGCTCGTTTTTTTTCTTTATTTTTAAACCTTGTTGAAATTGTAAATTATATAGTTGTTAATTCAAAAAGAAAAAATCAGGAATGAAAAAAATATTATTCTCTGCTGTACTTGCCTTATCCTCAATGGGTATAATCGCTAATGCGCAAATCAGCCAGGGAGGCTTGCCATGGTCCATGGCACATAAACTGGAACTTAATCAACTTCCGGTAAGTAAATCGGTTAATCCTGATTGGTCGGCGTACCTGGCTTCAGAAGCTGAAGTAAACACGAGTACCCGGGTAGGACCTTACATCGGCGGTTTAATTGCCGGTGCCGATTTCGGCTTTCCTCAATCGGGGCAATTACAGGTATTAGCAGACGGCTCCAAAATCTGGAGGGGAATAATTGCTGTAGATGGAGCTCCTTCTATAGGTTTGTTATTTAACCAGTTTAAGCTTCCCAAGGGAGTGAAACTTTTTTTAAGCAATGAAAACGGTAAGCAAATTGCAGGTGCATTTGATGCCAGTAATAATGATGCCTCCGGCAAGTTTGCGGTTGATGTGATCCAGGGAGCAAAAGTATTTGTAGAACTGGATATTGCAGCCAATACATCTCTTAATGATATCCAGTTACATATAGACCGTGTAATGGTATTGCACAGAGGTATTGAGCATTTAAGCGCCTTCGTTGATGTACAGCCATTTGATCAGATCGATAACCAATTAAATGGTGCTTCCTCCGTATGTATGATCAATGCCATTTGCCCTACAGGCGAAGACTATCCCAACAGCCGGAAGGCAACGGTACAAACCATTCTTCCACAACAAAGCGGCTATGTGGGTTTGTGTAGCGGTACACTAGTGAACAATACGGATAATGAAACCGGTAATTGTAAAGCTTACATCTTAAGTGCCTCTCACTGTGAGAGTTCAATGACCTTAAGCAATGCCGCATTTGACCAGTTGATGATACGGTTTAATTTTGAGCGGGCTAACTGTAGCAATACTGCGCCAACAAATGGCGTAACCCTCACCGGTGCGAACCTGATTGCCAGGTCTAACCTGATCAGCCAGAATGTAAACGATATTGATGGTGACTTTATGTTGTACCAGTTAAGACAGACGATACCGGCATCTGTAGGTGCTGTGTTGAGCGGTTGGAATCGCGCCAGCTCACTACCAGGTACTTTAAGCAGTCCTAAAAAGTACATCACCTTCCACCATCCCAACGGGGACAATAAAAAAGTATCTGCATCCCAGGGTATCTATTCAGACAACAGTGTCTGGTCTTTATTGTTAACAGAGGGCTATTCTGCTCCGGGTTCTTCAGGAAGCGGATTGTTTGACGGGGATGGCTACCTGATTGGTGACCTGTCTACCGGCGGGGCTTACCAGATGCCGGCAAATTGCCGCTTAAATGCTGCGGGTAGTAATACACAAGCAGGTGATTTCGCTAACTATCAAAAACTATCACATGCCTGGGAATATAATACCGACGGTACGGCGAATAACAGGAGATTAAAACCCTGGTTAGACCCGGCCAATACAGGCGCCACTACCTTGAAATCAGTAACAGCCGATTGTGCGATCTTAACTACCGGAGGTGGAACTGTTGCGCTGAATGAAATTGAGGCCAGTCTGCTGAATGAAGTGGCTGTATTCCCTAATCCAAGCAGTAACGGACTCATTCAGGTGCAATACAATTTCAAAACGGCTATGGACCTGAAACTTGAAGTCGTTGATGTTACCGGCAGGAAAGTATTCGCAACTAAATACAATAATTTGAAATCCGGCAGCCAACAAGTTGATTTAAGCAATATGAATAGCGGCGTTTACGTCATTAAATTTATTGCGGATGGTGTTGCTGTAGGCAAAAAGATTATTATCAATAAATAATAGAAGGCTTCGGTATGCAGGGATAATTTTTTAAACAAAGCGCAGCTGAAGCATTCAGCTACGCTTTTTTCGTGCACACAGGCAACGAAAATTGTTTACCGGACATTTACTGTTTCAAAGCTTAACAAGTCAAAAAGAAAAAAGTATTCAAATGAAAAAAAGTTTTTTAATTTTTTCAACCTTATTAGCCGCAGGTGGTACCGGGTTGAAGGTAAACGCGCAGATCAGCCAGGGAGGGATTCCTTTATCTTTAAGAGATAAGGTCGCTATTGGGAATGTACCCGTATCCAGTTACGCCAGTCCTGATTGGGAAGCTTTCCTGGCTTCAGAAAAATTGCTGACGCCGGAACAGAAATTTACCCGGCCATTCATTGTAGCCTTGAGTGCAGCCACAGATTTCGGTTTTCCGCAATCCGGGCAGATGGAAGTTGCCGGAAATGGCTCCCGGGTATGGCGTGGGGTGATCACTGTTGCAGACGCCCCGGCTATCGGGCTTGCATTTGATCAATATGCTTTACCAAAAGGAGTACAATTATTCGTCACTAACGAAAACAAAAAGCAGGTTGCGGGTGCTTTTGACGCATCCAACAACGACCCTTCCGGCTTGTTTGTGATTGACGCGATCCAGGGAGATCAAGTCTTTGTAGAATTAAATATTGCTCCGGGTGTCAATATCGATGCTATAAAGTTGCATATTGATAAAGCAATAGTATATCATCGTGGTATCGAGCATTTAAAACCTTACCTTATTGCAGGGGAATCTACTCTTGACCAATATGATGGTCAATTAAACGGGCTTTCTTCTGTATGTATGATCAATGCAATCTGTGCTACGGGCGATTATGTAGCCAACCCGAGGAAGGCAACGGTGCAAACTTTAAGTATAGGGGCCGGTGGGCAAGTCGGGCTTTGTTCCGGAACATTGGTAAACAATACCGCGAATACCGCCGGAGGTACCTGTAAGCCTTATATAACTACAGCTTCCCACTGCGAATTAACGGGAGAAACAAGTAATTCATCTGCCAAATTTGCACAGCTTTTGGTAAGGTTTAATTTTGAACGCCCTGACTGTGCCGGAACAGGTGCCACAAACGGGCTTAGTATGACCGGTGTTAATTTAATCGCAAGGAGCGCTTTTCAATCCAGCTGGGAGCAAAATGTCGGTAATATTAAAGGAGACTTTATGCTTTATGAATTAAAGAACGCTATTCCTGCTGCTTACGGAGCCGTGCTTTCCGGATGGAAAAGACAAGATGCTGATGTACAAACAACTCCCGGTGCCGGAAAAAAAATATACGGCTTTCACCATCCGGTAGGCGATAATAAGAAAATGAGCAGCTCCGCATCCACTGTATCTTATGCATGGCCTTCACAGACACCAAGTGCTAGCGGTGCGAGGTGGGGCGTACAGATAACAGAAGGGTATGCTTCTCCGGGTTCTTCCGGAAGTGGCTTATTTGATGGAGATGGATATTTAATCGGTATTGCCTCTATCGCAGGGCAGGTGGGTAATATTCCTGCTAATTGTAACAATGCAGCCGCCGGGGGTACTTCTCAAGGTCCGCCAATGAATGCCGTGATGTACCAAAAAGTAAGTAATGCCTGGGAGTATAATGAAAATGGTATTGCCGGTGCAAACAGTTTAAAACCTTTCTTGGATCCGGGCAATACCGGTATCGCTAAACTAAACTCGGTGAATGCAACAACCTGTGCGGCTATAACTTCAGGCGGTGGTACAGACGGAGCGGTTACTATTAATAGGGTAGATGAACAGCTGGACGCCAATGTATCCGTCTTTCCTAACCCGAATAAGGACGGAAATGTTCAGTTACAATTTAACCTGAAAGAAGCGACCGATATGCAGATTGCGGTTGTAGACGTTACCGGTAAAGTAGTTTACGCTACCCGGCTTAAAGGAGCCCGGAGTGGTGTTCAAAACCTGAACCTTCAAAACCTGGCCAATGGGCTTTATGTAGTAAAGATCACAACGGCTTCAGGATTTGCCGGCAAGAAATTGCTGATTAATAAATAAGTGGACTAGTGTTTAAAATTAAACGGGCAGGTTTTTACCTGCCCGTTTTCATTATTAAAGTAATTTACTTAAAGACTCTTTGCTTTATAATTGCCGGGAATACTGAATTGGAATTCAACCGCTCCGTCTACATCATGACTGGAAAATTCCATGTTCAGAATTGTCGTTTGGTTCTTATTCTTGTCTTCTATTTTGATATTCCTGGTTTTGGCAAAATTTTGCCCGGCTACTACGGTATAGTCACTATAGTCAATGGTACAGTTAAATTTTTTGGCTTCTGATTTTATTTCCTGCTGTTTCAAGGTTTGTGTTTCCTTATCATAAACCAGGGTTTGCAGATAGCCGTCCTGCTCCATCTTGAGGACAATATCATTTCCTTCTTCCTTTGCGGACTGTACTTTTAAGCCGGCCATCACCGGATTGCCTATCAATAAGTTTTCCAGCATCGGGAAGCTGACAGGAGCATTCAGTTTTTTTATTCCTTCTTCAAAGCTCATGTCATAGGAACTCCTGCTGAGGCGTTCTACTGCTTGCAGCTTATCCGGTGTGATCTGTGCTCTGGCCACTTCGGCTACCCCCAGTGCAACTATTGAAGCCCATACTTTTTCTCCTTTCTGCATTTTTAAATTTGCCGAAAAATTTTGCTTTTGATCCGCACTCTCGTATTTCATCTTGGCTTTGCCGGAGAATGTTTTAAAGATGAACACGCGCTTATAAAGTTCGGAGTAATCTTTAGCCTGTACCGGCGGGTTGGTTACCACAGGTGGCTGAACCACTTTTTTACTGCCACCACAGGAAGCCAGGAAACAGGCCAGAGCGGCCGTTGTGGCTATTTTTATACAATAATTTCTAACCGTCACACTATTCATAAATACTACGTTCTTTTATTTTTCGTTTTAAGAAAGGACTGCCTTGTCCGGCTTCATCAATCGCCTGCCAGATTTTTAATGCATGCTCTTCATTGCCTAATCTGAATTCTGTATCTGCCAGGTGTTCCAAAATTACGGAAGAAACCTGGTCGCCGGCTACAGTTACTGCTTTCTCCAGGTAAAATTTAGCATCTTCATAACGGCGCATTTTATAAAGAATCCAGCCATAAGTATCCAGATTGTTACTGTTATTGAAATCCATTTCCAATGTTTTCTTGGAAAGATTCAAGGCAAAGTCAAGCCGTTCTCCTCTTTCTGACAAGAAATAAGCATAATTGTTTAAGGCCATTACATTTTCGGGATCTTTGACCAGCAAGGCATCATACACACTATCTGATGCTTTATTTTGTCCCAGTTCATGATAATACTGAGCTATAGAATTATAAAAAAGGACTTCTTTATCTTTTAATTTTTGTTTTTGGGCCAGGTCTAAGCCTGTGAGCCCGTGTTTTAATGCGGTTTTATGGTTCTTTTGCCATTCTGCAATTAACATTTTGTTGAAAGGGATATCAATAGAGTCCGGGAATACTTTTTCCATTTGGTCCAGGACCCCAAGTGCCGTGTCAAATTTTGCGGCATACATATAATGTTCTAACAGCGGTGTCCAGAGTACATAATTTTTGGGATGCTCCCAGATCAATGCCCGGAACATAGCCACACCTTGTTCTTCTTTACCGCCATAAAGGTCCAGAGAGGCTAATAGCCTTTTAGCCGTAAGATTGTCAGGTTTATCTTTGACGATCTTTTCCGTCAATTCCGATAAATAAGTTAATACAGAAGTATCGCCCCGGTTGCCGGACATATAGGCCCCAATCTGGCTGAGTATGGATAAGTCTTTTTCCTGTGAATTTTCTGCTGTTTCCAGGTAGTCTTTCAGTTTTTCGGCCACCGCATCTACATTTCTCTTCTTCAGGTGATAACCGAAAATATAAGAAGTTACATCTTCATTTTTAGGGAATTGCTTTTCCAGCACTTTTACAGCTGCTGCGGATTTTACCGGATCATTGTCCAGCTCATAAATCTCAACCATTTGTACCAGGTATTCCGGGCTTAGCGGGTAAGCTGCTACAAGTTGCCGGGTTACATTCAATGCATCCTCCATTTTACCTGATTTGAGGTAGACCGCCTGCTTTTCCTGTAAAATGTCTTCATCATTAGGACTATGATAGCTTAACAGGGTATCTAAAATAGCTATTGAAGCATCAGTCTTGCCGGCCTTTTGCAATAACCTCGAGGCTGCGAGGTAAGAGTTCTCCCGGTCCCCGGGATTGTTTCGGCCGATAGCTAAAAACAGGTTAGCTGCAGAGTCGTATTGCTCATTAAATGCCAGGATGCCGGCATAAAATGATTTCATCCATTTATTTTCCGGGGCGAGGGCTACTGATTTCTGGGCATCTTTCAAAGTTTCTTTTAAGTAATTGTAACGGCCTTTGATCTGCGCCAGGTAATAGTAAGTAGTCGCATCCGTAGAATCCAGGCTATTATAATAGTTAAAGCTGACAAATGCGGTATCAAAACTATTGCTCAGGTAGCTCCTGAGTGCATTGAAGAAAACGCGGTCATTGTTCTGCAAGACATAGCCATCAATGGAGGCCCCTTTAATTTCAGCGCCGTTTTGTCCTTTTACCCCGTTTTGCAGGTTGGCATAATTTGCTTTAGCTTTTG
>Ga0256787_1000251_pt1 | contig 13942 bp, 10 predicted proteins | sample MC6MC0938MT_FD_189994 | JGI IMG/M metagenome (GOLD analysis project Ga0256787, IMG submission 189994) | Metatranscriptome of enriched soil aggregate microbial communities from Iowa State University, Ames, United States - MC6-MC0938-MT... | ecosystem: Environmental > Terrestrial > Soil >... | reverse complement strand
TTGGGGGTATTGTGTCGCCACCCGATGCGGTAAGTACCGGGGCGATTACCAAATTTGTAAAAATTCCCAGGACGACATCAGCAGTCCTGGAAGGGGAAAGTTTATTGAACGATGCTTCTTCGCTGATTATTTTCCGTTTTGCATTGATCGCGGTAGGTACCGGTCAGTTTATATGGCAGGATGCAGCCAAAGGCTTTTTATGGATGGTTTTCGGAGGCGTAGGTGTAGGCTTGCTCCTGGCCTGGATATTTGTACAAGTCCATAAACGATTGCCTACTGAGGCTTCTTCAGATATCGCACTGACATTAATAGAGCCTTATATCATGTATTGGGTAGCCGAGGAATTGCATTGTTCCGGTGTTTTGGCGGTTGTGGCAGGTGGTTTATATATGTCTGCCAAGCGGCTTACTTTCTTAAGCAGCCGCAGCCGGATCCGGGGCTACAGCGTCTGGGAGAGTTTTATCTTTATATTGAACGGGATTGTATTCCTCATCATAGGGCTGGAGCTGCCGGAAATCGTATCCGGTATCCGGGCAGAAGGTATTCCTTTGCGTACTGCTATCGGTTATGGTGTTTTAGTCACTGCGGTATTGATTCTGGCCCGGATCATCAGTTCTTATGCGGCTATGCTGGCTACCCGTATTTTCAGGCCGGGTGTTATGCCTAAGGCGCGTTCCCTGCGACGTGCATTAGCCATGCCTTTAATGCTCGGCTGGACGGGTATGCGTGGGGTAGTGTCCCTTGCTGCTGCATTATCGATACCGGTAACTTTGGACAATGGTACTGAATTCCCGCAACGTAACCTGATTCTCTTTATCACCTTCGTAGCTATATTGTTGACATTGGTTGTGCAGGGGCTTACCTTGCCTTATATGATCAGGCGCTGGCGTATTTTTGATGATTTTATGGAGGAGGAGTCTGAAGCGGTTACCCGGAAAGAGATGAAAAAGGGTTTAAAGCAGCATGTTTATGAATTCGTAAAGGAAAAGTATGGCCAGGATATGCAGGGGCATGAAGGAATGCAATTGTTCATGAAGCAATGGGAGGAGCGCGCTAAAGCAGCAGATGATACCTGGATGAATGAGCAGACGAAAATGATCTTTGTGGAGGTGCTCGAGATACAAAGGCAATACCTCACAGAATTGAATAAAGATCCTAAAATTGATGAAGAGATCATCAGGCAGCAACTCTACCAGATCGACCTGGAAGAGGAGCGATTGAGGGCAATATAGCTTTGTTTACGGAAACTTTTTGATGCTGGAGTGAATAGTGAGAAGTGAATAGTGATAAGAGATAGCTATAATTAACCATTGAAACCTGTTCTCCTTTATTAAATAATGGAATTATTGATGTTGACTCATCATTCATCACTTATTATTTATCAGCCATCACTTATCACTAATGTCTTTAAACTCATCGGTGAAATGTTGCTTGCTTTTTTCTTGCGCAAATTTTTCTTCATTGAAGCCTTTTGAAGCGCCCTTGGCGATCGAGAGGGTTTGCCAGGGCTGATTGCTTACCATTTTAGCAATGTAAATAATTTGTCCCACGTGACTGGCATAATGCGCCAGTTGCCGGGTTATCGCCTCCGTTACGGTATGGCCCTGGTTGCGGATATAGATGATGCGTTCCAGGTCAGCTCCGGTTAATGGTCGAAGTGCGGAAAACAGGCATTGCCAGCCTTCTTCCCATTTTGCCAAAAGTGCTTGTCTGCTTTCAGCAGTATTTTCAAATTCCGCATCGCGGTCCCGCCATTCTTTTTCTCCGTCAGCGGTTAAGAAGTCGGTCCAGCGGCTGAGCATATTGCCCCAGAGGTGATGTACAATGATGGCAATACTATTGCTGTCCTCATTGTATTGCCAGAATAACTTTTCTTCGGAAACCTGTGCCATGGCTTTATCTGCCAGCGATTTGTAATACTCAAATAATTTGATGCTGGAGTCTAAAAAATCTTTGTTCATTTTTTATTTAAAGGTAGCAATAATACGGCTGACAGGGCCACAAAAAAAGCGTTAAATGATTGAAGGATCAATTAACGCTTTTGCTTTTATGTTGTTGGATTAGAAGTCGACTCCCATGGCCAGGTGCAGCCTGAATTGGCGATTGATATTCATAGCGCCATCTGCCCTGAAGAAGTAACCATACAGCATGGTCCTTAAGCCAAATCCATAGCCTACCGCAAGTTTATCATCACCGCTATAAGGCAATGTGATGGTCATTTGACTGGGGGCATTAGGTATATTAGGTACTTTGTACACATTTTGCCGGTCGTCTGAGCGGCCGAGGACTGTAGGTAATAAACCTTCCCAGGCAGAGCCCACATCTACGAATGCTACTGCCTGCAAGTGTTTCCAGATGGTGGATTGTACCGGCTTGCGGAAAAATGTTTCGAATACAGGTACTCTTAATTCCGCATTGATCAACCCAAAAGTATTACCGTTCCTTGCATTCTGATCATAACCTCTTAAGCTGGTCGTCAGGCTTTGGAAAGCGTAAGTGTTGGTACCAAAAGGATAGTTTGCCTGTTTGGCATTCAGGGCATTGTCTACACCACCTAATACATGCAGTACTTTTTCATTACCACCAGAGTGGGCAAAGGCCGCTCTGAAAGCAAATGTTATATTCTTATAAACCTGGGTATAATTCCTGATGTCAAAACCTACATTGAAAAAACCACCCCTTGGGTTACGTAAGGAGTCTCCGGTGCTGTAGACATTGTCATCATGGAATTTGTACATATATTCCCCATAAAACTTTAAACGTAAGCCATCCGGGATATTCAGGGCTTTCATACGCGTGTCGTCATGAATAAATTCAGCCCTTGAGGTAATGTAGTATTTGTCTTCGTTCTCAATATAATTGCTGATGACATCTGTTGCTTTTACGATATTCCGGTCTTGTCTCAGGCCGGCATTTAAGCGGATGCTCTTGGTCATATCCAGCGGGTAGCTGGCATATCCCTGTACCATATTGAGGACGGGTTTTAAACGATAGTCAATCAGCATACCACCGCCTGGAGTACCTATTTCGAAGGTTGCCATCAGGTTGCGTACTTCCCTGTAATAGGTCAGGCCCCAGTCTACCCGTTTTTTGAAATTATCAAATTGTAAAAAGTAGGCGCTTCCGTTAGTGAATAAAGGTAGCCTGTAGCCACCGGTAAACCGGTAGTCCTCCATTTTGTCGTATACACTTGCAGAAAGCATACCGCCAAGGGTAGGGCTGTAAATATTCCCCGAAAAATTCTGGTACCGTGTAAATAATTGGTTGTTGTCAATACGCACACTATAAAAATCAGGTTTAAAACTGCGCCTGTATTTCAAAGAACGCATCCGGATAAAGGTGCTGTCTACATACATTACGCGACCTTCAATACTTGCATTTTTTAAAGAGTCTTTAAATTGCTGGTCAGTTTGCTCTGCGCTACTTTCTATCGTGTTTGCAGTTGCATTTTGTGTAGCGTTTTCTTTATTTTTTGAAAATCTTGACTGGAGCAGGCCGCCGTCTGCGTCAATACTCATCCTGTTGTTGTTTTCTTCAGCAGTATTGTTCCTGGCCGGAGCCTGGCGTTCCTGCATCAGCACTTCTTTTTTAGAATTGTTCAGGAAAGTTTCTTCGGATAATTGTGCCTGTACCCTTTGTATCGGTTGCAGGTCTCCGAATGGTGCCGGTAGCTCAACTTTCCGGAAATAAACATTGATACCATTGTTGGTGTTAATGGCATCTGCAATGCTTTTACTGGCCGGGTTATACTGGTGGGTCATGATGCCATAGTTACCATTGGTAACCGGGATACTCACTGCTACATCTTTATTCCATTCATTGCGTTTGAACAATACTACATTCCTGTTGACCACACCATTTTCATTGGTAAGGTAAGAGAAGTTGTCCGGGCCATAAGGAATGATCTGGGATACGTCTGCTTTAACACCCGGGGTCAGCGGTAACAGTTCATAGCTTTTTGTTGTGGTATTAAAGAAATAGCCTTGCATCGTGCCGGTAGGCAACTCATTGGGGAGTGGTTTGATATTGATGTAAGGTTCCGGGCGATTGGAAATAAAGGCAATACCTTTACGTGAGCCGCCGCTTACATAAACCGGTTCCAGGTCATCATAAGGGTCATCGGTGATCTGGTTGACCTGGCTTCTTTTCATGCGGTATTCGAAAATATCGCTCTGGCCATTTTTGATGGCGGAAAACACGATCATGTCATCATCTTCCATAAAGGTAAAAGACAGGATACGGTCAAATTTTCGCTCAGAAATAATATAGTTGATCACCTTTGCTTTTACCGCGTCAAATACCCGCAGGTAAGTCAGGTTATTCTTTTTGAAGATAATTCCCAGTTTATAGCCGGTATTGCTCCAGGCTAAAAGCGGGTATTCTGGATCGTCTTTTGCATTATGATTGATGATCCCATCGCTTATAAGCGTAGAAATAGTATTTTTAGCAATGCCGTCTACCTTTTCTGATTTTTGCAGTAAGACCTTAAATTCGCCATGCTTCCAGGATACATAAGCCACATCCATTCCTCTGGGCGAAACTTTTACATTAGAAATATGTCTTTCGGGGTCTTTATTCTCAATGGTGATCAGGGGCGTTTCTGCATTTACGTCCAGCTGGTTAGCGGCATCGGCATCATAAACGCCCTGGTAGTAAGCGACCAGGGAGTCAAACATCGGTACAATCTTTGTGCCCGCCAGTGCCTTGGTTGCTGTATTCAGGCTGGACTCGTTCTGCGCGATGAAGATAAAATCCTTGACATTGCGCTCTCCGTACTTTTCAATCAGGTATTTCCAGAATGCTTTCCCGGAAAGGGTAGGGTAGTTCCTTGCCAGCTCCTCAAATCTTTTAGATTGTTTAGGGTTCATGACCAGGGCTTTCCAGTCACTGTTTGCCTTGCTGTCCCAGCCATCTACCATATAGTTGAGGTAGCCTTCAGAAAACCATTTGGGCAGGTCCAGTACCAGGGAATTGCGTAAGGCATCTCCCAGGGATTCTCCGAACAAAGTTTTTTGCAGGATGATGCTGTAGAGGCCGGATCTTAGCTGGCGCTTAATGTCTTCATGCCTGCCGGTAAAGTAAATCACCAGCTTATTGCCAATGATATTTACCTGGCCGGCTCCATTGTTCTGTATATTATTATTAGAGGCCAGGCCTATATTGGTCTGCTGGAAGTGATCATAGGAATTGTACAGGATGATATCCAGGCCATTGGGAGCAATATCACCCATTTTCTTTTGAACCTGGGCCAGGTCTTTTTCCATCTGCTCGGCTATATAGCGGGATAGCTCTACCCCTGCCCGGTCGTAAAAGTATATTTTGACATTATCGGATTGGTAGTATTTCCAGTCAAAGTTTCTGAGCTGGATCCTGTTTTGGCCAAACAGTTCGGTATTGGTTTGTGCCCTTAAAGCAGGGTTGATACAAGTAGCCAGTAGGATACCGGAAGCGACTAAAAGTTTTCTGTTCATTCAAATAGAAATAAAATCGAAAGTGCTAGCTCATTGAATAGTCAATGGGCGTAAAAAAGGGTTTGGCAGGTCAAATATAGCTAAATTAACTAAAAATTAGTGATAATCATATTAAGAAATGTAAAAGATACGGCTTGATGTGGCTTACCTTAAATATTCAGATAGAGGGCTTATCTAGCGCCTTGTTTACTTTTCTAAAAGCTATACTTTAAGGCAGATAAGTGAACAGGGTAGATTGGGGGCTTTAATCAGGCAATAAATATTGATTTCCCGATTTTTTCATTTCCAAATATTTAGCTTAAATTATTCATTGTATTTGATTAATGTATTGCAATAAATTCAATCCGATATTTTTCTAAGATAATTATTGTTTTGCAACCAAATGCATTATCTTTGCACAAAATTTGGAAATTGTGTTAAGAAAATCTAAACTATTTTTTGTCGCTATTTTATTGATGTTCAGTGGTTTAACTGCATTCGCAGAAGGTCATGAAGCGACTCAAGAGCATGGAAAGGAGAAGTTGGATATCAAAGAAATTATTTTTGGTCACATCGGCGATTCTTATGACTGGCACGTTTTAGATTATACCGGTAGTGATGGAGAAAAGCACCCGGTGGCTATGCCTTTACCGGTGATTCTTTTTCACCCTGAAAAAGGTATGAGTGTGTTCATGTCTTCTAAACTGGATCATGGTCACAGCACAACCGAAGATGGTTACCAATTGGTTACGGATCACTACATTCACGAGCAGCAGGCTGCCGGCGCTTCAGAAGAGCAGGTAAAAGCCCTGGAAGCTAATAAAGGTAAAGTTATTTCTGTAGACGGTGCCGCAATTAAAGATTTTTCGATTACCAAGAATGTGTTCTCCATGATCTTATCTGTAGTGATCATGTTGGCCTTATTCTTAAGTGTAGCTAAAAAATACAAAACCAAAGGTGCGATGACTGCTCCGTCTGGGATGCAAAATGCCATTGAGCCGATCATCATGTTTGTAAGAGATGAGGTAGCTAAACCTAACTTAGGTCGCAAGTATATGCGCTTCATGCCATTATTGCTTACCGTATTCTTCTTTATCTGGGTAAATAACCTTTTAGGCCTGATTCCTTCCGGTGCTAACTTTACCGGTAACATCGCGGTAACCGCAGCTTTAGCCCTGGTTTCTTTCATCGTAATTTTATTCAGTGCCAACAAACACTTCTGGGGTCACTTATTCAACCCGCCAGGTGTTCCGTTCCCGGCTAATATCTTATTAACTATTATCGAGATCATCTCTTTGTTCATCAAGCCGATCGCACTTACTATACGTTTGTTCGCCAATATCCTGGCCGGTCACATTATTATCTTAAGTGTTATTTCAATGATCTTCATTTTCGGAGCGATGAATGAAGCAGCAGGATGGGGTTTTGCACCGGTATCTATCGCTTTCTCTATCTTCATGTTCTGCCTGGAGTTATTGGTAGCAGCGATCCAGGCGTTTATCTTCACCAACCTTACGGCGGTATTTATCGGCCAAGCTGTAGAAGAGCACTCGCATGATGCACATGGAGCACATGGTATGGACCATGCACATAGCGATCAGGAGTTAGTACTTTAATTTTAGAATAGAATCATAAACAAGTTTTTTAATCACTTAAATATATAAGACAATGTCAGTATTAATGCAAGTAGCAGAAGCTGCTGGTTTAGCAAAAGGTCTTGGTGCTATTGGTGCTGGTGTAGCAGCTTTAGCAGCTGGTATCGGTATCGGTCAAATTGGTAAAGGTGCGGTTGAATCTATCGCTCGTCAACCAGAAGCTGCCGGAGATATCCGTTCTTCTATGATCTTGACTGCAGCGTTCATCGAGGGTGTTGCCCTTTTCGGTGTAATCGCTGGTTTGTTGGCTGTAGTAATGTAATCATTACCGTCAATAAGACACAAAAATCATTAAGTTACGCCCGATGCACAGGGCAAAGGGCGTAATTTAAACAACCATTAAGTGAACTAAATTTAACCCACGAATTTTTTTAAGTTTAATTATATGCATTTAATAACCCCGGCTTTAGGTCTGTTTTTCTGGACATTAGTAGCATTCCTGATCGTTCTTTTTATTCTTAAGAAGTTTGCATGGAAGCCTATTCTTAATATGTTAAGCGAGCGTGAAACTGGTATCGCTAACTCTATCGCTTCTGCAGAGAAAGTGAAATTAGAAATGGCTGAAATGAAAGCTGAAAATGAGCGTTTATTACAAGAGGCCCGTGAAGAGCGTTCTTTAATGCTGAAAGAAGCAAAAGAAGCTAAAGACAAAATTATCAACGAAGCTAAGACTCAGGCTAAAGTTGAGGCTGCAAAAATTATGGAAGATGCCCGTATTCAAATTGAAAACAAGAAGAATGCTGCATTAACTGAAGTGAAAAACGAGATCGGCAGTATGGCGGTAGCTGTAGCTGAGAAAGTTTTACGTAAGCAATTAGACCCGGCTCAGGCACAATCTGAGTACATCAATATGCTTGCAAATGAAATTAAGTTGAACTAATTGTAGAACTCGTATAATTTTTTATAAATGCCCAATCCTCGTCTCGCTGCCAGATACGCAAAATCATTGTTAGACCTTGCTAAGGAACAAAACAATGTTGATGTGGTATTGAGTGACATGAAGACAATTGAAGCTGCTGCGAATGATTCCCGCGAGTTGCAATTGTTTTTACAAAGCCCTTTAGTAAAAGCAGATAAAAAAATCAGTGTTTTAAATGCTATTTTTGAAGGTAAGATCAGCGCGTCAACTACCGCTTTTATCAGTTTACTGGTAAAAAAGGGAAGAGAAGCTAACCTGGTCGAAATGACTAAAGCCTTTGAAGCACAATACCAGGCTTTGAACAATGTTCAAACCGTACAGATCACAACAGCTTATCCTTTGGATGAAGCGACTTTGAATGTATTGCTGGCTAAAGTTAAAAAAGAATTGAATAATGAAAATGTAATTCCCCAGCCTGTTGTTGATCCAAGCATCATTGGCGGGTTTAAATTACAGATCGGCGATAAGTATTTTGATATGAGTATTTCAAGAGACCTGGCCGATATCAGACATCAGTTCACAAAAAATATTTACGTAGCTGATATTTAATCGGCTGCACAACATTGATAATAAATTAAATCATTCATAAATTTCTATAACAATGGTTGAGATTAAACCGGATGAAATATCGGCGATTTTGCGCCAACAATTGAGCAACTTTAACAGCTCTGCAGACCTTGAGGAAGTAGGTACCGTATTACAAATTGGTGATGGTATCGCCCGTGTTTTTGGTCTAGGTAGTGTACGCCAGGGTGAATTGGTTGAATTTGAAGATGGTACTAAAGCTATCGCATTGAACCTGGAAGAAGACAACGTGGGTGTGGTATTGATGGGTGAAAGTGATAAAATCAAAGAAGGTTCTAAAGTACGTCGTACAGGTAGTATCGCATCTCTTAAAGTAGGTGAAGGTATGATCGGCCGTGTCGTAAATACTTTAGGTGAGCCTATCGATGGTAAAGGTCCTTTGAAAGGTGAATTATATGAAATGCCGATCGAGCGTAAAGCTCCCGGTGTATTGTTCCGTGAGCCGGTAAAAGAGCCATTGCAAACAGGTTTGAAAGCTGTGGATGCAATGATTCCGATCGGTCGTGGTCAACGTGAGTTGGTAATTGGTGACCGTCAGACTGGTAAAACAGCGATCTGTCTGGATACCATTATCAATCAGAAAGAATTTTATGAAGCTGGTAAACCGGTTTACTGTATTTATGTAGCGATCGGGCAAAAAGCTTCTACTGTAGCAACAGTAATGAAAGTATTGGAAGAGAACGGTGCTATGGCTTATACGACGATCGTATCTGCAACAGCTGCTGATCCGGCTCCGCTTCAGTTCTACGCTCCTTTTGCCGGTGCTGCGATCGGTGAGTTCTTCCGTGATACAGGTCGTCCTGCATTAGTTGTTTATGATGATTTATCCAAGCAAGCGGTAGCTTATCGTGAGGTATCTTTGTTGTTACGTCGTCCACCGGGTCGTGAGGCTTATCCTGGTGACGTATTCTACTTGCACTCCCGCTTACTGGAAAGAGCTGCGAAAGTAATTAATGATGATAACATCGTTAAGAACATGAACGATCTTCCGGAGTCTATCAAGCATTTAGTGAAAGGTGGTGGTTCCTTAACCGCATTACCAATCATCGAAACACAAGCGGGTGACGTATCTGCTTATATCCCAACCAACGTGATCTCCATCACTGATGGTCAGATCTTTCTGGAAACTAACTTGTTCTTATCCGGTATCCGTCCGGCGATCAACGTTGGTATCTCTGTAAGCCGTGTGGGTGGTTCTGCGCAGATCAAATCTATGAAGAAAGTTGCCGGTACCTTGAAATTAGACCAGGCGCTTTACCGTGAGATGGAAGCGTTCTCTAAATTCGGTGGTGACCTGGATGCGGCTACTAAAACAGTAATCGATAAAGGTGCCCGTAACGTGGAGATCCTGAAGCAAGCTCAGTTCAGCCCGTATTCAGTAGAGAAGCAAGTTGCGATTATCTACTTAGGTACGAACAACCTGTTAAGAGAAGTTCCGGTTAAACATATGAAAGCATTTGAAGATCAGTTTATGATCGAAATGCAAAGTAAATTGCCCAATATTTTAGCTGAATTCAAAAAAGGTAATTTACCTGAAGACGGTATCAAAGCAATGGTTGATTTAGCTAAAGGTCTGATCCCTCAGTTCCAAGGATAATAATTGTATAATGATATAGCAAATGCCCTGTCGAAAGACAGGGCATTTTTATTTTTAGCCTTTGTTGGTCTTATGATCAACAAACCCGCAATTGGCTACCTCTTGTCGGTGAAAATACCAACAATGGCATCCGCATCTTAGAAGGTGCGGACTTTTTGTTGCTATATTAATAGCGCAAATAATATTTTTTTGGACCATCTTACTGACACCTGCTATCATCATGGATCCATTCATTATTAAGCTATTATTTTACAGGTAAAATAAAATAATTCGTTGGTTGTATAAGGGTATTTGGCAGCTACCCGCGTCTAAATGTTTTATAACATTAGTGATCAACCGGATGCATTCATGAGTCGTAAGACAGTTCCTCAATCAAACTCCTCAGCTGGCGATAAAAAAGCGGCCAAGGTGCAACCTATACAGCAATCCTACCGGGCTTTTATCTGGAATAATAAGCCAACCAGGCAGCTGTCCTTAGCTTCGGCTATAATAAGCCTTTTCTTATTTTATTTATTAACACTGGCCTATCCTATACCCGATATGTTTTCGGACGGGCATAGTTATATATATGCGGCGGCACTAAAAGAAGAAGTGTATTACCGGCCTTATGGTTATTCGAAATTTTTAAGGATCCTGTATAGTTTTGCTCACTCGGCAAACTTTGTTGTGTGGGTGCAGCACTTCATTTTTATCCTTGCCGGCATGTTCCTGCTTACTTCTATTGATTATTTAATCGGGTTTAAAAATAAGTACCTAAAGTGGATCGGATGGATATTGATCACCATTAATCCTTTAGGGCTATTTGTTGATCTTACCGTGGCAAGTGATTCTATTTTTACCAGTATCACGATCTTATGGATGACCACGTTGTTGTGGATATTCGTGCGTCCCAAATGGTATTGGATCTTGCTTTCCGTCCTTTTGTTATATTGGGCGTTTAATATACGGTATAATGCTTTATACTATCCTTTTCTTTTTGCGATTGCCATTTTGCTGACGCCGAGACTTAAAGTGCTGCATAAATCCGGTGCTATACTGCTGGCGCTTATGGTTATCCTGGGTACCTATAAAAGTACCGTAGATAAGGTGGAGCTATATACGGGGGCCAGAGTTTTTGCCGGGTTTGAAGGGTGGCAAATGGCCAATAATACATTGTATTACTTTAAGAAAGTGGATTTTAAAGTTGATCCTGCGGAGGATCCGGATATTCGTACCCTGGATACCCTGGTGCGCCTCATCATTGATTCTTTCCCGAGCCATGAGACAGATGGTTCCGCTATCGGTTCCGGTTATATATGGAACAAAAACTCTCCTTTAAAAAGGTTTATTCCTTATTATGGGCAGAAGTATAAACTGAAAAATTATTACGCTGCCTGGTATCATGTTTCTGAACTATATGGTGACTACGCAAGGATGATCATCTCAGCTGATCCGGGTGCGTATTTTAAATACTATATTCTGACTAATGCCCGGTGCTACTTTTTGCCGGACCTTGAATCCCTGCATGATTTTGAGGCAACTAAAGAAATATACCCTCAAACGACCAGGTCCTGGTATAAAATACACCAGGAAAAACCAATATTATTCGGTTACGACTATAAAAAAATATTCATGGCACCCTACACATTATTCAATGCGGTCTTATTGATTATAAGTCTGGTAATACCACTGCTGTTTTTATTTACGCAGCGGAAAAAGCTGTTGAAGAAAGAAGGGGTAGAAGCTGCCGCACCGCTTATTTTATGGCTGCTGTATTATTTTGCAAATGCCGCTTTCTCTATTATAGCCTCTGTAGTTGTTATGAGGTATCAGGCCGCTTTCGTTTTACTGGCTATTTGCTTCACATTAATAGCTCTGGATAAATATTTGACCCACCATCAATCGTTAAAAAGGAATTATGGAAAATAAGAACAGCACGCAGTCAGGAAGGAAAATTGCAGTTATAGCAGGTGCCGGTCCGGCGGGACTTACAGCGGCCCTTGAACTTTTGGAACGTACCGATATTATCCCCATCATTTATGAGAAATCAAATGATATAGGCGGGATCAGCAAAACAGTGAATTACAAAGGCAATAGGATTGATATCGGCGGGCATCGTTTCTTTTCTAAATCAGACCGGGTAATGCAATGGTGGCTGAAAGTAATGCCCGTGTTATCTACGGAAGCGCATATTGATATTTTTTACCAAAACAAACAGCGGCAAATCACAAAGGATCAATTTTTATTTGAAGATAATAAAGAAAGCGACAATGTCATGTTGGTGCGCAACCGGTTATCCCGGATTTATTACCTGAAGCGCTTCTTTAATTACCCAATTAAGCTGTCTATGGATACCCTTAATGGCCTGGGCTGGTGGAGATCGACACAGATGTTCTTTTCTTACATGAATGCCCGCTTGTTTCCTATAAAAAAGGAAGCTTCCCTGGAGGATTTTATGGTTAACCGTTTCGGAAAGGTGCTTTATAATACATTTTTCAAGGATTACACGGAAAAAGTATGGGGTATTAATTGCAATAAAATTGCTCCGGAATGGGGTGCCCAGCGTATTAAAGGCCTAAGCATATCACAGGCAATCAAGCATGCTTTAAAGTCAAAGAAAAGTACTGCTGCCGACCTGCAGCAAAAAGGGACGGAGACCAGCCTGATCGAGCGGTTCCTGTATCCCAAATATGGCCCGGGACAGCTTTGGGAATTGGTCGCTGAAATGGTAAAGGCTAAAGGCGGTGAGATTTATATGAATCATGAAGTCCAGGGACTGGAGCATAAGAATGGCAATATAAGGTCTGTGCAAATCAAAGATCAATCTAATGGGTTAACCAATACGGTTGACTGTGATTATTTCTTCAGTACTATGCCGGTGAAGCAGCTGGTAGCGAGTATGAGTCCTGCATTTTCCCCTGAAGACCAAAATATAGCTTCCGGATTACTCTACCGGGATTTTATAACAGTAGGCCTGCTGTGCCATAAACTCAGGATCAGAAAAAATAGTAGCCAACCTGTATCAAGGGAGAATACGGTTGAGGATAACTGGATTTATATACAGGAAAAAGATGTAATGGTAGGCCGCTTACAGATTTTTAATAACTGGAGCCCTTTTATGGTAGCTAACCCGGATCATGTATGGATAGGGATGGAATATTTTTGTAATGAGGGAGATACACTCTGGACAATGCCGGATGAAAAACTCAGGGAATTTGCGATACAAGAATTGAGCGATATAAGTATAATAGATAAAAAAGATGTAATCGACAGTACTGTCTTAAGAATGGAAAAGGCTTATCCTGCGTATTTTGGTACTTACGATCAGTTTGGTACCTTAAAGAAAACACTAAGTCAATTTGAGAACATGTTTTTAGTGGGGCGAAACGGAATGCATAAGTATAATAACAGTGATCACTCTATGCTGACCGCTATGACTGCAGTAGATAATATAATCGCCAACAGGAGAGATAAAGAAAATATTTGGGATATCAATACGGAGATGGAATACCACGAAGAAAAAAAATAGAATGGGATACAATAAATTGCTCCGGAGGATGTTACTCAGCCCATAGCGGATTTGGCTAAAGGTTTGATCTTTCGATTCAAAGCCTGCTTAAAGTTTTATGGTATAAAAAGGCGTTTAAAAAGATCACCAAATTTTTCCTATCGAGCTTGCTCGAAATAGAGCCAAATTGGAGACTCAATTCCTGACCCATTGTGACGGAGCTCAATGGGACAAAAAAGAAGGCTTTTT
>Ga0256787_1000242_pt1 | contig 14230 bp, 11 predicted proteins | sample MC6MC0938MT_FD_189994 | JGI IMG/M metagenome (GOLD analysis project Ga0256787, IMG submission 189994) | Metatranscriptome of enriched soil aggregate microbial communities from Iowa State University, Ames, United States - MC6-MC0938-MT... | ecosystem: Environmental > Terrestrial > Soil >... | reverse complement strand
TATTTAGCCAGGAAACTGCTGCGAGGTGCTGTTCCGCTCATCATCAGTACCGTAGGCTCCAGTGGATTGATCACAAACTGGCTATTGGTAAAAATAGCTGAAGTGTATAAATTATTGGAAGCATCAACGTGTACATAATTGCCGCTTAGAGATTCAGAAGCGATCAAAGGACTCGTGTTACCGTAACGCATATCCCAGTCAAAAGTACCATCGTCTTTATATTTACGGGTAAACGCATGCGCATATACCGGTGAAGCAACGGCATTAGGAACTATCCGGCCTTTCACCGTACCGGAAATATAAATATTATCAAAAGCATCGGTACTCAGGTTGTTACCTATATACTCATTATCATTCACCAAGGTAAAGGCAATTTTATCTTCCCAGGCCATAGTACCATTGCTGTTCAGCTTCCCTGCAATAATACCTGACTTTTGTATATAATGCTGATTATAGCTGCCTTGATCCGTGAGGGTTACTGAATCCGCAAAACCCATATAGAAAGCCAGTTTACCCTGTGCATCAACTTTAAAGTCGATCGGCGTACTCGTCTTTGCTTTCATCACATTGGCCCAAATTACCGATCCGGCACTATCGTATTTTGCGATATAAGCATTATAATTAACACTGCCATTCACCAATGCATTAATAGTGTAAGGGGCCTGACCTTCCAGGGCAATATCAAAGGTGTCGCTGACCTGGCCGTATACATACATATCGCCATTCGCAGTATTTACCGGCGTAGCCTTAAAGCGGAGCATATTGCCGGATTGATCGCCTTTTACAAATTTCATATTTTCCAAGGTACCGTCAGCCGTGTCTATAACGGCCCAATAGCCACGGTTCTTCGCTACGGTATTGGTAAAGGCCTTTTGATAGTTCTGTCCACCCGGATCATAAGTCAGGGTATCGCCGGCTATAGGCTCCAGCAAATAGCCAGACACATATAGCTTACCATTGTCACCGATCTTGAAATGATTAACATTCATACTCGCCGCTCGATAATAAGGGGCGAACCATAAAACGGTGTTGGTGGCTATTTGCTTGGCCCAGGTCAATTCGCCATCCGTACTGTAACGGGCGATAAAAGCACTCTTGGCATTGCCCAAAACATTCACCGGACCCGTAAACAATAAACTATCTGTACCCGGGTTTACATCTATAGTACCCGGGAAAGAACCGCCTACAAAAATATTGCCGTTATCGTCCACCTCGAAGCCTTCGGCCATCGGCTGTGCATAAATGTCATTAAAACGGAAACTTCTTTTATTGATCCGTTTGATCCAAAGCAAATTGGAATCTACATCTTGTTTGGTAATATAATAATCATACTGTCCATTTCCGTTATGAGCCTGCGCGCCTACGAGAAGTTCGGTGCTGCTGCCACCACCTATATGAATACTATCGGTGAAGGTACCAATGGTATAGACATTACCCGCTTTATCGGTTTTGATATGCTGCACGCTGAAGAGACTGGCAGAACGTTGCGCCTTATGCTTAATGGACCAATCATAAACCTGCTCCTGCGCTTTGGCGGCCCAAGCACCGCCAAGCACTAATACACTTAATATAAAAATACGTTTCAACATGAATAAAAATTTTAGATAATAAACAAACATTTCCGGTACATCCTTACAAAAGTAATTCCGCCGTAAGGCAGAAGCAACAGCAATACTACCTGAAATAAAAAGAGTAGAACTACTTATTTGAATGATAAACATGTATCTTCAAACGGTAAATAAGACATTAATTTGACAATACCCCGCGAAGCAGGTAGTAGCTTTGCAGTATTACAGAGGCCATGAGAAGACTTTTGCTATTAATGATGGTAGGAATGATTGCTGTTTTTAAGGTTCATCATGCCTATGCCCAAAATAATCAGGAATATACCGCACTACTGACCCGCTTCAAAGAACTGGAACAATCCAACGATAGTAAAGCGGCGATCCGGCAACTGGAACAGATTAAATCCAAACACCCGGAATCCGCCACCATAAGGCTGAAGGCGGATCTCAGTATGGGCAATATTTACCTCCAATCGGGGCCCTATACGCAGGCACTGGCACATTTCAACAAGGCCTTAACCCTTTCCCGGAAAAGCCATCCGGAATACCTGGCCTTATGCTGTAATAAAATGGGCAATGCCTATAACTTATCCTCTGACCAGGATAGTGCCTTCCATTACTACCAGCTTTCTGTAAGTTATGCGCTAAGCTATCCCAATAAGGAGTTTCCTGTAAGTTATGCTTATAACAACCTGGCCACTATACTGTCGCAACAAAAGCAATATGACAAAGCCCTTTATTATATTGAAAAAGGGATCACAGACGCGCATAAAAATGATGATAACCTGTTCCTGACCACTTTATTATTGAACAAGGGCATTAATCTGCGCTTTAAAGGCGATCATACAGCCGCCCTGCAAGCTATGGAACAAGCACGGCTGATTGGCAAGAAGTATAGCTTTGCCGATAAAACATTTAAAACTTTACTGAACATCACCAACCTGAAAGCAGACCTGGAACAATATGCCGGAGCGCTTCAGGCAGCGCGTGAAGCAGAAGCAATGGTACGTACTACCAGCAATTTATCACAAACAGATATCAGTTATCTGTACCGCCAATTGGCAGAGATCAGCTTTAAACAAAAGGACTATCCGCAAACCAGGAATTACCTGGAACAATCCAAAAAATACAGCACTGATGCCCCATTTGACCGCAACTCTATCCTGCACCAGGAAGCGCAATTAGCTTACGCAGAGCAACGGTATCAAACCGCTTATGACCAACTGCTGCACTTTTACCAGGTCCATGACAGTCTTAATTCCCAGGAAATGGTACTGCAGGTACAGGAACTGGAAACCAAATACCGCACCCTGGAAAAGGATAAAGAAATAAGCGAACAAAATGTGCACATTCTTACGCAAAATCAATTACTCTTCCAGAAAAACCTGTGGATCGTCATTACCGTACTCTCCCTTTTATTGCTCATCGGCCTCTTCACCTGGTGGCGCTATAAAATAAAAGCAGCCTTAAAGCTGGAAAAACAGCACCTGGAGATAGAACGACTGCAACATATCGTCCAGGGAGAAGAAATGGAGCGGCATCGTTTAGCCAAAGAGTTGCATGATGGCATTAACAGCCAGCTGGCCGGGGCTAAAAGCTACCTGCTTGTTTTAAACAATCATTACCCGGAGCTAAAGCACAACGAACATTATCAATTAGTCAAAGAGATCCTGAACAGTGCCAGCACCGAACTACGGAGTATGGCGCATAATATGGCGCCGGGCATTATCAACAAAGGCCTCGTAACGGCGGTAAAAACCTACCTCGAACGTACCGGTGTCAACACCTGCCAGATCGAGTTCCAGCACTATGGTGACTTTAGTAATATGGAAGAAGGCCAGGCAACACATATCTTCCGGATCATACAGGAACTGGTGCAGAATGCTTTGAAGCATGCCCATGCTAAAGAAATTATTATCCTGCTGAATGAATACCAGGAAGAATATTGTATTATTGTAGAAGATGACGGCATTGGTTTTTCACAGGCAGTAACGGAAGCGGCGCAGGGCATAGGGATTAAAAATATACAAGACCGCGTAGCACTCCTGTCTGGAAAAATGGAAATAGAGACCGCCCTTAACAAAGGCTGTACCTTTATCATTCATGTTCCTAAAAAAGCAAAGCCCATCGAACAAACACCAACCCTGAACCCGATAAATTAACCTCCAGGTATGCGTATAAAAGTTGCCATAATAGATGATCATCCGCTGGTAAGGGGTGGCATCTCGGCACTGCTCAGCTACGAGCCGGACATAGAATTGTGTGGCAATTATAATAACAGCAACCAGATGCTGGCGGACTTCAGGACCGCACAACCCGATGTGCTTTTACTGGACCTGCAAATGCCCGACACATCAGGATTTGATCTCGTTCCACTACTTACTGCAAGCTACCCTGCGATCAAGATCATTGTCCTGACAAGTATTGACTCTGCCTTGATCATCCGTAACCTGCTCAATGCAGGGGCTAAAGGTTATCTTTTAAAGACCGGCAACCAGGAACATATTGCCAGGGCTATCCGGGAAGTATCCGGAGGACAGATATTCCTGTCCGAAGAAGTGAAAAATTTACTGACGAGTAGTCTTATAAACCATAAAACCAACCTGGGTTTTCATAAAGATCTTTCGGACCGGGAACTACAGATCCTGCAGCTCCTGTTCGAAGAATATACCAGTCCCGAGATCGCGGAAAAGATACACCTGAGCGTGCGTACCGTAGAAAACTACCGACTGGGTTTATTACAAAAACTGGATGCAAAAAACATTACCGGGCTGATCAAAAAAGCCATCATGATGGGATTAGTAAAATAATCCCCCTACCCGATTGTTAAATCATTAAAGAGAACTTACCGGAGCAATAGCAAATCACCTTTAAACGTTTTCACAGTTCCGTTCCTTAAGGCCAATTTGATTTCATAAAAGTAAGTACCCTGGGCCGCCGGTTGCCCCTTAAACATACCATCCCAGCCGCGGAGCGCGTCCAGGGTCTCGAATACCAGTTGTCCCCAACGGTTATAGATCCGGAAGCCGTGCACCCCCTGGTAACCCATATTCTTTACTGCGAAAAAATCATTGACCCCATCTCCATTAGGAGTAAAAGCATTCGGCAAGGCTAAAGCTTCATTGATATCAATAAATACCTGGGCGGAATCCCTGCAGTTATAATTATTATAACCGATAACGGTATACTTCGTAGGCTCCTGCGGACTCGCTACCGGCGCGGCAATAGCCGGATGGTCCAGGCCTGCCATGGGCAACCATTCATAATGTTCAGCACCTGTAGCCTGCAACTGTATCGACTCGCGGGACTTGATCAAGGCATAATTAGTATTGAGTGTAATATTTGGAATAGGATATTTTGTGACCACAACGGAATCAGTGCCTTTACAACCGCTAACCCGGTCCGTAGCCGTAAGCACGAATTGAGTAGTTTCGGTGATCCGGCCTTTACTCACACTGGTATCCGGGCGTTCCAGCAAGGCCGCCGGGGTCCATTGAAAGTCATAGGCGCCGGCATATAACATTTCCGCACGCAATATAAAAGTATCTACGCAAAGCCCGAAATCCTGCAATGGCGGGCTGATCACCACCGGTTTCTGGATCAATAACAGCTTTGTCACGCTCTGGTTGTTTGCTGTTGTATAAGTAAGCTGGCATTGATAAGGAAATACCGTTACCCCTTGTGTAGCAACAACCGGGTTGAAATACCACTGACCATTTCTTTGCACCATACCACAACCACTGAAACTCCCGCCGGCGGGGCTACCCAACAGAAGGTATTCCGTATCCTGGTGGCAGTAACGGGTCGTCAATGCGGTACCATCACCATTGGTAATACTCACCTGGGCCATAGCCGGAAGGCACAGTAATAACAGCCCAATGCTCCATATGATATTTTTCATAATCCTGGCTTTTAAAAGAGCAAAATACCCTTTATATAAGGGTATTTTGCTTGTATCAATATTGTTTTTAATCTTTTGTATAGACAATCCGTTCTGCTTTAACAAAATTGCCTTCCTGGTCCAGGATCTTGAGCAAGTATATGCCTTCCGCAAGATTAGTGAGATTAATAATTTGTGCTCTGCCACTACCTTTTTGCAGCATTCGACCATCAACACTTACCAGCTCCCAGCGAACCGCAACCGGCGCTTTAATGTTCACTTTTCCATTGCTTGGATTAGGATACACCTGCACCTGTGCTTTTAACTGGTTATTATTTTTAATGCTCACGCCATGATTCGTCACGGTATAAATATCCGAGGTATCGATACAACCGTTTGCGCTGGTCACTATTACCTGGTAATCGGCGTTTTGTGTTACCGTATACTTAGCCTGGGTAGCACCAGTGATCACGGTCCCGTCTTTCATCCATTGGTAAGTACTGTAAGCTTGAGTCGTACCTAAGGTATCTACATCCACCGTGATGATCGCCTCCGGAAGCGGGTTTAATGTTAAGTTCAATATCACCGTACTGTCACAACCCAATAAACCCGGGTAACGACGGGTATAAGTACCGGAAGCATTCAATAGTTGCCCGTCAAAAGAATAACTGTCCCCGCATTCCACTACCGTTAAGTGGGTAGTGGATGTATCGCCACAGAAAAGTTTGATGATAAAAGCTTCTTCAACGCCGAAGGTAGTTAAAGTGTCGGCTGCCGTACCCGGCTCCATGGTAGCAGGCCTGCTCCTGATATCACCGGCCACATAAATATTGCCACCACCATCTACGGCTAATTTGCGCCCCCAATCATCATTAGTTCCACCCAAACGTCCTGCCTGCAGGTAATTACCGGCCGGGTCATATTTCACCCAACAGGCATCCACACTTCCTGCCGACACCAAAGTATCAATACCCGCACCAGGATTAAAGTCCACTGTAAAACGGAAGGTACCTGTGACAATAACATTACCTGCACGGTCTAAAGCAATACCATCAGCACCCTCGTTTGAAAAAGAGCCATAACTTTTAGCCCAGATGCAATGACCATCTGAATTATATTTAGCCGTAAAACCATCATTAGCATTTACATTCTGCAAAACAATGGTAGCAGAAGAATCCATAGTAAGCTCGCCGTTAAAATAACCGGTGATGTAAAGATTATTATTATCGTCAATAGCCAGGTATTGACTTTGCGCGGACCAGCCGGTATTCATTTGCAGTCCACCCTGTACCCAGACATAGTTACCCGCAGAGTCATATTTAGCCAGGAACGCATTGCTGCTCCCTCCGGCAGACACCCAGTTGATGACGTTCGATCCGGGATCAAAATCCACCGTATCCGCATAATTTAAAGCACCCGTTACATATAAATTTTCATTAGTATCTAAAACCATCCCCAGCGGGCTAAGGATACCGTTTGTACCGGAAACGTGTTTACGCCACAGGGTATTACCATTTACACCATCAAATTTTTGCAGCAATATACCGTTGGTATCTGTTGCATTCATTGGTGAAACCATAGCACCGGCATACACCGCAGTACCATCTTTACTTACCGTCAGCGCATTGCCCACATCATAGCCATTGCCGCCAAAGTTCTTTCCCCATAGGAAAGTCCCGCTGTTATCATATTTAGCTACAAAAGCTTCTGTATAATTATACCCATTAGCATTCTTATTGATCGTAGGGGCATTGGCAGCGGTATCAAAATAAACTGTTATTGATTCGTCCCCCAATGTGCCAACAATATATACGTTACCTGCCTGATCCAGGTTTACGCGGTTTCCCTGGTCGTCCCCATTGCCACCGATTGACCTTACCCAGAGCAATGCCCCTTGCGGATCATACTTGGCTACATAGGCATCGCTTACATAATTGGTGAAGCCGTCGTTCCGGGCATTAAGTACTGCAGTTCCGCTACCCGGGTTGAAATCTGCCGAATGATTATAGTTGCCGACCACATAAGTATTCCCGGCACTATCCGCTTTAATATCCCTGACATTGGTCATGGAAGAAGTACCAAAAGCGGTATTTGCGGCACCGCCATAGCTCTTTGCCCAATCCAGTTCCAGATGCTGTGCCTTACTTTCCGTGGAACTGAAAACAGCAGCACTGAACAGTGCGAGACAACCCAAGGTATACTTTTTCATCTTTTTCATTTTTTGTGTTTATAATATTTTTAATGATGTTTGCTGAATCAAAAGAGCCGACAGGATATTTTAAGGGAGTATACCGGCGACGATTTTTTGCTCAGATAATGTTTTAAAAAATTCATTTTAACCAGACCAAAGCAACATCAAATAATTATCTTTTTTACGGAGCAAAAAATCTATATTAATATTTTAAAATCATAACAAATTGATATACAATATAAATACTTTCCAGGCACTCCTTTTAAAATCCCTGGCCATCATCCTGTTCAGCCTGACAATAACCATGCAGCTACAGGCGCAAACTCAAGCCAGGCAAGCATCTTTTGATCCCGACAAAAGCTTAGCCGCCCAATATGGGGTTCAAAATTCCGATACGGCAAGGATCAGGCAATGGATGGATACGGTTATTATTTTTTCAAAACACCGGCCCCTGGAAAGTATCCCCTTCTTTAATGAGCTGCTACAACTTTCCCTGGCAAAACACTTTGACTACGGGGCATTTAATAGTTACAGCAATATCATCACGATCTACAATAACAAAGGCCAGTATGAAGCCGCTTTTTCTTTAATGCGGCAAATGCAAACTATTGCCGCAAAAACTACATTGCCACAGTTCAGGGCCGCTCTTCTAAACAGCTTCGGCAATTATTATCAAAGAAAAGGACAATATGATTCGGCTTCTCATTATTACTTCACCGCCCTGGAAGACCTCGAAGGTAAAGCAAACATCAGCCCCAGCATCATCCCGGCCATATATGGTAACCTGAGTGGCATTTTTGAACATACCGGCGAATATGAAAAAGGCTTGCAATACCTGCAAAAGGCAGAGCCGGCCATCCGCACTTCCGGTAACAACTACTACCTGGCACTTATCCTGATCAATAAGGGAAATGCGCTATTGAAACTGGGACAGGTAGACAGCAGTATAAAGCCACTGAAAGAAGCCCTGCAACTCGCCCGGAAATATGAATACATACAATGGCAACACCTGGCCCTGAGCGATATTGCCCAGTCCTATTTCCGCCTTAACGATCACCAGACGGCCCTGCACTACCTCCAGGAAGCCTTAAAACTGAAAGGAGATATAGACCCGGTTTACCAGACCAGTAATACCAGTATTCTCGGGGATATTTACTTTGCCGCAAAGGATTATAAGCAGGCAGAATACTACTGGCAAAAAACACTGGCTTCTGCAACAGAGCTGAAGATTTCAAAAAGCATTTTACATGCCCATAAAATGTTAGGCGAGCTCTACCAGGTCACCCGTCAATATGAGCTGGCTTATGCGCATGCAAATAGTTACATCATACTCCGAGACAGCCTGCTGAAAACAGATATACTGAACCGGACAAGCACCCTGGACAAGAAATACCAGACCGCGGAGAAAGTCAAAGAGATCGCGGAAAACAAATTGCTGATCAATAAAAAACAACATGAGATCCAGAACCGGAACCTCTGGATCGGCATTGTAGCCACAGGCACCCTGGCGCTGGCGATGCTCACCGCTTTCCTCTACAGCCGCTTCCTCATCAGCAAAAGCAAACAACGTAGCCAGGAAGAACAATTGAGCACTATTGAACGGGAGCAGGAAATCCTCCAGTTGAAAAGTATGATCAATGGCGAAGAAAAAACCAGGATACAGATCTCCCGGAACCTTCATGATGGGATCGGCGGCCAAATGGCCTCGCTAACGATGCTGCTGAGCATGATCAAAAACAAACATCAATCCGGTATACAAATTGAAAACGACCTGCAAAAACTGAGCAGGATGGTACAGGAGACGGCAAAAGAACTGCGGCAGGCAGCACACAACCTGATGCCGGATATGCTCAACCGACAAAGCCTTAAAGAAGTACTCCTGCACTATTGTGAGCAAAACAGCCAGGAAAACCTGCGCCTGGAGCTGCAATACGACGATAACATTATGCTGAGTAAAAATGCAGAATTGTTTATTTACCGGATTGTGCAGGAACTCGTTCAGAATGTGATCAAACATGCCGAAGCAGATTTTGCAGCGATCCAGTTAATGCAAACCGGTAAGATACTAGCCATTACGGTAGAAGATAATGGTAAAGGATTTGACAGTACAAGGGATATACAAAACGGCCAGGGCCTGCAAAGTATCCGCTCCCGTGTAGAACACCTGAATGGCTATATGTCTGCCGATGCCGCACCGCAACTGGGCGCTACCCTACATATTGAACTTGATTTTAGTAAATTGCAACAACTTTAAGTATAAAATAAACCCCATGAACCAACCTTTAATCCGTGTAGCCATAGCCGATGATCATCCCATGATCATCGACGGTGTGCAAAATATGCTCGAAGGCTGTGCCCATATACAGCTCATCAATAGCTTCAAATCGGGCGACCTGGTACTGGAGGGCCTTGAAGCCAAAGCGGCAGATGTATTGCTACTCGATATCCAGATGCCCAATATAACCGGCGATGAATTGTGCCCGGTTATTCTTAAAAAATTTCCCAACATCAAAGTATTGGTATTAACCAATTTTGACAGTGCACTTTACGCCAATAATATGTTCAAAAGAGGGGCGCATGGTTTCTTACTAAAAGCCGCGGAAAGAGAGGTGCTCATTTCGGCCATTGAAACCGTCTACAGAGGAGAAAGCTTCCTGGACCGGGAAATGGAAGAAAAAGTGCGCCAGATGAGCCTTATGGAGCGCAATGTAACTTTTTCAAAAACGTCTTTAACGCCCAGGGAATTGACTATCCTGCAATTGCTGGTGGACGGTAAATCGGCGCCGCAAATCGCCGATGATATTTTCCTGAGCCTGCGTACTGTAGTAAATTACCGGACCAGTATCATGCGCAAACTGGATTGCAATAATATAGCGGCCCTGGTCAAAAAAGCTTTGCAATCAGGGCTGGCCAAATGAGTTAAACCGTGTTCATTAACTATAAATACTTTTCATATGTCTTTAAATAACCTGCTGTCTCAAATCGAATTTATCAAAGAGATCGATAAGCTCAAATACATCCAGAGAAGAACCAAACTCATCAATAGTGACCGTAATGAAAACGATGCGGAACACAGCTGGCACCTGGCCATAATGGCTGTAGTCCTGGCAGAACATGCCAATGAACCCGTAGATATATTAAAGGTGGTTAAGATGCTCCTGATCCACGACCTGGTGGAGATCGATGCCGGCGACACCTTCATTTATGACACGCAAAAAAATCATACGAATACGGATGAAGAGCGATTGGCGGCACAAAGGATTTTTGGCATGCTCCCTAAAGAACAAGCCGAAGAACTGATTGACATATGGGAAGAATTTGAGGCCGGAAACAGTGCCGAAGCCAAGTTTGCAAGGGCTATGGACCGGTTGGAACCTCTATTGCAAAACAGTTCTAACCAAGGGGGAACCTGGAAAGAGTTTGATGTCCCTTACAGCAAAGTCTATAATAAGAAAAAAGTAATTAAAGAAGGCGCCGCAACGATCTGGGAGTACGCTGAAAACCTGCTGAATGAAAATGTTACAAAAGGTATTCTGCGTAAAGATTAAGTAGCAGCACTGTTTTCATTCCAGTAATAGCTATCCGGGTATTGTCTTTGCCCGAAAACGGCGGTCCCGACGCGGATAATAGTTGCACCTTCTTCTATGGCGGTCTCCAGGTCGCCACTCATGCCCATTGATAATTCCTGCATCCTCACGCCCGGGATATTTTCTGCCCGGACCTGCTCCTGCAGGGATTTTAATAAGCGGAAACATTGCCGCACCTTTCCGGTGTCTGCACAGAACAAACCAATGGTCATCAGGCCGCGGACCTTCAGGCGATCTAAAGTGGCAACTTGCCTTATTAATTCTATGGCTTTTTCCGGTTCAATACCAAACTTGCTGGCTTCTCCTGAAGTATTAACCTGGATCAGCACCTCCATACTCTGGTTTGCCGCTTCCAGCTTCTGTTGTAACTTTTCGGCCAATGAAAAACGGTCCAAAGATTGCAGGCAACTCACTTCGCATGCCAACAGGTCTTTGAGCTTATTGGTTTGTAGGTGACCGATAAAATGATTGATGTGGGGCACGGCGCTAAGGGCTTCATACTTATCTTTCAACTCCTGCACTTTATTTTCGGCAATAAGTGTATGTCCTGCCTGTAAAGCCTCTTTAATCCGATCGGCAGTAACCGTCTTGGTCGCTAATAATAATTTCACCTCATCCGGTGATCTGCCACTTTTTCTACAAGCCGCAGCAATACGGTCTTGCACAGCTTTTATATTTGTTACTATAGGATTATTCATCATTGCGTTTTTGTTGCCAATCTTCTTTCCGTATTTCATAGACAAAATTCAGGCGGTTTGGCTCCCCGAAATAAGCCACTTCTTCTTCCGCAACTTTCCGGGCACCCAGGCGACCAATAGCGATCTGGGAGCGCTTATTATCGGCACCTATATGAAAATTCACTTTAGATACAAAGCGGAAAACATAATCCAGCATCATTTGCTTCACCGACTGATTGATCCCTTTACCCCAGCAGGAGCGGGCATAAAAAGTATAACCGATGAATATACTGTTATCAGCAGCCTTGTAATCATAAAAGCGGGTACTACCCACCACCGATTGCGATAGTTTATCTATTATTTTAAAAGCGCCTCTGCTCTCCATAGCCCCTTGAAAAAAGATTTTAAATACTTCTTTTTGCCAGCGGTCTTTATTGGGATGCTGCGCCCAGAGCTCCGGGTCAGCAGCTACGGCATACAAGGCCTCAAAATCGGCGTCCTCTAAGCTTACTAAAAGAGCCCGCTCATTTTCCAGGCGGGCAGGGATACTTATGCGTTCCATGAATATTGGTTTATGCTATGGATCAATTCGTTCAGGATATCGGTAGTCGATGCATCACTATAAGGGGTAAGCGATTGCCCGGCCCAGATACTGACAAAATCTGTATTACTACTCGCTTTAGCGGCTTGTCGTAAAGGGCCGGTAAGTTTATTCTGGTAAGGATAAGGCAAAGTAAGCTCCTGTTGTTCGAATACTAAGGTGAACAAATTCTGCAGGCCCCTGGCATAACGCCCGGAAAAACTTTTAGTCAACACAATATCTGCTTCCCCGGCGGCCCTTAAATGCTCCTTTTCAAAAGTTTTCAGATCACTTTCCAGTGAGCCCAATAACAGGCTGCCCACCTGTATTCCTTGTGCACCTAACGCATTTGCTGCACAGGCTGTTTTGGCATCATAGATACCACCGGCATAGATCAAAGGTACTTTAACCTGGTCTGCGACCTGCGCCAGTAAAGATAGGCCGCCGATTTTAGGAATCGAATCCTCGTTAAAACTGCCTCTATGCCCACCGGCCTCCCAACCCTGTACACATATTATATCTATACCGGAAGCTTCCAGTACCAGGGCTTCTGCCACCGAAGTACCCGTACCGATCAGTAACGTACCCGCTGCTTTAAACTTAAGAATGCTGTTTGCATCCAGGTTGCCGAAGGTAAAACTAACAATCGGGCATTGCTCTGCGATCAGCAGATCTACCTGCTCCCGGTAATCCGTGAATACCAGCTCTTCTATATGCGGCAGGTTTACCGGCAGCATATGTTGCCGGGCCAGTTCTTCTATAAAGATCCGGGTCTGGGTATATTTTGCCTTCAACTCCTCCGTAAGCTCCGGTATTTGGTGGACAAATATATTTACCGCAAATGGCCGGTCGGTTAAGGCCCTTGTCTGGTGTATCAATTCCCGGCATTTTACAGCCGGCAGATCACCTAAGGCAAGACTACCCAAAGCACCTGCAGCAGCGGCAGCAGCTACCATTTCGGGGCTTGTAACCCCAAACATCGGCGCCTGTACAACAGGATGATCCGTATTGAATAGCGCACTTAAATTACCGGGCCAATTCATAAGTAATGATTTTTGTGAATTAATAATGGCGCAACTAGAGACAATTAAAAGATCAGAATTTGATCTTCAGTCCGAATGCTGTCTTCATTGTCAACAGCGCTTCTGCATTGCCTTTTGCGTCTTCAACCGGGTGATGGGTATGTTTGGTCTTTCTTAAATGCTTAAATGTTTTGAACGTATCCTTTTCTATACCTTTAAACAGGCTGCCCAGGTTCTGGGAGCTGAAGCCAAATGGATTTGCACCGGTAAAATGATGAAAATACCAGCAGATAAACATCCAGTCAAAACCATTATTATCACTGATAAAAATAGGGCGGTCTTTACAAGAAGCTTTGATCCAGTCGGCGAATTCCCGCATTACCTTTTCCGGTTCCTCAAAAGCCATGGTCTCTTCCCGCGAATGCCCGGAAACAGCAAGCGCTTCCGGTATATATTGCTCCGATATCGGGCGAAGCTTGCCATAAAAGGTCTGGTCCAGCGCTTCATTCACTAATACCGCGCCAAAAGAGATCATAGAGTAATCACCGGGAATCGGGCCATCACTTTCTATATCTACCATTATGTACGCCATAAGTCTTAAGTATTTATTCCCTCATTATTTAATCAGGGGCAGCACAAAGCTACAGAAATGAACGCAGCCTAAATTTAATTAAACCATAAATTTAAAAACTGGACCAGCTGTCCTCAGGGTTCATTTTCGACGCTAC
>Ga0256787_1000239_pt1 | contig 14296 bp, 8 predicted proteins | sample MC6MC0938MT_FD_189994 | JGI IMG/M metagenome (GOLD analysis project Ga0256787, IMG submission 189994) | Metatranscriptome of enriched soil aggregate microbial communities from Iowa State University, Ames, United States - MC6-MC0938-MT... | ecosystem: Environmental > Terrestrial > Soil >... | reverse complement strand
CCTCAATGTAAAAAAAAAGAAATGCCCATTTGCTTCTTTATTTAGTTTATATTTTTTATCTTCATTTATACTTTTCACATTAAAAACCAATTAGACTATGTTACAATTATTTACTAAAAAAGCCTTCACGGCTTTTTTACTGGCAACTTCTGCGGCTACGGTTTCCGCTCAAACGTTCCAAAATCCCGTTGCCGATTCATTGATTTATGGAGATCCTCATGTCAAGTTTCCAAGAAGCACTTCTAACCATGCAATGGCCGGGAATGCCTCTTACCTGCCTTCTCTTGGCCTCGGCGTAGTAGACTTGTATGTAGCCGCCTGGAATGACCCTGATCCCGGCGCAATAAGTGAAGTAACGGTAATGCTTACCAACTCCGGATTGACAACTCCTATCTGGCAAGCCTCCATTCTTTACAATGACGTACAGGACCTGGAAGTGGGCAGCAGGCGCAACCCTAATTCGAATGAAACCACGGTACTTGTAGCCTATTACCAGACAGGTGTGGGACACTTCCTGGATGAATACAAACTTGGCGCGGGTGGTGCTTATGGGCTTATTAACCAAACACAATTGTCCAACTCCCCGGCTTATGGCCGCATCCGGATGGATTTCCATGCATTGTGGAGAGGTGCTATTGCCTGGATCGACCCAAGCATCAATGCGATTCAAACGATGGTTTATGATAACAATGTCTGGAGTGCTCCTACCATTGTTAATAGTACCTCCAATCAAATCGATATGGATATCGCCCTTGAATCTGTTACTACAGCAGGTAGCGGTACACAAGAAGTACACCTGGTTTATTCAGACGGGGTATCCATTACCGAATCCTCAATTGATTTCAACACACTTACTTTTTCACCGCCTTCTATCTGGCCTAATGTTAATGATTTTTTATTTACCGGACCAACCGTTCAATCCAGGCTTACACTGGACTGCCCGGGATTTTCTCTAAATGGCAGCAGGTGGGCCTACACTTACAGTGAAATATCGGATATTATCGTCCGCTTCAGCGACCCGGCAGTTGCAGGCGGCGCCACACAAACTACATCAATGACTACAGGGGCCTTAGGCAATGTGGGTATTGCCGGTTCTTACAAGATGCATAGCCCGACGATTAACTATGAACATCTGCCGACAGCAGGCTATCAAAATGACATGATGGTGGCCTGGTATATTACTGATGGTAGTGGGATCAACAATTATATTGCCTTGAGAATGGACCCTACAGGAAGCTTCATCACCAGCGCCTCAGATTACCTGAATTTACCTCAGGCACAAATGACATTTACTCCCAGTCCGTTCGCTAGTGGTGTCGCCTTAAATAAGACAGATGCCAAAACGCCTTCCTCCTATTCTTATGCCACTTATTACAATGTAGACCCGGTAACAGGGCTTAACCAACTGCACCATGCATTCCATCCCTGGGGCAACAACTTGTTCCGCGGTGAAGCACCCGCATTGGACCTGAGCGCAGACAGCCGGGTTAGTACTTATCCTAACCCGTTCAACGATCAGTTTAATGTAGCGGTAACGACAGCGGAAAACAGCGTGGTTGAACTTCTATTAACAGATATTAACGGACGCACTGTTGCGCAAACCAATAATGTCGTATATAAAGGCAGCCACCAGATCAACCTGGATAAGCTGAACACCCTGGCTCCGGGTAATTACCTGCTTACCGTTTTGGTCAATCAGCAAAAAGTTGCCGTTAAGAAAGTAACCAAGCAGTAATCTTCCAAGTATAAATTCCGGAAAGGATAGCTATCATTTATTAATGGCTATCCTTTCTCTAATCACGCAGGATACAAATGGACAGGCGCCCTATTTTAAATAAATGCTTTGTCCCAGGCGTTCTATTGCTCAACAGAACTTATCATATTTTCTTTAATTACATTTCATTTTAAACACAATCCAAAATGTTGCATTTTTTAATTAAAAGATCCCTTCCGGTCCTCTTATTAGCGACCTCTGTTGCTGCCGTTAACGCGCAGACTTTTGAGCCGCCTATGGCAACTGAATTTACCTATGGCAGTAATCCTTTTATTAAGTATCCGGAAAGTACCTCCAGCCATTCGATGCGTGCCGGTGCCGCTTACTTCCCGGTGTCTGGCTTTGGTTCCGCTGACCTTTATGTAGCTGCCTGGTGTGACCCCAATCCAGGAAACTTAAGCGAAGTCACCGTCATCATTACTGATCCTAATGATCCAACTTCCTGGCAATGGGACGGTAAAATACAATATACGGATGTACAAGGACTGGAAGTCGGCAGCATCCGTGATATCGGGACCAATCAAACCCGCATCCTGGCAGCTTATTACAAAACAGGTTCCGGATATTTCCTGGACGAATACGAAATTGATCCTGGCGGGTCAATCAACTTGAGCAACCAGACCCTCCTGGCCAGCTCTCCTACCTATGGCCGTATCAGAATGGACTTTCACTCGTTGTGGTCGGGCGCCGTTGCCTGGATCAACACTGATCCCGGGGTAAATGCCATCCAGGCACGCGTATACGACAATAACAGCTGGAGTGCGACCAGCACCTTCATCGCTACCGCTGATAAAAAAGATATGGACCTCTCCCTGGAGCACGTTGATATGACTACCGGTGGTAGTTCTTACAAAGAGCTGCACCTTACCTATGCCGACAATGATTATATTACCGAGGCTTCTCTTAATTTCCATAATCTTCATATTGCCCCCGGTACTTATTTTCCTACCGTTAATGACAATAATTACATCGCTGGCATGTATATATCCAGGGTGAATATGGACTGCCCGGGTTTCTCCCTGAACGACAGCAGGTGGGCTTATACTTACACGGATAATAATGATGTATTTGTACGTTACTATAATTCTGCTGTTGCCGGATCGGCACAAACAGCAGTAGTGACTGCGGGTACGCCAGGCAATACACCTATTACGGGACAATACAAAATGTTCGCCCCTGCCTTGAACTACGAGTTTGCCTCTTACTCCTTTGGCGTTCCCAGCGACATCATGGTTACCTGGTGTGCCCTGGATGCTTCAGGCCAAACCAATTATATAGGATTGAAGATAGACCCCTTTGGGAATCTGGCCAGCAGCAGTGACTACCTGAATTTACCGAATGGGCAAGCTATGACTTCCTTCAACCCATTCCTCTGCGGGATCGCATTGAACAGAACAGATGCCAAGACGCCATCTCCTTATTCTTACGCTACCTATTTCGATCTTGATCCCACAACAGGGGGCTACCAATTGCATCATGCCTTTCACAAATGGAATGCGCCTTACTTCCGCGGATTACCTGAAGAAAATGAAACGGCAACCAGCAACGCCACTATCAACAGCTATCCTAATCCCTTCCGCGATCAGTTAAATGTTGGTATTGAACTGAAGGAGAACAGTATTGTAGAACTGATGCTGACCGATCTCAGCGGCCGCACCGTAGCGCAAACTAACCATGCCCTGACCAAAGGAAACCACCAGGTAAAAATGGATCAGCTCAGCGAGTTAGCACAAGGCAATTATATACTGACTATTTTAGTCAACCAAAAACAGGCCGGTGTGCAAAAAGTAACTAAATACTAAACCATTCCAGGTCTGAAAACGGAAAGGTAGCAGGATGAATCTGCTACCTTTTTTATTTTGTATCCATTCCCTTAATACATTTACCAGGAACAACGATTTCCAAAAACATATATTATGTACATTTACGTGTTATCCTGAGCCGGAATCCAACTATGCAACTAAAGATTACCTTCCTGTCCCTACTCTTGTTCCTGGCACAATTTGTCCGGGCAAATATGTCCTCCCCTATCTGGGAGGGTACGGCAACGAGTACCGCGTTTACCAGTAAAGATATTAATATACTATCGGAATTCATTCATATAAAGATCGATGCCGATTATCAAACGGCCCGATTTACGGTTGAATACACGATACAATGTGATGTAGCCGGCCGGCAAATTCCTTTATTGTTTTATGCGCAGGATTATAAAGACAGCTTTATGGTCCGGGTGGATGAGCAAAGCGTGCCTGTTCAGCATATTCCGGAGCAGTATACCGAATTTGTTTCTTCACCTTTTTCAGGGTTCAGCAGTGCCAAAGAAACCAGTACTGCTGGTAACGAAAGAGATAAGGTAAAGATTCACTGGCAGGAAAATGCCGCCTTTGTTTATAATATAAATGAGCTTAAATATTTCGAAACCGATCTTACCAAAGGAATCCATAAGGTAAAAGTAACTTATACTGCAAATGCCTGGACTGATGTTTCCGGCTGGGTAAAAGAATACAGCTTCAGGTATTCTTTAAGTCCTGCAAAATTCTGGAAATCTTTTGGCACATTAACTGTAAACTTAGAGCAGGAAGGAACTGCAAGACCGATCATAACCAATGTAGGTCCGCCTGTTGAGGGAATAATTAAGGCAAAGAATAGCTGGAAATTTACGCAACTCCCTGCTGAATATCTTGAATTCACTTATACGCCGGAAATTAATACACTGGCACAAACCCTGATCGGCATTCAGCCGTTTGGATTAAGCATTATCATTGGCGTACTTTTATTTTTGCTGCATTTATATTTTGTGTTGCGCTATCGTAACAGGCATATACATAAAAAGTATTCTTATGTAGTTATTGCAGGCAGCTGGGTTATCCCATTTATCATTTTACTGAGCTACATTTATTCATTCGGGCTTATAGATGATTTAATTGGCGAAGATGCCGGGCGGAGGCATGGCTACGTGTTTTTAATTATTGTACTATACCCGTTTTTTGTACCCGTTTACTGGACCATCATGTGGCTATCGGATAAGCTGCGAAAAAAGCGATTACTCCATGAAAGGAGCTCTGATTAAGCGATCAAGCAGTCATTAAATGGCAAAAATATCTTTCGAGCTGCCTATAAAGTTTAAAACTTCAATCTGCGGTTCTGTTGCCAGGTTTTTATCTCTTTGCTCCTGGAAATGTAGAAAGCTGGGTGTGTTTAATAAAGTTTGCTGGATGTCTTTGTTTTTGTATTGCGAAAGATGGATAAAAGTATTGCTGTCTGCACCCTGGAAAACACTATACACAAACTGTGTAGGATCTAAACGTTCAAAATCGGCCAGGAAGCTTTGTATGCTTTCTTTATTAGTATTTACATACGCATCCTGTACTTTATAAGTTACTTTAACTACGATCATGTTGGCTATTTTTAGATGGGTAAAATATAGATTGAAATTTGATTGATCCCTAAAATTATCAAATTTTCTGATTTGCCCCTGATTCTCCTGCAGCAATTTTACTAATAAAAAAAGACCACTAATTAGTGGTCTTTTTTTCTGGTGCCCAGAACAGGACTTATTTCTGTTTGATTACCAATATTTTGTAAGTACAAGCTGTCAAATTTCGGTCATAAATACAGGTTCTACCGATTAAAAGATAAAGATAGACAATATTTCCAAGATTTACGAAACGCTGTCTCGTGAATTTACATGCACTTTGAGGATGCAAGTTCCTAGAATTGGCACGACTCCATTTTGCTCCTAAAAACAGTTTTATCGGATCAGGCTCTCTATCTATGCATTTTCATTGAGGTCAAAGAAGGTCTGGGGCTTTCACGACTGCTATTTGTTCACGTTGATTAACCGATGATATTGAGGCTTGTACTTGTTTGCCCAGATATTCTATCAATTGTGTTGTAAATTCTTCAAAATTTTTCCCATTGCTAATTGTCTCTTGATTGACTAAGCCCCTGTATTCTACCAACTTAACAATTGATTCCTGATCTGTTTCAGCACGCAGATTATTCTCAATTAGGGGCATGATATCTGTTCCAATGTTGTCTAAAACGCGAATGAGCGGAGTTATATCTTCTATGCTTAGTTTATACCTGTCTTTTGTCCCCAAGTATTTGGTCACATCCACTGATAAAAGAGCATACCGGTCTTTAAATTTCGAGGCTTTCTCTAACTGGAGCTTACTCATAAAAACGGAGTTTTTATTATCCCATCTCGATTTTACTTCTATATAGTAAAGCTCCTCTTCTCCATAAAAGATAACTATGTCCTGGCCGCCCTGTATGTCTTCTGCCAGCACATTTTTGTCTTTATCTACCCTGATCTTGGCGGCAAACTCCTCCGCAAGATATTTTCTTACCTGGTCTTCTACATAAGTTCCAATAGCATATTTATGTGCAAAATCAGAATGTCTTTCATTCTCATGCCTGATCTCATTCTGGGCCTTCAATAATATTTCGTCTATATTTTCCTGCTGGATCAGTTGCCCGATCTGCTTTAGCCTTGTCGGATCCAGAGTGACAATCAAAAAAATATCATCTTTCGTATTTTCATTGGTTACAACATCCAACATTAGCTTAGCACGCTTGTCATCGAGCCTTGGAAACAGAATTTTATAGGCCTCCTGATTCAGCAAGGGGATGATTTTTAAAATTTCATCCTTAAAGGGGTGTTCGTTAATGTCAGATATCTGTGTATCGAAAAAAGCATTCTCAATTTTGGTAGCTAAGTCTTTATTTGTAAAACTTTCGTTCTCGGTAAGGAATTCATTAAATGTCTTTTCGGCCAACATCGATCTTATCTCCGCTCTCATTACTTTATTGTATAACCGCATCATTTCGGGTGTGATGTCTATATCTTTTCTTAGATCAGCTATAAACCTGAGATTGAACATTTGGTCGGGGTAAATTTTTGAATTCAGATACACATCTTTGTACCTGTCTTCGTTACACTGTATTACATTATACAGTAGTGAAATGTTTTCCTGAATCCATTGCTCATTGTGTTGCCCCAAGGAGTTAAAAAATATTTTGACAAGTTTTTTCTGGGCAATTCTGAGGTCAAGTTCATCATCTGCATCTGTTAGTGGCTGCAGTACCGGCAGGTCGCTGTCAAAGTCGTAATATTTGCTTATGATTGCCAATAACTGCGTCGGCTTACTTTTGGATTCTGCTTTTGTATTGAGCTTGCAGTAATCAAGTAAACAAGAAAGCAGTTGCAGATCGAATTGCTCAAATTTAACTGCGCTGGCAAGATCGGAAATGACAGTTGCCCTATCGTAATTTTCAGGAAGACAGAAATGCCTGTCGTTTACAAGCTCATTTAAAGCCGTGTTCATCTCATTCCAGAAATGCTTGCGGCGAAAAGGCTCGGGAGTAAAATTCAAAACAAAGTCTTCATGGATCAACTGATCTGTGACCTTCGGGAAAATAGTATTTCCTATTTTCAGGAGAATAGGGTCGATATTATGCGGATTCTTTAAAAAGTTAATCTGTTGGAATCTTCCATGGATATTAGGAAGCAGTTGATAGTCCGTAAATAAAACCTTGTTTGTATCAGCGAGGTAGGAATAATATTTGTGCAATAAATCGCGATCAAATAGCTCGAGCTGCCCGCCATGTAATTTCTTAGCTATATCGATGTTGTCTATAAATGAAGCTTCCTGATACTGCCATTCGTATACAAAATTGCTCCAAACATGTATCACATCCTTTTCCGGTATGACGTCATAAAACAAATCTGCCATAAAATAAATGCAGTCAAAATACTCTGGGTCCAATAGTAGGGAAGGATCAAAAAAAGCAACTTCTTCCACCTTTTTATAACCAGACTTGGTTTTAACTATTTCTAGGCTCTTAAATTGTGTGATCCATTTTGCCTGTAGTTCATTAAAGTATTTGTTCAGGAATTGGTCATCCGAATTCCTCTTAAAATTGATTTTTGCATATAGTAGCGGATTGCTTACCGGTAAATAATTGCTGTTTAGAAATGAGAACAACAGATCTGTTGCTTTGTCGATCAATTTTCTGTTAGCTTCTTCCTGATCTTTTACCTGGTCTTTGTTGCTATTTAGGTGTATTCCGTTTCTTGGTTCAGTCGGCAAGAAACTGTTGCAGTTAATGATGAAATTAATGCCAAAGTCTTCCGATCCCACTAATGGATAGTATAAAAACAGGCGGGCTATCCGCTCAGAAAAAGCAAACAGGTTTAAATCTTTATCGACCGGGAGAATTATTTCTATGTCATTTCCTGGATCGGCTATAGAGTAAACAACCTGAGCTTTGCCGTCTTTACTAATACAGGTTTTGTATAGAGTGAAATTTTCGTTGACTATAACAGTATCCTTACCTGACAGCATAAAGTGGGTGCGGCTGCCCGATTGCGATATTATGGATATAGATTGCAGCCGTTTATTTATGGTGAGTACAATAGGGATATATTTCTCCAGATCTGTATATGAGTCAGCCACATATTTTTTTTCCTGGTCCGATTCCTGTAAGTAGGTAAATGTTGTTTTAAAGTCTGATACTTCGATGGATTCGCCCGACCTGATTATTTCAAGTGCTTGATCTTTTTGCTCCCTTATTTTGTCGATAAGCTCGTTTGATTCTTTAGGACGTCGGTCAATTTTAAATGCTTTAATTTCCGTGTACCCATCTGGTATTTTCAGAAATCCATCCAGAAGTATTTGCCTGCCTAAAGAATGGGTGGTAAGAAATCCTGTCCCGTATTTTCCTACAGGTGGTATTTCACTCAATTCATCCTTGTCTCCGGATACTTGTTTGATAAGAGAGATGAAGGCATTGGAGGTAAACGGCTTCCCGTTGTGTGTAAAGGCAAACTGATCATTTCGGTAGTCTATGGTAATTTCACAGTCGATTGTGAGGTCGCAGGCGTTTTGAACCAACTCCCATATTGCTCTATTGGATGAGAAATCATTAAAATCCTCAAAAGCCCTCAGCATTTTCTCAGCATGCTGTTTCAGATCAGACCGGTCTGACTCTATAACAGCCTGATTGACAGCGTCCTCCCTGTTGGTGATATTTTTATTCATGATTAGTGATTAACTTTTGTTTAGATTCTGAACTTCATTTTAGATAAACCAGCCATGCTATATCGCTCTGTTTCCAGGAACAGATAAAAATGGGTTGAAAATCCCTTTCTATCCATGGTTCGAAATACGTTTCGCAAACGTCAGAACAGAGAGATTGGTAAAATGGATGCTATTCGCCTAGAGAATTCGTTGCGTTGGAGGCGATCTTCAAATTTTGTTGATGTGGGTCTGTCGGTATGCATATACTTGGGTACTAAATGTAAGTTTGGCTGGTATAGGTATTTTGGGCATTTCCAAATTTATTATGAAGGTTGTTCCAAAATCGAGACGCGGCAAATTCTTTACGCCAAGGACCTCTTCTTGTTTGAAGAGTATAAAATTTTGATCGCAATAGAATACAAGTTCTTTTTGCACGGCTAACGCAGACATAGCATAAACGTTGATCTTCAGCCAAAGCAATCGGATTATTACGGTGAAAGAAACTGGGAAAACGATCCTCCTCCATCCCTAACAAAATAACGGCGTCAAACTCCAAACCTTTTGAGCTATGTCGGGTTGTAATAGTTACTTCATTTTCCGGAAAGCCCAAATTGGCAAACCGTTGTATGCTTGCATTCTTTAAATTATGGAGTTTGGCTTCTTGAGATAGTTTTTGGATATTTTTTGTCTCATTGGGGTAAATTTCTGAGTTAGTGAGGGTATTTTCAATATTAAGTTCACCTTTCACATATTCAAGCCAGCCAAAACAGTCTTTGCACTCTTTACTCGTATTAAGCGTTATATAAAGCTGACTTTTTAATCGAATTATCTCCCATTCTTTCCGTGGATCATTATGATCATTGATCAACTTTCTCCAAAACCTGAACAGATCATCAAATGATTGCTTTGATTTGTCACTACACCACCTTGCACAATCCTGTAACCAAACGACAACTGCACTGTTTTCAAAATTCCAGTTTACAATAAAAAAAGAGATGTTCTTTTTCTGTAAAGCCTGAGCTACTTCCTGTGTTTGCACATTGGAACCTACAATGATTCCAATTTCATTTAGAGAAACTCCTTTAGCAACCAGGCTCGGGATTATCTTGTCTGCAACAATCTCATATTGTTGATCCATTTCCTCTTCACATGTAATGAACAGGAAGTCTGCAACATCATTTTTAAGTTTCTCTGCGATATACGGTGGAGCAGGTAACTCCGGGTTTAATGCTTCTAATGATGCATCAATAATGTGCTGCGAACTTCTATAATTGGAGATAAGCTCAATAGTATTGATGTCGTCATAGCCAGTGAGTTCTCTTAGAAATTCAGGATATCCGCCATTAAATCCATAGATAGATTGGTTTGCATCGCCTACAACATATATTTTTATTTCAGCGTACAATGCTAGCTCCAACACCATTTCATGAAGGGCTTTTCCTAAATCCTGATACTCATCGATCAATAACCAGGGGAATTTGCATTGCAGGGAGTGTCGGACATACTCCTGTTCGTTTATGATTTTAGCAGACAAGTTAATAATGTCAATAAAATCAATAAACTCTGTTTGGCGTAGTTTTGATTCCAAAAGCTCAGCTCCTTTAACAATCAGAGGCGTTGAAGCAATTTGAACATTACTTCTCCCATTAAAAGAAAGTGAACGATGTTTGTTTATATCAGTCAAAGACAAAGTTCGACTATCTTCTAAATTCAATTCCTCTAAAACGCTATTGTAGATGCCATTTTTAATATCATCCGGCAGAATTTTGATCGGTAAGGGAATACCATATTGCGGATATAAATGGGCAAAAGGTTGGATAATATGGAGAAGGCTGAAGCTATGGACGGTACCGATGAAATCTCCATTACTCGGAATATAACCGTATTGCTTTAGTCTTTTTTTGAGTTCCCGAACTGTCTCCCGGCTATAGCTGATACAAGCCAGGCCATAAGGTTTGTGTATTTCGGTTTTGGCTAATGATACTGCCTTTAACGCAAGTATACGGGTTTTCCCGCTACCAGGCCCTGCAATGACCACTGTATTATTCATTGATCTATAAGCTTCCCATTGCTTCTTATCTTTTCGGATAAGTGCTAAATCTTTATAGAATTCATCATTCATAAGAAGCCTTTACTTTTTTTATTATTGCCTTAATTCCATTAATTATATAACTAGGGAGCATTTCTTTTGTAAGCTTGTCTGCCAATCGCTGTGCAAAACGTCCTTTACTAATATTATCTTCGATTTTTTGTAGTGCATCCCAATATTCTTCATTATCTAAGGCTTCGTCAAAGTTCTTTTGCATTTTGCTGCCGCCGGTTTTCAACTCATTATACACGTTCTTAAGCTTTTCCATACCCGCTGCATCTGTTTCGTCCATCATATCCACTTCCATTGTATATTTCCCGATGAAACATCCCTTCTCCTCAAGATCAACGTCTTTGTTATCTTTGTCAATGATACCAAGTTCAGAAAGTATACTTTTTACATTCTCATCTCCTTTGTATCCAGAATTTCGGCCTGTTTCCTGATCTATTATATGATAGATACGCTTTTGCTTTTTTTCCCCATCGTCGTTGACATACTTTTCAATTTCATAATAATCACCATCGGTAAACAATACCCAAGGGATATTGAGTGCATCGAGTAATTGGATGTAAGGCTTGAAATTGGTAGAATCAATATTGCAGACAACAACACCGAAATTGTCTAACGGGGTGTCCGCAAGTTTAGCTGCTGACGGGATTATGTATTCCTCTGTAATACCTTCTACAAGAATAATCGCTTTCCCAAAATATATTTCACCGCGCTTTGCATCAATATATCGTTCAATATCTCTCTTTTCCTTTTCTTCTATAGATAGATTTACTGTTGAAAAAACATGGCTTGACTGGCCAGCATGACGTATATGAACGATTGATCTTAATGGAGTAACCGAAGCTATATGTGTCGAATGAGAAGTAAATATCACCGAAGTATTACTATTGTGCAAAACCTCTCTATAAATTAAGCGTTGCAAAACTGGATGCAGATGCGCTTCGGGTTCCTCAACAGCCAAAATAGTAAAAGATTGATGCCTATAATTATTTTCATCCATGAATTGATATAAAGAATCCATATTCTCGCCATCAATATTTTCATTCAAAACATAATTTCCCTTCTCTGTTTTTTGATATACCCTCGCCAACAGATTGTACGTGTCTTTTTCTGAAAGCGATGTGAATAGTTCATCCTTTATCACAGGAATAATTGTTTTATCCTTTAACAACAACAGCATTAACGATATGTAAAGTATGTTAGCAAGACCCAGGCTTAACTCTGAAACTGGTCGCTCCTTAAATCCCATATAGACTTGCAAAGTATAAAGCAGCCGTTCCTTATCAATATCAAAAGTTCGCAGTGTGATTTCATTGTCCTTCTGAAGCCCCGACAAGATAGAGAATTTGCTTGTCAGAGCCGTTTTGATATGAATTATCTCGTCCAATTTTAAAACGCCATCTGCGGCACTCTTTAGTTCATCAGAAATTTTCTGTAAATGATCGGTAGCAATTTCATACTGCTTAACGAGCTTATACAACGGAGAATTTTTATTGGATTTCAACTCTCTTTCTACATCTCTCAATGCTTTTATTACATAGATGTTTATAAAATTTCGATCTTCCGCTCTAAACAATGCATTTTCATCATTTCCTTTATAAATAAGAAAATTGTAATTAAGTATATTTCCATGCTCATCTTTATTAGGAAAGTACTTATAGGTAATTAGCAATGTAGGTGGCGCGTCAGATATGACTGCATCTGCTAATTGTGCAACCAATTTTCGATTATGTTCGTAGCCCATAATCTGTAACCTAATCTCAATCTCCGCCCCTGTTTCCATAGGATTATCTATGCTTTCATGAAAATCTTCAGGAAGCAACTCACGATCACTATCGGAATAGCTTTTATCAAGTATGAGCTGGATAGCCCTCAGGAAGTTGGTCTTACCGACGTTGTTCTCACCGATGATTACCTGCTTATGATCAAGCGCGACATCTACGTTTAAAAAGTTGCGAAAGTTCTTTATCTGAACTCTTGATATATAAGGGTTTTTGAGTTGTGTCATTAAATAATTATTTATTGAGAAATTATATTTACTTTACCTCTCCCACTCTGTTGCTTACTCACTTTAATCTGCACGGGTATACGTTCCGTCATTTCCTGCATATGCGATACTACGCCCATCGTGCGGCGCTGGTGGTGCAGGCGTCCCAAGGCATCCATAGCGATATTTAATGTGGCAGGATCGAGCGAGCCAAAGCCTTCGTTGATAAATAAAGATTCTACCTGCATGCGGCTGCTCGATAGCGAAGCCGGCCCCAGCGAGGCCAGGAACGATTCGCCGCCGGAGACATGTATGTTCGAAGATTCGAGTAACGGTTTGGGTGATTCCAGGCGTGCTGCCGAATCGTGATTGCCGGCGGTGATAATTATTTGCAGATCAGGATTGCCCTTCACGGACTGGTTCAGAAACCTGTAAAACATCTTGATGGACGCCGCCGAGGGGTTGGACAGATCGAATACATCGCCACTGATGAGTAAAACGTCTATGTGCTCTGATACAAGTCTTTCCAGCAACCAGTTTAAAAATTGCTGATGTTCGTAAGTGTGGTCATACTCATGAAAGAGTTGACCAATGTGCCAGTCGGCGGTGTGAAGCAATACCATGTATAGGTGTATGGTGTTTATGTATAGTTTTCGAAGAAGATATGCCCTTTTTCCTTTTCATAAGGAAGTTAGCTGCTAGCGTGTTTTATGGATTAGCAGTGTTAGAAGCTTAACGATCAATGAATATTGGGGAGTTTATCATATGTGTAATTTTTGGTTGGCTATAAAAATAATATAAATTTTTCATTTGTTCAACTATACAATTTAATATTTAAATAGCGCACCAACAGCACTTTATGTTACGCAGCACAGTTGACAAATCAGTCGCTACCTCTTAACCTAACTTTCGATGGGATATGAACTAACACATGAGTTTGTCAAGCTTTAGAGGGCAATTTCCTAACTGTTTCTCAAATATTATCTTTCAGGTATGCCTTCTACTGCCAAATTACACCTCTAGATGCCAGAATAAAATATCAGACATAAGACCCAATAAATTTGGTTAAAACCGATTTATGGCATCTAACCAAATCATGATCTTTCAGGAGGCGAAGAAAGCCGGCCTGCTGGAATTACTATTTCAATTAGGTTTTACACCTGATAAAATAAAAGGTAGTGATTATTGGTATCGCTCTCCCTTTAGGCAGGAACGCACTGCGTCTTTTAAAGTAAACCGAAACCGTAACATCTGGTACGATCACGGAGAAGGCATTGGCGGGAATATTATTGATTTTGCTGCAAGGTTCTTTGGTTGTGATACTACCCAAGCTGCAAATAAAATATTGGAACTTCAAGGCCACAATCATTTTTCTTTTCCCCAGCAACCCACTATCAGCCCGCAGGCTGGTG
>Ga0256787_1000237_pt1 | contig 14340 bp, 1 predicted proteins | sample MC6MC0938MT_FD_189994 | JGI IMG/M metagenome (GOLD analysis project Ga0256787, IMG submission 189994) | Metatranscriptome of enriched soil aggregate microbial communities from Iowa State University, Ames, United States - MC6-MC0938-MT... | ecosystem: Environmental > Terrestrial > Soil >... | reverse complement strand
TTTAATTTAAAGTTTGAATTAAAAATTTAAAGTTCAGATTTCCATGAAGAAATTGAAACGGATCTTTGATACCAATTTTGTTTAGAGTTTTGAGAACCAGAGGATAAGAATGGTAAATCAATAGAGAATAAGAGTTCAGTTCTAGTATCATTGAGATAAACTGGTACTAAAAGTTTATCATTTGAATTTGCAAACATTGGATCATCTTTATCTCTCCAAGAGAGACTGGCAATTGAAAGCGGAGTTGAAAGAATATTGGTTGGATAAAGAGTATCTTTCTCCCAAACAGCACCTTCAAGTACTAATCCTTTGACATTAAATCCACCAGTGGAACCAAATGATTCAGCTCTACCAAGAGATACAACAGAAAGACGAAGATTTTCTAATGACCAACCATTCAATTGAGCAGATGATTGACGAGTGGCTGTAATGTAAGCCTCTGGATTCAAAAGACCACCTAACCAGACTTGATAGGATTTAAAGTCTGAGCATTCAGAGATCTCAGCCAATTGTTGCATACGTTTGAAAAAGTCTGCCATCCATAATGAGAGACTCATTGATTCTGGGACAGAGTATGATTTCCATTCTCTTGGTACGATACCCTTATTGATGCTGGTTAAGAGGGATCTAAGATAATTGGTTGATTTCATATCACCGTCAACGACCAATAAGAGGTTGGCGAGATCGTTGGTAATCTTTTTAATTAATTTAGCACCAGTGCTAATTTCTCTTTCAAAGCAACGGAATAATGGATCCTTGATGTTTTGTGCGGTTCTCTTTAATGGTTTCAATGGTTTTGGTAAAAGTTTAGTCCATTCTGTAATGGTAGCCTTTAATTTAATCTTTGATTTATCTTGTTGACCTTGTTGTTGTTGTTGTTGTTGTTGATCTTCTTCTTCGTCGTCTTGATCCATCATAGCTTGCATTTTTTGTAAATCACTTAACATCTTTTTAGCTTTGTTGGAGAGTAAGAGTGATTCAGCATTCTCTGGTAAACCTAACCAAACTGGTGTGGAAATATCTGGAAGAGTTTCAATCCATTTCATAAATTGAGCACGAGTGGTACCTTCGGGAACACTGATACCGATGGATGGTACCAATGGGAAATCTTGATTGAAAGCACTTGCGGTAAAGAGTTGTTCCAAGAATGAGTTCAAGAGACGCATATCAAATTCATTGTCGACTCTACCACCATAAATGGTGCTACCCAAAATAGTTCTAACGGCAACCCAAGGAATCTTGTCTGGATCAATGTTACTTCTACCCTTGGAGTAGAGATCGACCCAGTAATCAATACTGTCGAGAGCACCACGGAGATCGGCATCATTGAATTCAAAGAATTTAGTCCAACCAAGAGGAATATAACGAAGTCTTTCTTGGATGATGGCATGGAACCAAGCCAAAAGGAAATAGATACGGGATCTTTCGACTGGTTGTTTATCCATACGAGCAGCAGGGATTGCGTTAAAGGTATGGAGGAGATTAGCTTTGACACCGGGTGGATTCTCATAACTGAATACATTGGACATTCTCAACAAGTTGGCAGGGAGATTTGGATGGATTTCAGAGGTCATAAAGAGACGGAACGATGGATGAGGGGTGAGACTGTGAAGTTTCTTTTCCAATTGAACGAGCCATTGTGGAGCAAGATGGATGTTCTTTAACAACACCCAAGTACCAGATTTAGCAGCGGCGTAGATGGATTTCTCGGCAAGTTCAAAACCTTCTGGTGAACCAATGGCAAATGATTTATATTGTTTTCTCAACTCGACAGCCAAATCATCAACCTTACTAGAGGCATCGTAACCAGGTACGGAGCAGAGTAACAATGGTGAGGAGGACTTGACTTCCTTTTCAACAATGGAGGCCATATCAAGTTCTTGTACATTTAAAAAGTTTTCACCAAACACAGAGGCAACAAAAGCATGAGCGGCAGCAAGTACCTTGTCACTGTGGAAAGCTTTCATTAATAACAACTTTCTGAATTGGGAGACTGGTAAAGAATGAAGTTGGGTATTTTGAGCGAGTGTCCATTGTTCAGGGACATCGTTGTTGCTTGATGATGACAAGTCAAAGAATGGTTTCCATTCCATAGAATGTTGTTGAACATTGTCGACAATCTTACTGAACGATGGTACTTGAGTTTTGAGACAATGAAGCCATTTTTGTTGATTAACAGTGCATACGCTATCAAGTTGTGGGATGGTGTTCTCTTTCATTGAAGTCAAGTTATCACCACCTTTGAGGAAAAAGTCCCATTCGGTTTCATCGATTTCATCTTTGGTGCCTTTGAGAGCAATGTTGGCCAATTGGATGGCAAAGGTGAGTTTATCGTCGTTCAAAAGGGTACGACTGACACGGGTGAATGTCATACTAAAGATATCACGTTGGAGAATAACTAATCTTTCAGCGGGATCTTTAATGCCTTCGAGATTTGGATTGTTGTTCAAGAGGTTATAGAAAATATCCAAGAAAGAACGAAGAGAGAATTGGTATAAATGGAATTGAGACAATTGTTCCATGGCGAAATATACACGACTGCAAGCCAAGGCCATTGGATTGTAAAGTGCACTGACTTGAGAGATCTCTTGCATGACGGTTTCGGTTTCCTCAACCTTGGTGGCGATTTCAGCGGCATCTCTCTTGAGTGATTCGAGGGTACCAATGATCTTGTCGTCGTCCAAGATGTTACCTTGAGCTTGACTTAAGGCATTCAAGAGGGATTTCTCCAAGGTTCTGAGTTTAACTTTGAATTCACCTTGTACTTTAAGGAGATCAGATCTCTTTTTGTGAGTATCTGGACGTTCAGTCTTGAGTGCCTCATGGAGACATTGTGATTGGAGTGAACTTGGTGTCACTGTAAAGTTGACAAAGGTGACACGAGAACAAAGATCAGGGGTAAAGTGAGCAGTTGGATCACGTGTAAAGAGGAAGATACTGAATGATGGTGAGAAATCGACATCTTGATCACCGAGACGAATAAGAATACGACCACCCTTCTTTCTAATTTCCTTGTTCAATACTGGATTGAGAACGGGATCAATGTTTTCAACGTCTTGTACTAATAATGGACAACCGAAACGAAGAGCACTCTCCAAGTTCTTCATGAAGGAACTATCCAAGAAAGAGGTCTTGTTGATCTTCTTATCGGCATATTGGTTCATAAGGAACTCCATGGCTTGACCAGATGGATCGATGACCAATGGATAACGGTTGAAACGTTTCAACATGATGGCATTTTCAATACAGAGTTCATCGGATGGTAAAGAGTTGGCGTGCCAGTTGAGACGTTCCTCTGGTTTAGAGAGGAAATCTGGTACGCTGAGATCATGTTTAAAGTTGATACCGATTTGGTCTAATCTATTCATCCATTTCTTCATTAAATCATTACGGAAGTTTTGATCAAAGAAACCAATGTAGGCAAGGAAAGCAGATGCCAAAACAACATCACCGACAACGGTAGCCATTTGAGTTTGGAAGTTTTCACTCTGTTGTTCCCATCTGCCTCTCTCTGAGGAAAGGTTGTCGAGAAGAGCAATAGAACGTTCGACCTTGGTCTTGACTTTGGTCATTTCAGATTTAATCAATTCAGTGTCTCTGATAAGAGTAGCATACTCTTCTTTGTAAGTAGCGATACTCTTCTCCAAGCCTTCAATGGTGGTGACAATCTCAGATTGTTTGACCTTGAGTTCAGTGGCAGCAGATTCTAATTGTTCGACTTCTTCTCTCAATGGTTTAACACGATCAAGGATTTCAGAGTAAGTGGCTTGAGCAACAGTCCATTTGACCAAAGGACCACAGGCCTTGGAAGCTCTGTTGACGACCTCATAGTCAAAGGAGGGGTCCTTGAGATACTCTTTAAGACCTTCACGTACCTTGGAGGTGACATTCTTTTTGGTGTCAAAGTTGACGATCGAGCTGATAAAGGTAGGTTCCATAATCTTCTTTCTGATCTCTGTCCAATCGAGTTTCTTACCGCCGTTGAGCATCAAACAAACAGCCTCCATAGCAAGTTTAACTGGAGCTGGTGGTTTGGGGAGGGCTTTGATTTCATCCAAATGTTTCTTTTTGATGGTACTGACAGACTCTTGGGCTTCAATGATGGCTGGTTCGGCCTTTTCGAGATCGGCGTAAGCTTTAACCTTTTGAATTTCAATCTCTTTGTTTCTAACATCCAAGACGGTTTGGAGTTCAAGTGCTTCCTTTTGTTTACTCTCTGCAATTTGTTGATCTTGAACCATTTGTTTTAATTTTTGGTTGGCTTGTTCATTCTTGATCTCCAATTCACGATTCTTTTGAGCAAGACTAACTTGAAGTTCCTTGACTTGTTGTTCAGTGTCACGGAGTTTCTTGAGACCGATATTGAGATGGAGTTGTTCTTCTTCAAGTTGTTCTCTCTTCTCGTTGATCAAGAGGACCACTTGGTTAATGAAATCGAGATAATGACGTGGAGTGACATAGTTTTGACGACCTTGTTTCTTGTAGAGTCTGATATTGGCATCACCAATGGTTTGATGGATGTATACCAATGAACTTACTACGGCATCACGATGTGATGGTGGGATGGGTATCATAGTGTTTGGATTAGACTCAATTTCGTTGATAAACATCGATGGGGCAATGTAGGATGGGTTCTCAAGATCGAGATTACGTGTGAATTCACTACCGACTTGGAAGAGAGCTTCAGGAGACCACTCACCAAACCAATCCAACACACAACGATTGAAAAGAGCAGGAGAAGTAGCTGAACGATTGTGGAAATCTGGTGAAGCTGGATTCATTGTGAAAACGACATGGAGATTTCTTCTGACTTGACCGGTAAAGTATTTGTAGAGTTCTTCTTCAGAGTCGAGAATCATACCATTACGTTGAGCACTTTCTTTGCATTGGTGCATGAGAGCAGTGTATTCCTCACCTTCAAAGAGACCTGGTACTTCACCACTGGCCAAAAGGGTGTTCATACGTTCAAGGAAAGAGGATTCCAATACGTTGGACTCATCGAAAATGAAGCAAATCTTTTCCTCTTTGCAACCGGCACGTTTCAAGAGCATACGGAGATCATCGTCAAAGTCTGATGACTTGTAGTTGTTGTTTACCTTGATGGTGTAGATACTGAGACCATTCATCCATGCGACGAATCTACTGAGAACAGATTTACCACCACCAGATACACCAATCAAGAGAGCATGACCTTGTGGTTGACGGAACACACGATCGATTCTGAGAATGTGATCGAGTACTTCGTTGAACAATACCAATGGGACATCGAGTTCTTCTTCGTAAAAGACCTTTAATCTGGCCTTGACGTATTCTCTCAATTCGTTTCTGTCAACGGGGACATAGTCCTTGGAGAGCCAGTTGGAGTAGAGAATGGGTCTCTTGAGGGCATCTGGACTGACAGTGGGGAAATACTTGAGAGCTACCTCATCAATCTTTCTATCGGTCCATTCTCTTTCTTCAAGTTCAACCAAACGATCTTGGAATAAACGAAGACCTTCATGAGCCCACAATCTGACAAGACCCTCTAAATTGCAGCCTTCCATTGATTGAATAGCCTCTAAAAGTGAACGATCCCAACGAGACAACTCTCTAGGTGAGTAGATATAATGAGCATGCATATCAGGTGTGAATCTCTTTTGTGACTCACTGTAGAATTCAACCATAGCCTCTGTGAGGTTATCAGCAAAGGAACGGAGATTGGGCAAGAGTTTAACGAGGGCACGATTAAAGGTACCATAGATTTGAATGAGTGAACTGGTGGATGGGAAATCAACCAATAAGATTGGAGCATGTCTGAGGAATCTGTGAGACAATGGGACACGACCAGCATCGGTAGGTGGATTACAAGCACCGACAAATTGAATCTTTTCGAGTTTGATCCAAGTGTGATCAGAGGTTCTCCAGAAACCACCCTTCTCAACCATTTGTCTGATAAAGGTGATGACACGTTGAGTGCCATACTTGTCGGCAGCGGGAAGATTGATCTCATCGCAGAAAACGACTAACCATTTACCCATTTGAACGGGACGGAGGACAGTTTCACCGGATGGAGTACGTTTGTATTCACAGTGATGATCAAAGGTCTTGAGTACTAATTCTGGTGTAGTAGCACTAGAGAAATTGAGTGAAATAACTTCGAAATCGGGGAATGCCTTCAAGGTACTTGTGAGTGTCATGGTCTTACCGGAACCTGGTGGACCACAGAGAATCAATGGACGATGTTCAGAGAGCCATGCGTGGAGGACATCTACATGACGTGTGGTATCAACAGTTGGAATAACAACATCTGGTGAGGCAACTTTGTGTGTTTCAACCTCGACCATTGGTACCTTATTCTTCCAAAGACTCCAATTAGAGTCCTCAATGTTGACAGCATAGTCTAACAATGGGATGGTGGCAGCGGGCACTGGTGTGATGGCAATCGATTGGATGTATTGAGAGAATGCTTCACGTTCACTGAGTCCCATACTTCCACCAAAGCCCCACATCAAAGAGTACAAGAGACGATTGGTTATGTAGTTGGTAGTGTTTTCAGAGCTCATTGGGAAATCTGAATGGAGAGAGTTGTATTCGATGATGTTGGCAATCGAACGATTGACAAGTGAGAAGAAAGAGTTGAGTGCACGAAGACGAGTGAAATCCATGATATGTACTCTTTGACCTGCATCTTTGAGTACCTTGTGGACAAGGGCATCTGGTTCAAAGTATTGAGCAATGATTTCAGCACATTCTTTTTGAACTCTAAGACCTGGTGTAACAATTGGTGAAGAAATAGATGTACTTGTACGAATGGTACCAGTGCTTGGAGAAGTAGTGGTGGTGGTAGTACTTGTGCTACTTGTATTCTCATTTCTCTTTTGTTGTTCCTTTTCTTGAGGATCAAATGGTTCATTACGGAGGGTTTCAAGATAGTTGGTAAAGATCATTTGAGTGGTAAGGATTTCTTCACTGAACCAAACCATACCACAACGAGAGATGGTGGCAAGAGTGGCGTATTTGAGATCTTGGACTTCAAACATAATACGAACATTGTTTGGAAGAGCAAGACGTTCACCGTTTGGTAAGGTGAGGAGTTTGTTATCATCCAAGAGAGAATTCAAATTTTCTACCCACTCAGGATCGACATCACCATCAAAGATAATCCAATGACGTTTGGAACTTTCACCACGAACGTTATCAATGATACGACGGAGGGTGGCTGTAAAGAGACCATCGGTCCACTCACGAGTGGTGAGATCAAGAGAACCGAATAATTGATCCTTGGTGATGGCCTTGGGATCCATAACATGGGCCTCGGATTTGACACCGTCGATGGCTTCAATGGCGTCCAAATATACGCTCCAGGCTGATGATTTACCGCTGCCAGAGGGACCGACCATCATGACACCGTGATTGATGTTTTGGATTTGATGGAGTTGGAGAATCTTTTCAACCCACTCAGACTTGGATACCAAGTGTCTTTCTTTGCAGATCTCGTTGATCTTGTCACGGAGGTCGGCCATGATGATTGGTTCGAGGGTGGTGCCAGGGAACACATCCAACAAAAGACTTTGAATCAATGGAATATCGTCGGCAACGAGTTTGGGGATCATGGTGTCGTTGATAGAGTTCAAAAGGACACCAATCTCATATTGATTGTACATGGTGTCAGCCTTTTGTTTGGACTCGGCGTCGGTGATGGCAGGAAGGACAGGTGGTTGAGATTGTCTCTTGAGACCACCAGCACTGACCAACACACTCTTGAGTGCACGAAGACCGAAATCATAATGGGACTGAGCAGAGAGTTGTTCTTGGCAGAGCTTGAACAACGGGACGATCTTACCGGCCAATACTTCGGCAGTCTTGAAACCTTGAGAGTAGAGCATGACTTGAGCAATCATTTCACGATCTGGACGAATCATAGCCATGCTACGGAACAATTTCTTCAAATTGTCTGGTAAATTAGAACGACCAGCGTAACCGGGATTCATGGTGACAAAGATACCCATATCTTGATGGATACTGACATTCTTGCCCAACAACTCGACCTCCTTGGCCTTTTCTTTGAGGGCTACTTGGATGGTTTGGATCTGTTGAGACACGGCAGAAAGGATTCTTTCCTCGAGACGATTGAATTCATCAAAACAACCCCATGCACCGCATTGACAGAGACCAACGAAAATTCTACTCATGGCTTGGAGATCGAAACCTTCATCGCAACAGAAAACCAAGACGAATCTACCCAATTGATTACCGAGTGCTTTGACAGTCTCAGTCTTACCAGTACCAGCAGGACCGAATGGATTACCACCCATACGAGACTCAAGAGCTTGGGTGAGGGTGAGATAACAACGATCAGTGAGTGGAGTTTGAACAAGACGTTCACCAATACCAAGATACTCGAAACCATAGTAGAATACAGCATTGGCCATATGGATGGTGAGTTTGTGTAAGACATTCTCGGTGGCATTGTCATAGTAGAAACGCATGTGATATAACCAATCGAAATCTTTACTAGAGGTAACCTTGTTCTTGATCAATTGACGAGCAACATCACGTTGATGTACGAGTTCAGTGATGAGATGTTCGTATTTCTTTCTCTTTTGTGAGGAGAGATCTTGAAGAACAGCGTCGGCAAGGGTATTCAAGATCAATTGAGTGTTCTTTTCGATGGTGGTCAAGGTCTCTGTGATATTGGATCCAGCATTGAGTGCTTGATCGATGGCTTGTGACCAAATGATTTGAGAGGTGATTAAAATCAATTGAGTGGGATACTGGTCAACCCATTCAGAGTATCTTGGTAAGAGTGCTTCTGTGCCATTGGCATTGATGGATTGATAAAAGGCAAGAGATTCACCTAATAATACAGCAAGAGTACTACGCATTTCATTCTCTACCATTGTAAGCCATTCATGGATCTTTGGACCAGAGGCAATGGAGATGGGTTTCTTAAACATGACGTTCTCACCCTCAGCAGAGGACATACCGAGAATGGTGGTCTTTTCTTCGTCCAAGAGTACGTTGGCGAGACCAGCAAACATCTTTCTAAAGTGTTTTTGGATCTTGACGATATCCTTACTGTTACCAATGATTTCCAAGAGATCTTCATCACCAACAAAATAGAAACGAGCAAAGGCAGCTCTTTGACGCTCAAGATATTCACCGAGAGCCTTTTGAATCTTGCCAAGGAGTTCAGATAATCTCTCCATAGATGATTGGACACGATCAATGTTGAGTACCTCGAGGATCAATGGAGCTTGACTTACTTTTTTCATGAGATTGATAAACTCTTGATTGATACTCTTGAATCTGTTGCTCTCGGCTGGCAATAACTGATTGATATCACCACTGCCGGAAAAGATACCCTCCAAATAGACCCAACGACGTTGTACATCGATCCATACGTCCAAGAGTGAACGAATACGGTTGAGTTTATCGTCCCATGCAGAAGCCTCTTCTTCAAAGACCTTGTAGTAGGGTGACATCTTCATAGCACTGATACTGTTGAGATGTTCAGCCAATTTGGAGAACAAGTCATCCCAACCACGAACCAACTTGCATTTTCTTTGGTAGTTGACGAGATCCAATTCCAAACTAGACCAGTATTCTCTGACTTGTTTCAAGAACTCTTCTAAAGCAATCTCACCTTGTGCGGCAGTGATGATCTCACGATAGACATTCTCATTTCTAGTGAGATCAGATTCCCAGATTTGGCCAAGAGTCAATTCGGTGAGGATCCAATTGGTGTTCAAACGCTTCTTGAGTTGTTTCCAATGACGCTCCTTGATGGCCTCACTATGGAGATCAGTGATGATAGCGTTACCCTTGAGATAGGCCTTGATGAGTGTTTGGGCATGGTCATAGGCAGAGTATGTACGAATACGATTTGGAAGATTCTTGAGTTTGGTGAGAGTATCTTCGAGTGTCTTTCTGATCTTTCTTGGAATGATAGCACTCCAAGCAGTCTCTTTGAGATTGTCAATCTCGTACCAAGAGTTGGAGAGCTCAACCCATACGGCTTTGAGATCTTGCATCTCTTCCTCTATTGGAGCCAAACGGTCGTCATCAGTGCTAGAGAGATTCTGATCGAGTTCGAGGGCAGCTTTGGCCTTTTTGATTCTGTCAGACTCTTCACGAAGACGAGCCAAACGGGATTCAAAGATCTTGAGGGACTCAAGAGCATCGGAATGCTTGATGGTGCCTTGAATGGGTTTCTTGTTGCTCCATTCATCGATAAACTCTTTGATTCTGTCGTTGATGGATTTAGACTCGGCGAGAATCTTGGCTTGGAGTTGAGGAATGGCTTCAGCGATGGTGGCATTCTTACGATTGAGAATATCGTTGAAAGCATTCCATTCACCCTCGACCATATCAATATCGAGCCAGCCATCGGGGAATTGGAATCTCTGACGAAGGAGAAGCACTTGACCATCACGATAATACTTGAGATCGCCTTCCCATTGATGAAGACGTTTCTTCATATCTTGTATTTGAATGATAAACAACACAGCCTCTTCAGTAGAAACAGTCTCCACAGAAAGCTTCTCAAGATCTTGACGAGAACTGAGAATGGTGTCGTAGAAAACTTTCATCTTCTCGCCCAACTTGGCACCGAAATGATTGAGGATATCCTTATGCCAGAAATCATACTTATTATTGACACTAGCTTGTACTTGACCATAGTCGATAATGAGTGGACCAAATATCTTTTTAGTTGTAGAGTTTTCAAAGGTTGAACGAGATTTTTTGATTTGTTCCAAGAGGACAGTCCATTTATTCAAATCGTCACCGAGTCTAGAGTAAACAAAATTGGAATCCATATCCCAGAGTGACTGATAACGAAGCCATATATCAACATATTGTTTGACTTGTTCAAGTTTTTGACTGATGGATGAGTAGGCACTCTCGAGGGATCCTTGTGGTAATTTTGGTAACATATCTCTAAATGTCTTGGCACTACTATTGGCAGCAATACCTTCATCATAACGTGATGATTGAATTCTAGGCAAGTCACAAACAATATTCAACCAAGTATGTAATTGACTAATCCAATTAACACGAGCAAATTCCAAAGGTGGATCGAGATATAATATTTGATTTCTAATAATGATTTCATGAATTGATTGATCAAGTTTTGGTTTAATAGATGGTTGAATAACTGCAACTGTAGTATTATCAGTGGTACTACTAGCAGCACTACTTGTTTGTAATTGACTAGTTGTTAAATCATTATTTCTATTACGTGAACCATAAGACATACGTGGTTGATTAGTTGTAGTTGATGACTCTTTGGTATCTTCTTTACCTTCAATTAAGTAGACCCATGATTGAATTGCATCAATTAATCTTTCAATCAACATTGATTCAACAGTTTGATCCAATTGATTGACCCAAATTGACAAGTTACTATAGTTTGCAAGATTGAGTTCATCGACAATCTTTTGAATCTTTTCAATGATTTCGTTGAATGATTCTTGTTTGAATGGACAATTCTTGAGACCATCCATCAATTTCTTGATCTCTGTGTACTTAACAATGAGATCATCAACTTTGTCTCTAAAACTATTGACAGAGGTACTGAGTTTACGTACGTATGGATCAACCTTTTGTAATGATTCCCACTTGAGACGGAAACCGTCTTGAAGATGTACTTGTACATCACGTTTATATGAGGCAATCAATGGGGAGATCTCGTTGGTGATCTTACCGCTGGTTTGGGTATATGTACGAAGGGTCTCTTTTAAAGAGACGGCGAATGGATACACTTGTTTGGCACCTTGAGAAATAAAACTAATGTTTAAAGGGACACGGAAACCAAGCCATTGAAGATTACGGACTTCCTTGAACAACATGATGATATGTGAATCAAAGTTGATATCCAAAGCAAGCTTGTTACCCTTCTTGACGATGGCCAAGATACGACCAGACACATCAAAAGAACGGGATTGGGTGTCTTGAGCCCACTTTTGAAAGATGTGTTCAGTGTTTAATTTATGACGGAATTGGTCACTCTCTGCCTTGAGTTTTTGACCCTCGGCATCGGATTCCCAGCTGTCACCCAACACATCAGCAACTCTTTTCATGTAGGTGTCGAGTTGTCTCTCGATTTGTCTGGCCCAGATGATGGCACCAGACACAGGAGGCAAATCACGGAGTTGACTCATATGGTATGCTTCAGAGTTGGTGTATTGCATCTTGAATTTATCGTGCAAGACCCTGATGTCGTCTTTGACACGCTCAATCAATTGGGCTTGGTACTCGTGAGTGGCACCTCTGATTCTAGGTCTCTTGAGGAGATCTTTGAACTTGTGGTAGACTCTAAACATCTCGTTGGCGTTTTTAGCAGTAGCCAAACGATCACGGAGTTTGGAGGTGATATAGGCTTCCACTCTGTCGGTACGGGCATTGTATCTCTTTACAGCGTTTTCCCAAACCTCTTCACCTTCCTTGGAGAGAAGAAGGACGTCAATCTCCTTGAACTCAAGATAGGCCTCGTTGATCTCTTCGATAGCGTTGATTTCTTTGGAGGAGACAGCACTGCCAGCACCAGGTAACACTGAAGAGAGCACGTTCTTGAGGTCCTCGTGTTGTTTTCTGAATTTGGTGATCTTGATGATTCTTTCCATGAGGAGTTTGTTGTCGACGTTGACCAAGAGGGGTGTACGTTCATTACCACGTTTCTTGGCGAGATCACGAAGGATCTCACGGAAATGTGCAAATTGGTCATCCCACAAGGTGAAAAGGGCTTTGAGGGCACGTGTGAGTTTCTCAAATTCGCTGTAGTCGATGTTCATCAAGTTCTTTTGACGAAGGATTTGGAAGACCTTATTGCACATGTCACGACCAATGGCTTCGAGGAAAGTGAGGTAACGTGGGATAGGGTAATAAGTGTTTTTGGTCTTTTTCAAATGGGAGTAGATCTGGGCCACACTGGTCGACACAGAATCCAAATCGGTGCAGGTGAGTAATGGGGTGATGGGGAACTCCTTAAAGATGGGTTTGATGTTTTGTGCATTGTCAAGAGCTTTCTTGAGACCAATGGTATCGGTTTCAAAACTAGCAGTAGCAACAAAACGTTTGGCTTGCTTCAAGATAGCAAAGGTGACTTCAACCTCTGGACTAGCAAGCTGTTCCTTGATATTGAGTAACGAGGTCTCAAGCTCAACCCAAAAGTTGATCTCTTGGGAGGTGCTGATATCATTGGAAAGCTTCTCAATCAATGGATGTTTGGTGACATTTTGAATGTTCTTGGTCCATTGGGCTACACCAGCTTGAAGAGAATTAAGGAAATCAGTGTCACGTTGTTTATCTTCACTGATGTCGTCAGACTTGATAGTCTTTCCTGCATCTCTACATTTCTGTGCGATGGCTCTGATCTCTGGATGAATGGTGAGCAATACCTCGGGTATTTGTACTTGTTGTTTACAATTGTAGAGAGATAACTCTAATTCAGCAATCTTTTGATTAACAGCACCAATACCAAGTTTCATATCCTTTTCATAGGAAGATGAAGCAGTGGAAGCAGATTTCAATGTATGTTTAGCAGAACTTGTTAAAATAAATGATCTAACAAATGGTGCAACTGAATTATGAATATAATTGTGTAAAGTATCAAATGGTGATCCATCACCAAGATTAATAACTTGTAATTGTGATGAAATACTCTTATTATTTGAATAATCTATAGTACTCTCTGGTACTCTCTTTACAACACCTAAACTAGATTTATTCTCACCTCCAAATTTAACTTCAATTTCAAAACTATAACTTTCTTTTGATGATAAAGTAGGGGTAGTAGAAGGAGTAGTATTAGATTCTTCAGAAGTAGTAGATGACTTTTGAATAAGTAATACTGGTATTTTAGGATCAGTAATAAACTTTTTTAATTTCATTTGATTCATTGGATTAGTGATAGATGATTCAAATACATTAACATCACCATCTAATAAAGTTGGACAAACTTTATTTAAATATTGAATAGTTTCATCTAAAGTTTGTTGATTAACTATAGTTGATGATGATGATGGTATAGTTGTTGTAGGTGTAGTGGTAGGTGTAGTATTACCACCACTAACATTTTCAACTTGATCTTCCATATCTATTATAGTAATGATAGATTATGTATATTACTCTATTTAACTATACTATACTATTACTATTACTATTGATATAAAATGATTATTATTTTTTTTTATATAATTATTATATTTTTGTTTGTTTGTTTGTTTTATTAAAAATACAACACTATTATATAGATATTAGGGTATATACTATATAATATATTATAAATACAATAACAAATAACACAAACTATCTATTGTTATTGTACAACAATGAATATATTGTGGTGTGCAATAGACG
>Ga0256787_1000235_pt1 | contig 14354 bp, 11 predicted proteins | sample MC6MC0938MT_FD_189994 | JGI IMG/M metagenome (GOLD analysis project Ga0256787, IMG submission 189994) | Metatranscriptome of enriched soil aggregate microbial communities from Iowa State University, Ames, United States - MC6-MC0938-MT... | ecosystem: Environmental > Terrestrial > Soil >... | reverse complement strand
CTTTAGTGAATGCGGCAATCGCAGTATCAAGGTGCTCGCGCTCATGTCCGGCAGAGATCTGCACACGAATACGGGCCAGGTCTTTAGGCACTACCGGGTAGAAGAAGCCGATCACGTAAATGCCTTCTTCCAGAAGTTTTGCGGCAAATTGCTGCGCTACCACTGCATCATACAGCATCAGCGGGCAGATCGGGTGTGTCCCCGGTTTGATATCAAAGCCGGCAGCCGTCATTTGCTCCCGGAAATACAAGGTATTTTGCTCTAACTTATCCCTTAAAGCGGTTGTTTCGCTTAACATATCCAGCACCGCTATAGAAGCGCCTACTACGGAAGGGGCTACGGTATTGGAGAACAAATAAGGACGGGAACGCTGACGCAACATTTCGATCACTTCTTTTTTACCGGAAGTAAAACCACCGGAGGCACCGCCTAAAGCTTTACCTAAAGTACCGGTAATAATATCCACGCGGCCCATCACACCTTTCAATTCATGTACGCCGCGCCCGGTCTTACCCATAAAGCCGGAAGAGTGACTTTCGTCGATCATCACAATCGCATCATATTTATCCGCAAGATCACAGATCTCATCCAAAGGCGCTAAAGTACCGTCCATTGAAAATACGGAGTCGGTAACGATAAAGCGCGTACGGGCATCTTTATGATCGATCAGGCATTGCTCCAATTCCTGCATATTACAGTTTTTGTAACGTGCTCTTTTCGCTTTACATAAACGTACCCCGTCAATGATAGAAGCATGGTTCAACTCATCGGAAATGATGACATCTTCTTCACCCAGTAAAGGTTCAAATACCCCACCGTTCGCATCAAAGCAGGCTACATATAATATCGTGTCTTCTGTACCTAAAAATTTAGCCAGTTTGGCTTCCAGCTCTTTATGAATATCCTGGGTACCGCAAATAAAACGCACAGAACTCATACCGTAACCACGCTCATCGATCGTCTTTTTGGCCGCATCCAGCACGGTAGGATGAGAAGAAAGCCCTAAATAGTTGTTCGCACAAAAGTTCAATACTTTTTTACCATTTACGAGAATTTCGGCACCCTGCTCCGAATCGATTCTTCTTTCTTTTTTAAATAAGCCAGAAGCTTCAATATCATTGAGCTCATTCTGGATCCGCTCATAAAACGCGTTACTTGCCATAGTTTATATTTAAAATATTTAGATCAGTGAAATTTCAAGGAGACCATAATCCCTGAACAAAAGGCAAATCTAGCAAATATTATACATTATTTGCCGCAATAAAGCGGAAGGTCCTTTTTAATATTTATTAACTTTATATTTATACTAAAGACGTTCAGATTTAAAACTATTTACTTTTCCTTTGTACTATTAATTTCACACAAAACAAACAAATATGGATTTACTCAGCATCGTAAAAAACTATCTGCCAGACAGCCTGGTGCAGCAAACAGCGCAACAAACCGGGGAATCGGAAAGTAGTATTTCCAATTTACTGCATGCAGCAATCCCTGCCGTTGTGGGTGGCCTGATCGCTAAATCGCAAACGGACAGTAATGGTATTTACTCCCTGGTGACCAGCGCTAACAATGCCGGCATTTTAAACAAACTAGGTAGCATCGTAGATGTTAACCAAACGTCCAATGCCGGGAGTTTTAATATATGGACGATTCTACAGGAATTATTCGGAGATAAACTACAAAGCCTGATCAACGCACTTGCCGGCTTTGCCGGTGTTAAAGCGTCTTCTGCGCAAACCGTTCTAGGTTTATCAGGAGCTACGACCCTGGGCGCTGTAGGTACCTATGTGGAACAAAACAATTTAGATGCGAATGGTTTAAGCTCCTTCCTGCAAAGCCAGAAGAGCAACCTCGCCACCTGGGCGCCGGCCGGCTTTGATTTTTCGAATGTTGCAGGCATACTGGGCATGGGTAGCTTATTTGCCGCCAACCCGGTCAATGAGGGCGACAATATCAATAACGCGCCACCACCACCGCCACCTGCTTATTCCAGTCATCCGGAACCTCCTAAAAAAGGGAACGGCTGGTTAGTACCTGTAATCATCTTAATAGCTTTGGCGGGCCTGATCTGGTACCTGATGAAAAGCTGCAATAAAGAAGAAGCAGCTACCAACAATCCCGTCATCGAAAATCCTGCTCCTCCTGCAGGTGATACCGCCAACCCGAAACCACCAACATCACCGGCAACAACCGGCACAATGGATGCTTCCGGAAACTGGGTAGCGGATTGGGGAACAGAACAAACCATCAAACTGGCGGACGGTACTGAATTAAAAGTAGGCCAGAATTCTACCGAATATAAATTATACCAGTTTATCACAGATGCAGGTATGCAGATCGATACGGTAGATAAAACCAAAAACTGGATATCTTTTGACCGGGTTTATTTTGAAACCGGTAAATCGGTACTGACCCAGGAGTCTCAAAACCAGATCAAAAACATTGGGCTGATCCTGAAAAATTATCCTCAGGCATCTATTAAGATTGGTGGCTATACCGATAATACCGGTGATGCTGCTATCAATAAAAAGGTCTCTGATGAAAGAGCGAAAGTGGTAGGTAAAGAACTGGTAAAATCAGGCGCTACAGCAAAGCAGGTCGTAGAATCTGTAGGCTATGGCCCTGAGCACCCTATTGCCTCTAACGACACCGAGGAAGGTAAGGCGCAAAACAGGAGAGTGGACCTTAAAGTCGCCTCCAAATAGGATTTTCAAATTTATAAGGATAAAGGAGGCCGTTGGTCTCCTTTTATTTTTTTACTTTATTTTTGAAGCCAAGACCTTACTGTAATATGAACCGATCCTTACTTCTTTTTTCCATTTTTTGTTTATTTACCGGGAACATTTTTGCACAACAAGCATTTCCTCAAGGCCTTTTCTGCAACCCATTACAAATCCCGATCACACTTGCCGGGAGCTTCGCAGAATGTCGTCCCAATCACTTTCATACCGGCATTGATCTTAAGACCAATAATAAAGAAAATCTTCCGGTACTTGCAGCTGCAGATGGCTACATCAGCCGGATATCGGTTTCCCATTCCGGCTATGGTAACTGCCTTTACGTAAAGCATCCTAATGGCTATACCACGGTTTACGGTCACCTCAACAATTTCGTACCGGAGCTAATGGTCTACCTGAAGCAACAACAATATGCCCAAAAGAAATGGAATGTGAATATAGAAATACCGGCCGGCACCTTCAACTTTAAACAGGGAGAGCAGATTGCCTTTAGCGGGAATACCGGTGGTTCTACGGCTCCACACCTACATTTCGAGATCCGGGACAGCAAAACAGAAGAAGTCTTTAATCCACTGCTTTTTGGTTTCGCAGTACAGGATAATATCGCACCTAAAGCAAAGCAAGTTGCTTACTATAATGCAGTAGATTTTTACGGTACCCAACCGGTATTTGTGAACCTCCCGGCAGCCACTGCAGGAAAATACCAGCCCGGGCTTACCAGGCTCCCTTTTACAAAAGTGTTCGCGGGTGTAGATGTATTGGATTATATCAACGGAAGCCAGAACTGGCTGGGGGTGAAGAACCTGAAATTATATGCCGGTGATCAGCTGCTTACAGAAGTTTCCCTGGAAGGTTTATTCTTCAGCCAGAACAGGGCCATTAATGCCTATGCCGATTATCGCACGTACAAAACAAGGAATATCTGGTTCCAGGGTATGTACCGGCTGAAAAACAATCCCCTGGATGTTTATAGCCATATCCAAAATAATGGTATTATAGACCTCAGTGATGGCAAAGTACACCAGATCCGTATCGTGATGGAAGATGCGCTCCATAATATCGCTACCATTAACCATAGCCTGCAGTATGCAGCGCCCGTGAAAGCTACAACACTTTGTAAAGGCAAGTGGACTGCAGGTGTAGACAACCATTACCGGCATTTTAGTAACCAGCTATTCCTGGATTTACCGGCAGCATGCCTTTATGATAATGTTTGTGTAGCGGTCAAGGCTAAATTGAATCCCAAAGGCTTATCCGGTGCTTTTGATATTCTTTCCGCGCAGATTCCCTGCCATGATTATTTTAAATTAGGCATAAAGCTTCACCGGGAAATTCCGCGTCATTTAGCGGCCAAACTTGTCTTTATCCATAAAATTCCTAACGCCAGCCTGCCGGGTAGCAATAGCCAGGATGCTCAGCCGGCAGAACTGGAGGGCGATTACGCGGTGGCCAAAGTGCGCAGTTTTGGCCAATACACAGTAGGCATTGATACTATTCCACCGGTATTAAAACGCATCAGCAATAGCAATATTAAAAAAATACAGGTTACCGCTACGGATCAATTAACCGGCATCAAAACATTTAATGCTTATATCAATGGTACCTGGGCCTGTTTCAGCCGCGTAGGCAACCAGTTTTATTACACCCTCTCGGCTGAAGATCCGAAAGGCACCCTGCAGTTTGAAATTATCGCCACAGATGAAAGTAATAATGAACGGAAATTAAAATTCTCTGTAAAGCATTAAAGCGGCTAGCTTATCCATTTATTATGGACGGGGTAAAACAGTCAAAGAATCCTGTGGCGGAGCAACCATCACTGCCGCACCCATAATTTGCGGTTTGGGTTCAGGTACCGTTACTACCGGCGAATCTTCAACTATTGCCGGCTCTCCCATAATAACCGGTTCGGGCTGTTTAACAACTATAGGTTTTGGCTTTTGCGGGGCCGGTGGAATAATAGTATCGCCCATTATCGTGATACCACCCAGAATATCTCCGGTATAGCTCGTATCTTCAATGCCCCCAGTAATCGTAACTAACTGGTTTTTGGCTTTATTGTTATGCGTTTCGTTGACTGTATCACAGGAAGCCAGGTGAAAGAGCAGCAATACAGCCGCTGCAATCTTACTAATAGCAGACATCCCGGATCTCATAATAGAAGGCCACCAGGAAAAGTCTGTATTCACGGGATTAGCAGGCGCAGGGGTTTGCTGTAATTGATCGGCGGTAAAACGGCCACAGGTTTGTTGATTAGTTTTCAGGTAGCTTAAAATAGCATCGGCTTCCCAGCCGGTAAAGTCAACCACCGTTTTCTGGCAGGCAAAGCAATGACGGCCATTGTCACGTGCCTGCATATCGGCCCATTGCTCATGGCAGGGTTCGGGAATAGCAACCGGTAATTTCATAAACTAATTTTATGTAAAGATGCTTACCGGGTTATTTTTCCACAAAATTTAGCGGGTAAAAACGTATTGAATAATATTAGCGCCCATTTGCAAAGCCTGCTGGCGCTTCTCCGGGCTGTCTTTATGCACTTCCGGATCTTCCCAGCCATCACCAAGATCACAATCAAAGGTGTAAAAGCACACCAGGCGCCCTTTATAGATCAGGCCGTAGCCCTTGGGCTGTTTACCGTCATGTTCGTGTATTTTCGGTAAGCCATTAGGAAAGTTATATTTCTGATGATAAACCGGGTGCGAAAACGGCAATTCCACGAAACTCAGTTCGGGGAATACTTTCTTCATTTCCGGCCTCAGGTAGGGGTCCATACCGTAGTTATCATCTATATGCAGGAAGCCTCCCGATTCCAGGTACAGGCGCAAATTTTTGGCTTCTGCATCGGTAAAACTGATCCTGCCATGCCCCGTAGCATGCACAAGGGCATAGTTGAACAATTGGGCACTACCTACTTCGACCTGTGCTTCTTTGGTATCGATTTTGGTACCGAGATTCTGGTTACAGAAAGCCGCCAGGTTCTTGATAGAGGTAGGATTGGCATACCAATCGCCACCACCGCCATACACCAGTAAACCGATCCGGAGTTGTTGCGCAAAACTCGTAAAGCTCCCTAAAACCAATAACAAACTACACAGTATTCTAACCATAATTTTTTGCATTAAAAACGGTACAGGCATATAATCCGGCGGTTTCAGTCCTCAAGCGGTTGACACCGAAACTGACCGCTTTAAACCCGGCATTCAAACTCATTGCAATCTCTTCTTCTGTAAAATCGCCTTCTGGCCCTACCAGTACCAAAGTACTTTGCCCTGTTTCCAGGGCATTCCAATAGGAATTACGTTCCTGCTCCGACTCACAGTGCGCGATGAATTTCTGAGAAAACAGTGCATCGGAAGCGGGCAGTAATGCAGCCAAAGACTGTGCTTCATGTAGCTGCGGCAGGTACACCTGCTGGGATTGCAGCATTGCCGATACTAAAATATTAGTCAAACGTTCCGGGTTGATTTTATCTTTTTCTCCCCTTTTAGTCAAAACCGGGAAAATATGACTGATGCCTATTTCCGTAGCTTTTTCCAGCAACCATTCGTTACGGCTTTTGTTTTTGGTAAAGGCAATAGCCAAACCAAATTGTGCCGCGGCTATCGTTTTTCTTTCAATAGTCTGCACCTCAACCATTGTGCGCTTTCTTGAGGCACTTGTAATTATTGCAGTTGCACTTAAGCCCCTTCCATTGGTCAATAGCAGCCCGGCCCCTTCTTTCATGCGCAATACCAGCGTACAATGGTGAGAAGCCTCCTCATCAAGCTGGAAAGCACCGGTCTTTTCTTCTAATTGTTGCTGATAAAAATAAGGTAACATTAAATTGCTTTAGCTAACGAAATTCATAAGTGACGGTCAGATTTTTCTCCTTTGAAAAAACACCTTTCTCCGTTTCCTGGACAATTACTTTCTTACCGACATAGTAAGATAACTTCTGTTGCTTCTGCCGCAACAGGCCATCCTCATTTGTCTCGGCATAAACCACATCTATTTTCCCGGAAATATTATCATAATTAATATCCAGTCGCTGTACAAACAGGTTAGGGTCTTTAGCCGTATAAGAAATTGTCGACATCTCTAAAAAGTTATCGTCAAAGTTTTTATACTCATATTGGTTATAGAAAGACGGGCTGCTGATATCTGCGGCACCGAATACTTTGTAAACTGTAGCCCAATCAATATCAGCGATTGGCATAAAAGTCGAATCGATCTTCCCGTTTAAATCAACGGTTTTCTTGATCGCAACCTGGTCCAGTTTCCTGACATTATACTGATCGATCAGGAATTGGTTCATAGACCAGTAGGAAGTATCCGGGTCATACTCTTTATCCGTTTTCGTATTACAGGCTGCCAGGAGCAGCATCGCTATAATTAATGAAGTAAAATATGTGCTAAAATTCATGTCGTTTATTAAAACAGTGAAGCGAATTTAGCAAAATTTCCAGCTATTGATGTAACTTTTGCAGGTTTAGACGGTCTAATTGCAAAAATTTCTCAAGATGAAGCCCTTTTTTCTTTTTTTAGTTTGTTCGCTGCTGACATTTGGTGCTTTCGCGCAAAGGTCAAACCGCAGTACCTTACACTTCCGGCTTAGTGATGGTCAACCACTTGTCGTTACGATTAATGACCGGGATTATAAGAAAGTGAATACCCGTATTACAATTTCCGACGTTCCCGGGAGAAGGCAGCATATAAAGGCTTACCGGTTTCGTCCTTATGCGGACGGTAATGGCGGAAAAGCGGAACTGATCTATAGTGGCACCATAAAAATTGCTCCCGGATCTTCCTACGATTGTATTGTAGATCTAAAAAGCAGGAAACTGTTGGTTAAAGACCTGGGTCCCGGTAATAACCCGGCTCCGGCGGCTTATATGCCCCCACCTCCCCCACCAGTGCCTGATTCCCGTAATGATGTGGCTATCGACCACAGCACTGATAACTTAAACATGGATGCGCGGCTGATCCAGTTGCAGCAAAACATTACCAATACCAAAGAAGACAGTAAGAAACTGGCAGCAGCCAAAAACTATGTACTTAAAAACGGCGCCAGCACGGCCGAGCTTAAAACCATTGCGTCCTGGATCATGTTTGATGACAATAAAATGGAACTCTTAAAATCTTCCTACAACAGTATAAGGGATAAACAGAATTTTGCTAACCTGAAAGAAGTATTTACCATGGCAGATGCCCAAAAAGAGTTTACACAATATGCAGCGCAGCTAAAGTGATGGGCGGTAAGTGAAAAGTGAATAGTAGTTAGTGAAAGGTGAAAGGTAAATAGTGAATCATTATGGGTGGTGAGTGATAGGTGATGATGATAATAGTAATTCACAATTAACAACCATTAATAATTAACCATTAAACCCGGTAGGAATTGTTTAATTTTAGGGGATAAACAAAACACAATTATGTCTTTCAAAGAAACCTTTAATATCAACGGCGAACAATTATTACAAAAGATCAAGGAACTGATCAAAGATGGTAATGTTACCAAAATCAGTATCGCGGACAAAAACGATAAAGAGTTTATGAGCTTCCCGGTAAATGTTGGCCTACTGGGGCTTGTTTTTGCCCCCATACTGGCTGCAGTAGGTGCATTAGCCGCATTAGTTACTGATTGTAAGATTACAGTAGAGCGCGATGCTCCGGCAGGCGAGGCTACCGGCACTACAGAACAGGCACCGGAAGAACCTCAAACGGGTATTTAAGCTAATAAATCAATCGTACAGCATAAGTGCAAAAGTAGCTCCTATATTTTTGCACTTATTGTTTTTGCAGCGATCCAGGCCGTGGTCCAGGCATTCTGGAAATTGAAGCCACCGGTTACCCCGTCAATATTTAACAATTCGCCTGCAAAGTACAGACTTTCATGGCGTTTACTCTGCATGGTCTGGCTATCTACGCCAGCAAGTTCTATACCGCCGGCAGTTACAAATTCTTCTTTAAAAGTAGTTTTACCGCTTACTTTCATTTCCAGGGCGGTTACATTTTTTGCCAGCTTATTGAGTTGTTTGGCAGGTAAATCTACCCACCTTTGCGCTGCTTCTATTTCTGAAAAAAGCAATAACAGGTCCCATAATCTCTGAGGTATTGGCAAGCCGCTTATATTACTTAATTTCTGGTGCGGATGTTCTTGTTTATAGGTCATCAGGTGTTGCCGGAAGCTTTCTTCATTGTAATGGGCCAGCCAGTTGACCTGCACCTGGAAATTATAGTTCATCGCTGCCAATTGAAGGGCCCCGTAAGCACTGGTCTTTAAAATACCGGGCCCACTTAAACCCCAGTGGGTAATCAGCACCGGACCGGATTCCTGCAACTTAGTACCCAATATCTTCACGGAACCTTCAGGCACGGACAATCCCATCAAATCGGTTATCGGATTCCTGGGAATATTAAAAGTGAATAAAGAAGGAACCGGGGCTGCGATTTCATGACCCAATTTTTTCAACCAATCGAACATATCCAATTTCGGGAAACCGCCGGAGGCAATAATCAATTGATCGGCATGGATATCCTGGTGTCCTTTTATATGCAAAGTAAAGCCCTGCGTTTCCGGAACAATATCATATACATGCTGCCCGAGTCTTATATCTACCCCATTTTTACTTACGGCACGGGTCAATACATCAATCACCGACTGGCTGTCATCACTCACCGGGAACATACGGTTATCCGCCTCGGTCTTCAACTTTAAGCCCCGCTCTGCAAACCAGGCAATGGTATCGGGTACAAAAAACTGGTGAAAGGTTTTCTTGACAAACTTCTCTCCCCGGGGATATTTTTTAGACATGGCCGAGATGCTGTCGGAATTATGCGTCACATTACAACGTCCGCCGCCACTGATGCGCACTTTACTCAGGCATTTCTGGCTGCGCTCTAAAAGAATAATTTTTGTACCACTCGTCTTGACGATATTGGCGGCACAAAAGAACCCGGCTGCACCACCCCCTACTATAACTATTGTTTGCCCCATCTGTTTTTTATTTTTCCGAAATTGCTTCCAGGCTTGCTTTTGCCGCTGCTATGGTTGTGTCCAGGTCGGTATAAGTCAGGACATTGTTCAGGAACCAGGATTCAAAAGCGGATGGCGGCAGGTAAATACCCCGTTTAAGCATTTCATGGAAGAACCGGTTAAAGAAAGCATTATCAGCAGCAGCTGCATCGGCGAAGTCTGTAACAGGTTTCGCTGAGAAGTGTACGCTAATCATGCTCCCTTTCTGGTTGATCACATAAGGTACCCCAGATTCCGACAATACCTTATCTAAGCCCTCTTTTAAATAAATAGTTTTTGTTTCCAGTTCTTTATAAATACCTACATCTGCTTTCAGCTCTTGCAACAAGGCAATACCGGCAGCCATGGCCAAAGGATTACCACTTAAGGTACCAGCCTGGTATACACTACCTAAAGGAGCGATATGTTCCATAATTTCCTTTTTACCCCCAAAAGCGCCTACCGGCATTCCGGCACCAATGACTTTACCATAACAAACAAGGTCGGCATCAATGTTCAACACTTCCTGTGCACCTCCGGCCGCCATACGGAAACCGGTCATCACTTCATCAAAGATCAATAACATACCATTTTCAGTACAGATTTTCCTTAACCCTTCAATAAACCCTTCCTGGGGCAGGATACAGCCCATATTGCCGGCAATAGGTTCTATAATGATGGCCGCTATTTCATTTTTATGCTCCGCCACCAATTGTGCTACTGCGTCCAGGTCATTATAGGGAGCGGTAAGCGTATCCTGAGCATTCGCAGCGGTTACGCCGGGAACCGCCTGTATATTGAAGGTAGCCAGACCAGAGCCTGCTTTTACCAGGAACATATCGGCATGACCGTGATAACAGCCTTCGAACTTAATAAACTTGTTGCGCCCGGTATACCCCCGTGCTAAACGGATGGCCGACATACAAGCCTCGGTACCGCTATTCACCATACGTATCAGGTCAATATTCCGGGTCATGGATTTGATCAACTCGGCCATCTCAATTTCCAGCAAAGTGGGAGCACCAAAGGAGGTGGAATCTTCCGCTTTCTGCTGGATGGCCGCAATTACCGGCTGATGGGCATGTCCCAGGATCATAGGCCCCCAGGAAGCGATGTAATCGATATACTTTTGTCCGTCTTCATCATAGAGATACGCGCCTTTTGCTTTCGCTATAAAAACAGGGGTACCGCCAACTGATTTAAATGCTCTTACCGGGGAGTTAACCCCGCCGGGAATACTTTGTTGCGCACGTTCAAACAGGGATTTAGAGGAAGTATATTCGTACATTTTTTCTGATTTTTTTATTGCCGACAAAAGTACACATAAAAAAATCACCTTTACCAGGTGATTTTTTTCAGGACAAGTCCCTCTTTAAAGGACCGCTCTACTATAATTTCAGGCAACTAACATTCCGGGAGTGCCAATGAAACATTGGTAGCAAGGCCGCCATCCGCTGTTTCTTTGTATTTATGATTCATATCCAGCGCGGTTTCCCACATGGTATTGACTACATTATCGAGGGACACTTTGGCATTGTCCGGATTGCTTTGCAGGGCCAATTGAGAAGCGGTAATCGCTTTGATCGCGCCCATAGTATTCCGTTCAATACAAGGCACCTGTACCAATCCCCCAACAGGGTCGCAGGTAAGGCCCAGGTGATGCTCCATGGCAATCTCTGCGGCCATCATACACTGACGGGCGCTACCGCCCAACATTTCGGTCAATGCAGCAGCGGCCATAGCAGAAGACACGCCGATCTCGGCCTGGCAGCCCCCCATAGCGGCGGATATAGTAGCCCCTTTCTTGAAAATAGAGCCGATCTCTGAAGCACATAACAGGAAATGATAAATCTTATCTTCATCATCCCCGTTACAGAAGGTAATATAATACATCAATACTGCCGGGATTACGCCCGCAGCACCATTGGTTGGCGCCGTCACAACCCTGCTGAACGAAGCATTTTCTTCGTTAACTGCTAAGGCAAAACAGCTCACCCAGTCTAAAATATAAAGAAAAGTAGAAGGCTGTGCTTTGATATGTTCCAGCCATTCCTCATAATTTTCGTAAGCTTTATCTTTTAATAAACGTTTATTTAAGCGTGCTGCCCTGCGGCTTACATTCAGACCGCCCGGCAAAGTGCCTTCGATGTGACAGCCCCTGTAGATGCAATTACGCATGGTATCCCAGATACGCATCACCCCTGCTTTTGTTTCAGCTTCTGTTCTCCAGGCATGTTCATTTTCCTGTACTATTTCAGAAATACTGAGTCCTGTTTTGATACACCAGTGTAATAAATCTTTGGCATTATCTACCGGGAAGGCCAATTCAACCTCTTTGCTACCACTATTATTCTGCCCTTCCTGCACTACGAAACCGCCACCTATAGAATAATAGGTATCCGCGATTTGCTCCCCGTTTTTGAAGGTACATAAAAAGGTCATGCCATTAGGGTGAAAAGGAAGACTTTCTTCCATCATAAAAATGACATCCTCCTTGGGTTGAAAAGGAACGTGGTATTCCTGTCCCAGCAGGATTTGCCCTTTCGCCGCAATATCATCTATCGTAGGGTAAATGAGGTTGACATCGAACGTAACCGGATCTGCCCCGAAAAGGCCGAGAATAACGGCGACGTCAGTACCATGCCCTACGCCTGTCTTGGCCAAAGAGCCGTACAAGAGACATTGTATTTTTGCCACCTGCTCCAGGCCCGGGTTTGCCCTCAATTTATCTAAAAATTGTAAAGCCGCTCTCCAGGGGCCTAAAGTATGTGAAGAACTGGGGCCTACCCCAATTTTAAACATATCAAATACTGAAATATTCTCTCTGTTACTCAAAGTTGTTTCGTTTACCAGGCCAAAAATAGTAAAGTTAGGACAATAAACAATCGATAAGCAATGCCAGCTGTTAAGCTATAATAAAGATAGTCACTCCTTTACCGGAATGACTATCTACAAGCAAGCGAAATAAAAGATTTTTACCCCTTATTCTTTTACAAAGGTGCTGCTACCTAAACGTACCCCATCTTTATCCGTAAAGTAGATAATGTAAGCGGAGGCTGCTAAAGCACTGATATCAATTTTATTATTCCCTTTCTGCACGCTACCACTTGATACCATTTTCCCATGTACGGAAAATACCTGGATAGTAGCGGCAAGCGGCGCCTCGATATTCAATTGCCCGGAAGCAGGGTTAGGGAATACCTTCAGCTGCTCTCTGAATGCTTTATGACCGGTAACGCTCACTAATTGTGATAAATTGTACGCTTCAGACGTTACGGTACAATCGCCGCCGGTAACACTTACCGTGTAAACAGCCAGTATATTCGTTGCATAAGTCGCATTGGTTGCACCGGCAATTACAGCACCATTGCGGTACCATTGGTAAGTAGCAAAAGGACCGCCGCTCACGGATAAGGTATAGGTACCATTATCAGCCTGGTGGGATACTACCGGCTCCAGGTGCGTCACATCTATGGTTACACTTTCGCAGCTACCAGAACAACCATTAACCGCTTTGACATAATAGGTAGTTGTCGCAGAAGGCACGACCTCCAGAGCTGCGCCGGTCCCGATAGCGGTACCATTACAAGCTCCGGTTGTCCATTCCCAACCGGTTGCTGTACCCAGGCTACCCGTTACCGTAAGGGTAACGGTATCTCCAAAACAAACAGCACTGGCGGAAGCAGTCATGCTTTCCAGCTTTTCGCATAGATCGTATTTAATGGCATAGTTGGGCCATGGGCCAGAATTGCCTGTAGGTGCGGCTGTATAAGAACCGTAAACGGTATTTGCTTTATCAATTGCCAAGCCAACACATTTTGCCCGGTGGTGTGCTGCCGGCTGTACGCCCAGTACTGACCAGGCGGTACCATCGTAGCGCATTACCGTCATATAATAACTGCTGTCGATATCCGTGTAAGCTACAATAGGCTGATCATCCTTTCCTAATGCCATTACCCCATAACGGTATTGATTTGCATAACTGGACTCTCCTACCTGGCTTACCGTAAAACCGGCAGCCCCTATATTTAACCAATCGGTACCATTGAATTGTTTTACAGACATTTTCTCGACGGAAGCAGCATCTGAATAACCTACTACGGGCGTACCATCTGATTTCAGTTCGAGTGACAGGTTTTTGGAACCGGAGGTGGTCACATTATTACCCACCAACGCCCAGGTATTATTGACAAATTTCCTGACGTTTACCCAGCCACCTAAACCTGCATCCGTATAAGCACAGTAAACATTGCCGGCAGCATCGACTTCGACCTGAGTGATTCCGGCCTCGCCGGTGGACATGGGTGTCCCTACCATCTGCCAGGCAGTACCGTCAAATTTCATTACGCTCGCTTTACCGTTGACACCTGTAGCATAGTTGACGAAAGATACATAAGGCAGGTTATCCGGCCCGAAAGCGAGGTCGGGCAAAGCGCTGTTACCTGGTGTGAATTTCGCAATACCTACATTAATCCAGGCGGTACCATCAAATTTTTTAAGGGTAAGCTTTGTGGCGCCTGCGGAGCCATCACGGAATAAGACATGGGGCACATTGGCCTTGTCGACTTTCATCACTATATACAAGGCACTGCCATCAGAAGGATTGGTTCCCACAGCTTCCCAGCCGG
>Ga0256787_1000231_pt1 | contig 14568 bp, 12 predicted proteins | sample MC6MC0938MT_FD_189994 | JGI IMG/M metagenome (GOLD analysis project Ga0256787, IMG submission 189994) | Metatranscriptome of enriched soil aggregate microbial communities from Iowa State University, Ames, United States - MC6-MC0938-MT... | ecosystem: Environmental > Terrestrial > Soil >... | reverse complement strand
GTGAACCGCTGGTTCGTGGGAGACTGGAGGATCAGATGCGCGGCGCGTTCCGGCTGGCCTATGCCCAGTTCGTGGAATTGCCGTGTGAGTATCGACAGTAAGGATCCTGCGTGTCTCCCATGGCCCGCACCGCACCGGTGCCCGCCGCAACAGATCCGGCCATCATCCGGAACTTCTGCATCATTGCCCATATCGACCACGGTAAGTCCACCCTGGCCGACCGCATGCTGCAGTACACCGGCGTCGTTCAACAACGCGACATGAAGGCCCAGTATCTGGACCGTATGGACATCGAACGTGAGCGTGGTATCACCATCAAGTCCCAGGCTGTACGCATGCCTTGGGAGCTCGATGGCACCAGCTACGCCCTGAACATGATCGATACCCCCGGCCACGTGGACTTCACCTACGAGGTTTCGCGTTCCCTGGCCGCATGCGAAGGCGCGGTTCTCCTGGTCGACGCGGCGCAGGGCATTGAGGCGCAGACCTTGGCCAACCTGTACTTGGCCATGGAAAACAACCTCACCATCATCCCCGTGCTGAACAAGATCGACCTCCCGGCGGCGCAGCCGGAGAAGTACGCTGCTGAGCTGGCAAACCTGATTGGCGGCGACCCGGAGGATGTCCTCAAGGTTTCCGGCAAGACGGGCGTGGGCGTAGAGGCACTGCTGGACAAAATTGTCCGGGACCTTCCGGCACCCGTGGGTGACCCGGACGCACCGGCCCGTGCCATGATTTTCGACTCCGTGTATGACACCTACCGGGGCGTAGTGACCTACGTCCGGGTGGTTGATGGCATGTTGCATCCCCGTGAGCGTATCCAGATGATGTCCACCCGGGCCACGCACGAGCTCCTGGAGATCGGTGTGAGTTCCCCGGAACCAACCCCGTCCAAGGGTCTCGGCGTGGGTGAAGTGGGCTACCTGATCACTGGTGTGAAGGACGTCCGCCAGTCCAAGGTTGGCGATACTGTCACCAATTTGGCGAAACCTGCTTCGGAGTCCCTGAGCGGTTACGCCGACGCGAAACCCATGGTGTTCTCCGGGCTCTACCCGCTGGACGGCACCGATTATCCGGTGCTTCGTGATGCCCTCGAAAAGCTGATGCTCAACGACGCCGCCCTCGTTTACGAGCCCGAGACGTCGGCTGCGCTGGGCTTCGGGTTCCGCGTTGGCTTCCTCGGACTGCTCCACCTGGAAATCACCAGGGAGCGCCTTGAGCGCGAGTACAACCTGGACCTCATTTCCACCGCTCCAAACGTGGAATATGAGGTAACGCTCGAGGACAAGAAGGTTGTCCACGTGACGAATCCCAGTGAGTACCCCACCGGAAAGATTTCCGAGGTCCGCGAACCAATGGTTTCGGCCACCATCCTTGCGCCGAACGAGTTTGTTGGCTCCATCATGGAACTGTGCCAGAGCCGTCGTGGGCAGATGAAGGGCATGGACTACCTGTCCGAGGACCGTGTGGAGCTCCGTTACTGGATTCCGCTGGCTGAAATCGTGTTCGACTTCTTCGACCTCCTGAAGTCCAAGACCCGGGGCTACGCTTCGCTGGACTGGAAGGCCGATGGCGAGCAAGTCGCCGATCTCGTGAAGGTCGACATCCTGCTCCAGGGCGAGCAAGTGGATGCGTTCAGCGCCATCACGCACCGTGACAAGGCGTACGCCTATGGCGTGATGATGACGGGCAAGCTCCGCGAACTCATCCCGCGCCAGCAGTTTGAAGTGCCCATCCAGGCAGCCATCGGATCGCGCATCATTGCCCGTGAGAGCATCAGGGCCATCCGCAAGGACGTCCTTGCCAAGTGCTACGGCGGTGACATCACCCGTAAGCGCAAACTGCTGGAGAAGCAGAAGGAAGGCAAGAAGCGCATGAAGATGGTGGGCCGCGTGGAGGTGCCACAGGAGGCGTTCATCGCCGCCCTGACCACCGACGAGTCCAAGGACAAGGCCAAGAAGTAAATGCCCAGCGTCCTTCCTTTGGGCGATCCAGCACCTGTGGATGGCATTCTGCCTCCGCAGGTGCTGGCGGGCGTCGAGCACCGTAAGTTCGGGCTGTACGTCCATATCCCTTTTTGTGCCGTGCGTTGCGGCTATTGCGATTTCAATACCTACACCGCGACGGAACTGGGCGGTGGCGCCTCACAGGACGCTTATGCCAGCACCGCCATTTCGGAGCTCGACTTCGCCGCTTCGGCACTCGAGTCCTCGTTGCTTCCTGCGCGTCCCCTGAGCACCGTCTTCTTCGGCGGCGGAACTCCCACCTTGCTTCCGGCCGAAGACCTGGCAAGGATCCTGCGCGCCGCCGTGGGGATGTGGGGGCTGGAGCCCGGCGCGGAAGTGACCACCGAAGCCAATCCTGATTCCGTCACGCCCGAATCGTTGAAGCTGCTGGCGGACGCCGGATTCACCCGGGTATCTTTCGGGATGCAGTCCGGTTCCGCATGTCCTGAAGGTGCTGGACCGCACACACACGCCCAGCCGTGTTCCCTTGGTGGTGCAGTGGGCCCGCGACGCCGGACTCGCCGTCAGCCTGGACCTCATCTATGGGACCCCGGGGGAGTCCATGGAGGACTGGAGGCTTTCCCTCGAAACGGCCTTGTCGTACGCCCCGGACCATATCAGCGCCTACGCCTTGATCGTTGAGGACGGCACCAAGCTTGCTGCCCAGATCCGGCGCGGCGAGGTGCCCGGCATCGACGACGACGATCATGCCGCCAAGTACGAACTCGCTGACGAACTGATCTCGGCGGCGGGAATGGGCTGGTACGAGGTCAGCAACTGGGCCCGTTCCCCGGAGCAGGCATGCCGACACAACCTCGCGTACTGGCGTGGAGATGACTGGTGGGGTGTTGGTCCCGGAGCGCACTCCCATGTAGGTGGTGTGCGCTGGTGGAACGTCAAGCACCCAACTGCTTACGCATCACGGCTGGGAGCGGGAAGCTCGCCTGCGGCAGGCCGGGAAACGTTGGATACTGAGACGCGCGAGGTCGAACGCATCATGCTCGAGGCCCGCTTGGGCACAGGCCTGGCGGTGGAGGCCATGGACGCCGTGGGCCGGCACGCCATGGCAGGTTTGATCGCAGACGGATTGGTGGGCCCGATCCAAGCCTTCAAGGGTCGTTTGGTCCTGACCCTGAAGGGTCGCCTGCTGGCAGACGCAGTGGTCCGCAGGATCCTCCCGGACTGAGCATCACGGTTGTTTGGCAGCACTGCCCGGACCCTCCTGCTGGTCAGGCTGCTACTTGATCCAGCGCAAGTTGAGTTTGTAGCGGTGCGGCTGGCCGTGGTTCACGCGGATTCCCGCGGAGACGGAGAAGCACGTCAGTGCTACCCAGATGCCGGTCGCGATGACGGCGAAGACGTTGCCCACGACCGGAAGCAGGACGAGGATGTTGGCCAGCACCGCTGCGATGGTCGGGGGAAGGGTGAAGTTCAGCGCTTCCTTGGACTCCTGTGCCGTGAAGGGTCCCCGGTCCCGGAAGATCAGGTAGATCAGCAGGGAAGGCAGGCAGCCAAGGATGCCGCCAAAGTGCGCCAGCGTGGCCCATTGCCGGTCTTCGCCGGCCGTCAGGGGTAGTGCATTGGCTGGCGCGCCATGGTACTGGGGCCGCCCTGCGGCGCTGCCCGGTTCTTCAGGAGCGTTCTCTGCCACGGTGTCTTCCCTTTGCTGTAAAGATGCTGCGGTGTTGCTGTCCCAGAATACCGGCACCAGCCCGCTTCTCCGGACCAACTCCCCGGTGGCACTCCGGTTGCACTGATTCAGGGACGGTGCTTCACGGGACCGTCAGGAAGTCGATGACTTCCTCAACGCGGCCCAGCAGGGATGCTTCAAGGTCCGCGTAACTCCGTACGGCCCCGAGTAGCCTTTGCCAGCCCAATCCGACGTCCTCGGCGGTCTCATGGGGCCAGCCGAAGGCACGGAGGATGCCCGTCTTCCAATCCATGCCGCGCGGAACCGTAGGCCACTTCTCGATGCCCAGGACCTTGGGCCTGATGGCTTGCCACACATCCACGTAAGGATGTCCCACAATGAGGACGTTTCCCGCGGCCCCGGGACATGCCATGGCGTCGGCGGCGATGCGGGATTCTTTCGACCCCTCGACGAGGTGGTCTACCAGGATCCCGAGCCGGCGGTCCGGTCCAGGGTTGAAATCCGCAATGGCTGAAGCGAGGTCGTCCACGCCATGCAACGGTTCAACGACGATGCCCTCCACCCGAAGATCGTCACCCCAGACCTTCTCGACGAGTTCGGCGTCGTGCTTTCCTTCCACCCAGATGCGGCTGGCTTTGGCCACCTGTGCGCGCTGGCCTTGCACCCTCACGGAACCGGAGGCTGTTCGGCCCGGTTGGACGGCCGACGCCGGCTGCCGGGCTGCTGGAGGCATCAGTCGGATGGGCTGGCCTTCAAGCAGGAAGCCGTATCCCAACTGGAACGATTTGGACTTTCCACGCCTGTCCTCAAGGGACACGATGTGCATGCCGCCGGTTTTCTCGACCCGGGTCACTTCGCCCACCCAGCCGGACTGGACGTCTTCGAGGACCATTCCCCGCTGCACCGCTACCTCGGGGAGTTGGCGTTTGGCGGGAGCGGACAGATCCTGTGGACCCCAGTTGTCGAAAGCCAAGGGATATTTCCTACCTTTGAGTACTTGGATGGGTGGGGAGCCGTTTGGCTGCGAAGCTGCCGAGCCTGCACGCTGGAAGCTGAATGCGGGCGTTTTCAATGCTAGCAACGGGGTGGCCCATAATAGACTTGTTAGCACTTGGGCATGTTGAGTGCTAAGTGCGGAGGCCCGTTGGGCGGGCCGCAGTGACCGGTCGCCATGACCACGGAAGTCGTCAGGAGGTGGAGCAATGAGTGAGCCACGCAAGTTGGAAGTGCTGCGTGCCATCGTTGAAGACTACGTGCATTCCCGGGAACCTGTTGGATCCAAGGCCCTTGTTGAGCGCCACCACCTGGGTGTGTCGAGTGCCACCATCCGGAATGACATGGCTGTCCTGGAAGAGGAGGGCCTCATCGCTGCGCCCCACACCAGCGCAGGTCGCATTCCCACGGACAAGGGCTACCGCCTGTTCGTGGACCGCATTTCCCAGGTCAAGCCACTCTCCGCGGCGGAACGCCGTGCCATCCATTCCCTCCTGGAGGGTCCGGATGATGTGGATGACATCCTGGAGCGGACCGTAAGGCTCCTTTCCCAGCTGACCAACCAGGTCGCCGTCGTGCAGTACCCGCACTCCAGCCGGGCGGTCGTCCGCCACGTCGAGTTCGTGTTGCTGGCACCCAAACAGGTCCTCGTCGTCCTCATCGCGGACACTGGCAGCGTGGGCCAGAAGGTCATTGATGCCGGATCCGATGTTGCCAACGAGGCCTTGATGCTGCTGAGGTCGCGTTTCCTCGGCAGTATCGCCGGAACGCAACTGGACCTCCTTCCACAGGTGCTGCCATCGGTTGTAGCTCTCTGCCCGCCCGAGCTTCGCGGCCTGGCCCAGACCCTCGCCCACGGCCTGCAGTCACTGAGCGACAATAGCCGCGAAGAGCGCATTTTGATGGCGGGCACCGCCAACCTGGCCCGCTCCAACGTTGATTTTCCCTTGAGCATCGGCCCGGTGCTGGAAGCCCTTGAGGAACAAGTCGTCATGCTTCGGTTGTTGTCCGATATGGGCGATGATCCGCGCGGCGTGACAGTGAGCATTGGCCGGGAGAACCCATACGACGGTTTGGCTGAAGCCTCCGTCGTAGCCACGGGCTACGGGTCTGGAGCCAAGGTAGGGATCCTTGGCCCCACCCGCATGGACTATCCCACCACCATGGCCGCAGTCCGGGCCGTGGCCAGATACCTTTCCCGCATTCTCGGCGGCTGAACGCCGGCCCGAGGAAACATCCGCAGTACAACAAGGAAGAGATACCGACTTTGAGCAGCCACTATGACGTTTTGGGAGTCTCGCCGGAAGCCACCGGGGAAGAGATCAAAAAGGCGTACCGCAAGTTGGCGCGGAAACTTCACCCGGACGTTAACCCCGGAGAAGATGTCGCGGAGCAGTTCAAGGCAGTGACCCACGCCTACGAGGTGTTGTCGGACCCGCAGAAGCGCCGTGTCTACGACGCCACCGGCAATGAAAACGGAACAGAAAACGGCTTCGGCGGCGGCTATTCCGGCCAGGGCTTCGCCTTCCAGGACATTTTCGACACCTTCTTTGGCGGCGGTGGCGGCCACGGCGGGCCGGCCTCCCGGGTCCGGCGAGGCCAGGACGCACTGATCAGCGTCCGGATCGACCTCAAGGACGCAGTATTCGGCGTCAACAAGAAGCTCGAAGTCGACACGGCGGTGGTTTGCCCCACCTGTGATGGCAGCTGCTGCCGCCCCGGTACCCATCCTGAACGCTGTGACATCTGCGGTGGCAGCGGCCAGGTCCAGCGGGCTGTCCGGTCCATCCTCGGCCAGGTCATGACCACGGCACCGTGTGGCTCCTGCGAGGGCTTCGGGACGGTCATCAAGGATCCCTGCAACGAATGCAGCGGACAGGGCCGCATCCGCAGCCGTCGTTCCCTCACCATCAAGGTTCCTGCCGGTGTGGCCACCGGCACCAGGATCCAGTTGTCCGGCCAAGGCGAAGCCGGCCCCGCGGGCGGTCCTGCCGGCGACCTTTACGTCGAAATCCGTGTCAACAACGATTCCATGTTCATGCGTGAAGGCGACGACCTGCACGCCACTCTGAGCGTGCCGATGACAGCCGCTGCCTTGGGTACCGAACTCCAGCTGGACACCTTCGACGGCGCGCAGGACATCGACGTCAAGGCGGGAACCCAGTCGGGCGAGATCATCACTCTTCGCGGCCTGGGTGTGACCCACCTTCGCGGCTACGGCCGAGGCGACCTCAAGGTGCACCTGCACGTGGAGACGCCGACAAAGCTAGATGCCGCCCAGGAGGAGCTGCTCCAGCAGCTCGCCAAACTGCGTGGAGAACAGTTCACCGAGGGAAAGCTGGTTGCCAGCGGTGGCATGTTCGCCAAACTGCGGGACAAGCTCGGTAACCTGTAGCGGTGAGCAACCCCGTTTTCTTCACCCAGGCCGGCAACCTCAGCCACCTGGGGCCCGGTTCTGTCTTCGTCCTGGAGGGTCCGGAGGCACGCCACGCGGTCACCGTCAAACGGCTGGCCGTTGGCGAACAGGTGGACATCGCCGATGGTGCCGGCGCCCGGTTGACGGGCACGGTCTCCGAGGTTGGTTCGGGCACCTTGGCCGTTACGGCCTCAGACGTGGTGTTCGAGGAGCAACCAGCCATTCGCCTGGTCCTCGTCCAGGCGCTGGCCAAAGGGGACCGTGACGAACTTGCCGCCGAAACGGCCACTGAACTCGGCATCGACGCAGTGGTCCCGTGGCAGTCCGAACGCTCCATTGTCCGTTGGAAGGGTGATCGCGCGGCCAAGGCCCACGCCAAATGGCAGTCGGTGGTTGCCGCCGCCGCGAAGCAGGCCCGGAGGTCGCACATCCCCGAGGTCCGCCCGGTCGTGGATACTGCGGCATTGGCGAAATCCGTCGCTGCCGCGGACCTGGCCATCATCCTTCACGAGGACGCCAAGAACCCCCTGCGGACCGTCCTGGAGGAATCGGGCATGCCGCAAGGTCCAGATCAAGGTCCACCCCGTGAGGTCCTCCTGATCGTTGGGCCTGAGGGCGGAATCTCACCGCGAGAAGTCACCCGGCTCAGTGACGCCGGGGCTGTTACGGCACTGCTGGGGCACCATGTCCTGCGGTCGTCGACGGCGGGACCCGCCGCCGTCGTTCTCGCCAGTGATGTCCTGGGTCGCTGGTAGGACGCTGTCGAGTCTTAGCCGACGCTGAACAGCCGCGTGTCGGTACTGGAGTCGATGACGTTGCCGGTGGCATCCACCTGAGACACCCTCAGCTCGTACTTGCCGGCCTTCAACGTTGCGCCGAAAGTGAAGACGCCGTACTGGCCCGGCTCGCCCGTTGGCTTGGCTTGGCCGTTGAGCAAGCCCGTTTTCTCGCCCTTGCCGTTGTCACTCAGGATCTGCCAGGCGATGGGTTTGGAGCTGTCGGTGCTGCGGCCATTGAACTTCACCGCGCCCGGCGGCAGGGTGACATCCTCCTGCGGATCGATGATCCACAGCGGTGCCACCAGTGAGGCGTCGCGCGCCATCGGTTGTCCCAGCTTCACTTGCCCGAATGCCATGTAGTCGGGGTGGCCGTCCACCAGGATGACCACCTGGATCTGTTGGCCGGAATTGATCAGGCCCGACGAAGAAGCGGCGGCAGTGGCCGTGTAGACCAGCTGCTGAACTGCCCGTTGCGCCATGACAGCATCGAGGTTCGAATTAAAGGCGTCTCGGGAGATGTCGACCGTGATGACGTTCTTGCCGGAAATGGAGGTAGCGAGGTTGCTTGGTTGCTGCCACGGCGTGAAGAAATCATGGTCCAGTGGCTTTTCCGCCATCATGATCCGCAGGGCGGTGGTCACGGGGTTGTCGTCACCGTCGATGTCCCTGAACTCGCGATACAGGTAGACCTCGTCCTTGCTGCGGCCGATCCAGTACACCGGAATTTTCGTGGAAGCCTGCGTGGTTTCCAAGGGAGCGTTGCTTGCAGGGGCCTCCTGCACGGACAGTGAAGGGGAGCTGGACGAAACCTGGCTTCCCGCCCCGTCTGCGATGCAGCCTGTCAGCAGCAGGACAGTCACCATTGCGGGCACGGCAAGAGCGGAACTCTTTCGCTTGCGTGCGCTGTGCTCGGTGTTTCCTTGCTTACTGATGGGGGTTCCTGTCCTGCCGTGCGTCGTTGGCAACCCTCTGCCGGGTCGGCTGGGCTGCGGGGGTCGTGTCCACCCGCTATGCCAGCTTGGCACATTGCCGACGGCGGTCGGTCGGGAATGAGGGGACCCGGGGCAACTGAAACATGATTGATACCGGCTTGATGCCGAGTTGAGACAAAATGTCGGCGATCCCTTTGCGGGCTTGTCAGGGAGGCACTCGATGAGGTCCATCCGGGACGGGCTGGCGTAGGATTATTGCCAGGACACCATCCAAACGGAGGAGAACAGGCCCCACGGCCAACACTATGAGTGAATCTTTGAACGGGCGGCTCAGGACCGGAAACGGCAACCTGCCGCCCACTGAGTTCCCGCACACCTTACCGGGCACGCGCACGGAAATTGTCACGTTCGACAACTCCGACCAGATGGTTCACTCGTTGGGCAGCCACGATGAAGCCCTGCGCTACATCGAGGAACAGTTCGAGGGCGTCAATTTCCACGTCCGCGGCAACGAACTCTCCATGACAGGTCCGTCCACCGATATCTCCCGCGTGATGCGCCTCCTTGAGGAGGTCCGCGGGCTGGTGTCCAAGGGGACCCTGGTGACTCCTGACGTTCTTCAGCAGCTTGTCTCGCTGCTTCGTACGCAATCCGTGCAAAATCCGGCCGACGTACTGACGCACAACATTCTTTCCAGCAGGGGCAAGACCATCCGCCCCAAGACGCTGAACCAGAAGAACTATGTGGATGCCATCGACGACAACACGGTCATCTTCGGAATCGGTCCCGCCGGTACGGGCAAGACCTACCTCGCCATGGCAAAAGCTGTCCAGGCCCTGCAAACGAAGGAAGTCAGCAGGATCATCCTGACGCGACCGGCCGTCGAAGCGGGGGAGCGCCTCGGATTCCTTCCCGGGACGCTGAGTGACAAGATCGATCCCTACCTACGTCCGCTCTACGACGCCCTGCACGACATGATGGATCCAGAATCCATACCGCGGTTGATGGCTGCCGGGACCATTGAGGTGGCCCCCTTGGCGTACATGCGTGGCCGCACGTTGAACGACGCTTTCATCATTCTTGACGAAGCACAGAACACCACGCCGGAACAGATGAAGATGTTCCTTACCCGGCTTGGTTTCGGCTCCAAGATGGTGGTCACCGGAGACGTCACGCAGATCGACCTTCCGTTCGGAGCCACCTCCGGCCTGCGGATTGTCCGGGAAATCCTTAAGGGCATCGACGACGTCAACTTCTCGATCCTCGAAGCCGCCGACGTCGTCAGGCACCGTTTGGTGGCCGACATCGTCTCGGCGTACAGCAACTGGGACGACGCGCACCGCGCCGACGCCAACACCCATCACAAGCGTGGAGAACGTAAATGAGCATCGAAGTAAACAACGAGTCCGGCGTCGCGGTGGACGAGGCCCAGCTGGTGACGTTGTCCCGCTTCATCTTTGAGCGTCTCTACATCCACCCCCAAGCCGAGCTGTCCATCCTGCTGGTGGACGAGCCTGCCATGGAGAAGCTGCACATCGAGCTGATGGACGAACCCGGGGCCACAGACGTTCTCTCTGTGCCGATGGACGAGTTGACGCCGGGCACGCCGGACAAGCCGACGCCCCAGGGCATGCTGGGCGACATCGCCATCTGCCCGCAGGTGGCCGAGGTCCAGGCGCGCAACGCGGGGCACCCCACACAGGACGAGATGCTGTTGCTCACCACCCACGGCATTCTCCATTTGCTTGGCTTCGACCATGCAGAGCCTGACGAGAAAGCAGAAATGTTCGGTTTGCAGCGTGAGTTGCTGTCTGAATTCCTGGGCAAGGATGCCCCCATGGAGACCATGCAGTGACCTCGATCATCCTGGTCGGCATGGCGCTGGTTTTCCTGAGTTTCGTTGCCTTGCTGACCGCAGCGGAGGCTGCCTTCAACTTCCTGCCCCGGCACGAAGCCGAACAATCCATTGGCCGAAGCAAGGGCAAGGCCCTGGGCGGCATTCTGAGGAACCCCATTGCACACATGCGCGCACTGCGGTTTTGGCGGGTGTGGTTCGAGATGGCGGCCGCGGTTGCGGTCGCCGTCGTCCTTCACAGCCTGTTGGACAACGTGTGGCTTGCGGGCCTTGCGGCCACGGGCATCATGGCCGTCATCGGTTTTGTGCTGGTAGGAGTTTCGCCGCGGCAGTTGGGCCGGGCCCACTCGGGGCCGGTAGTACGGTTCACCGCGCCCCTGATCAGGTTCCTCTGCTGGATCCTTGGGCCCATTCCCGGGTGGCTTGTGGCCCTTGGCCAGGCAGTGGCGCCGGGTGCTCCGGCGGGGGATGACGCATTCGTCAGCGAAGAAGAGTTCCGCGAATTCGTGGACCGGGCAGCCGAGTCGGACATGATCGAGGACAACGAGGCTGAACTCATCCATTCCGTATTCGATTTCGGCGACACCCTGGTGCGCTCAGTAATGGTGCCCCGGACTGACATTGTCAGCATCGGAACCGGCTCGGACCTGGAAACGGCAATGGGCCTGTTCCTGCGTTCGGGCTACTCAAGAATCCCCGTGATCGGCGAAAACACGGACCAGATCCGCGGAATCCTCTACCTGAAGGACGTGGCCGCGGCGCTGCATCGCACGGAACCAGGACTCCAGGCCCACGACGTCGACTCGCTCGCCCGGGATGTCCGTTACGTTCCCGAATCCAAGCCGGTGAGCGACCTCCTGCGGGAACTCCAGCAGGAATCCACCCACGTAGCCATCGTTATCGATGAGTACGGTGGCACCGCGGGCCTGGTCACCCTTGAGGACCTCATCGAGGAAATCGTTGGTGAGATCGTGGACGAATACGACGCTGCCGCCGAAGAAGCCGTCGACCTTGGGGACGGCACGTACCGGGTCAGCGCACGGATGAGCATCGATGACTTGGGCGAATTGTTCGACATGGACCTCGACGACGACGAGGTAGACACTGTGGGTGGCCTCCTCGCCAAGGCACTCGGGCAGGTACCGATTGTGGGAAGTTCTGTTGAAGTGAACGGAGTGTCGCTAAGGGCCGATAGGCTTGAGGGTCGCCGAAACAGGGTCAGCCACATCATTGCGGCAGCCATTCCAAAGGAAGACACTGACTTTGAGGACCTCCTCGAAGACGCCGACTCAACGCAACAGGGAGTTCCACGTGAGCAAGCAAAATAAGAAATTCGACGCCGATCAGGACTTCGGTGGCTTCCACGCAGGTTTCTCCGTGCTGGTTGGCCGGCCCAATGCCGGCAAATCAACCCTGACGAACGCCTTGGTGGGCCAGAAAGTGGCCATCACCTCGGCAAAGCCGCAAACCACGCGCCACACCATCCGTGGAATAGTGCACCGCGACGACGCGCAGCTGATCCTCGTGGACACCCCGGGCCTGCACAGGCCCCGGACCTTGCTCGGCAAGCGCCTCAACGATCTTGTGGCCGACACCCTCTCGGAAGTTGACGCCATTGGTTTCTGCCTTCCGGCCAACGAGAAGATCGGCCCGGGCGATAAGTACATTGCAGCGCAGCTGGCCGCAGTGGGTCGCAAGCCGATCGTTGCCCTGGTGACCAAGACCGACCTGGTGGATCGGCAGGCATTGACGGAGCAGTTGCTCGCCGTCGCCGAACTGGGCCGGGACGTCCTGGGTGAACAGGGCTGGGCAGACATTGTCCCGGTTTCTGCAGCGGACGGCTTCCAGGTCTCCACGGTTGCCGATGTCCTGATCAGCCACATGCCGCCGTCGCCCCCGCTGTACCCTGATGGCGAACTCACTGATGAGCCAGAGGCAGTGATGATCGCCGAATTGATTCGGGAGGCTGCCCTGGAGGGCGTTCGGGACGAGCTTCCGCACTCCCTGGCGGTAGTGGTTGAAGAGATCGTTCCCCGCGAAGGCCGAACCGAGGACAACCCGCTGCTGGATGTCCGGGTCAACCTTTACGTTGAGCGGCCGTCCCAAAAAGCCATCATCATCGGTAAGGGTGGGAGTCGCCTGCGGGAAGTGGGAACCAACGCCCGCAAGGGCATCGAAACCCTCCTCGGCACCCGGATTTACCTGGATCTCCACGTCAAGGTGGCCAAGGACTGGCAGCGCGATCCCAAGCAGCTGGTGAAACTCGGGTTCTAGGTTTGCCGGGACACGATCCTGCGCAGTGTTGGTCCGATAAGGAACTTCCCAGAATCGGCAACTATGATTGCGGAGATTCAGGTGTTTGAGGAAAGGTAAACCGAATAGTGCGACGTCGTGACGCCCGCCCGCAGGGCACCGGCACCGCCGGCCCCGTTGCGGGACGCCATGGGGAGGATGCTGATGGCACCCCCCGGCATATGAAGGAACGCAAGGGACTGCCGCTCTGGTTGAAAATTACGACCGGTGTGGTTTCCCTGGCGCTGGTCGCCGGCGTCGCCTTTGCCGCTTTCTGGTTTATCCGCCTTCAGTCGAACATCACCAAAGCCCCTCTCAGCGCCGGCGAAAACCGGGATTCGGGGGTAGCGGCAGCAAATGACAAGACCGACCGGCTGCAGATCCTCATTCTTGGCTCGGACACCCGTGATGGAAAAAACTCCGACTACGGCAGCTCCGAGGACTCCACCGGCTATGGGCATTCCGACGTCATGATGCTGCTGGACATTTCCGCGGACAACAAGCGCGTCAATGTCATGAGCTTCCCCCGGGACCTGCTGGTTGATGTGCCGCAGTGTACCGACCACACCAACAACCAGACCTTCCCTGCCAGAAGTGGCGTGATGATCAACGAAGCCATGGCCGAGGCCGGCATTGGCTGTGCTGTGGACACTGTCAACAAGTTGACGGGCCTGGAGATCGATCACTTCATGATGGCGGACTTCAACGCCGTCAAGGAACTCTCCAAAGCTGTTGGTGGCGTCAATGTCTGCGTCAGCGATCCCGTTTTCGATCCGGACTCCCGCCTTCGCCTGCCCAAGGGCACTTCCCAGGTTGAGGGCGAACAGGCGTTGGCGTTCCTGCGAACCAGGCATGCGTTCGGCGACGGTGGCGACCTCGGACGGATCAAGGGCCAGCAGGCGTTCCTTTCGTCCCTGACCAGGAAACTCAAGGACGAAGGTACTTTGGGCAACCCACAGCGCCTGCTGCAAATTGCCGACGTTGTTACCCAGAACCTTACGGTGGACGACGGACTGGCTTCCGTGCCGTCCCTGCTGACGATCGGTGGGCGCCTGAAGGACATTGATGTTTCCAAGGTGGCCTTCGTCGCTGTTCCCACCCAGCCCGCTGCCATCGATCCGAACCGGCTGGAGCTGGCGGAACCACAGGCATCGCAGCTTTTCTCGGCGCTGCGGGCCGACCTTGACCTGACCTCACCGGGCGCTACCTCAAGCCCCGCTGCTTCCGGAAGCCCGACAGCGCAGCCCACGGCTACGGCGCCGGCCGTGCCGGCATACGACAAGGCCATCCAGCCGGTCGCGGTCGCCAACGGCAGCGGAATTGCTGCCAGGGCCCAGGAAGTAATGGCTGTGCTCACGGGCAATGGCTTCGCCCAGGCGGTGTCCTACCTGGCGAACCCGGTGGACCAGACCGTGGTCTATTACGGAGCCGGTTTTGCGGATGTGGCCGCTGACGTGGCAACCCTCTACGGCATTCCGGCCACTCAGGTCCAGCAGGCAGCAGGAGTTGCCGGGGTTCAGCTCTATGTAGGCACCGACTTCGGTACGGGCTCTGTCTACGGTGCTGCTTCGGTGCCGCCGGACGTCGTCAACCAGACAGCCAGCGACGCCGTCTGCCAGCAGGTCAATCCGCTGTATATCGACC
>Ga0256787_1000228_pt1 | contig 14594 bp, 10 predicted proteins | sample MC6MC0938MT_FD_189994 | JGI IMG/M metagenome (GOLD analysis project Ga0256787, IMG submission 189994) | Metatranscriptome of enriched soil aggregate microbial communities from Iowa State University, Ames, United States - MC6-MC0938-MT... | ecosystem: Environmental > Terrestrial > Soil >... | reverse complement strand
ATTTTTTTATAAATATCTTAGCCTGCTAAACCACTCTTACCAGTAATCCTTTCAGGTATTCTCCTTCAGGGAAGGAAGCTCTTACCGGGTGGTCTTCCGGCTGGCTAAACTGGCGAATAAATTGTATCTGTTTACCCGCATCAATAGCCGCCCAGGCAATGACCTGCTTAAAGGTTTCGATATCCATGGCCCCGGAACAGGAGAAAGTGGCCAGCAAGCCCCCTTTTTCCAGGAGCATCAGGCCGCGGCGATTCAGGTCTTTATAAGCCCGGGAAGCCTTGTCCAGCGCCGATCTTGAAGGGGCATATTTAGGCGGATCTAAAACAATGAGGTCAAACTTTTCATTTTCTGCCCCTAAATCCCGTAGGTATTGATTGACATCAGACTTTACGGATTTAAAGGCTGCGGCATCGAAGCCATTTAATACAATATTTCTTTGCAAAGTTTCCAGGGCTAATGCAGAGCTGTCTACAGCGGTAACGGAAGCGGCACCGTATTTCAAAGCATTCAGGGTAAAACCTCCTGAATAGCAAAAGCAGTCCAAAACTTTTTTGTCTTTAGTATACTGGGCAGTCAGCCAGCGATTCTCCCGCTGATCGCAGTAAAAACCAGACTTCTGGCCATCCACGATATTCACCTGGTAATGGATCCCGTTTTCAATAATATCTACGAACTCCGGGGGCATCGCGCCATAAACCAGGCCATTAGCATCCGGTAAACCCTCAAATTCCCGGGAACGCAGGTCACTGCGCTCATAAATCCCTTTAGGTTGCAGACAGGCCACCATTTCCGCAACAATAATATCTTTCACTCTCTCTACGGCAGCAGAGTGTACCTGTATGGAAATGAAATCAGCATATTTATCGGCGATCAGGCCCGGCAGGAAGTCTGCTTCGGCAAAGATCAGGCGAAGGGTATTGTTATTTTCTGTCAGTAAATGTTTGCGGTTTTCGATCGCTGCACGCACTTTATCCCGCCACCATTGTTCCGCTATAGAAACCTCGCTTCCCCACTCCAGCAGGCGCACCGCCACCCGGGATTGCTTATTATAAACACCCTGGGCCAGTATATCGCCGTCTACATTCAATACCTCCACCAGCTCTCCGTTTTCGATCTCACCGGTCTTAGCTTTAATAGCGCCTGAAAATACCCAGGGATGTAATTGTCTTACTGCTTTATCTTTTCCTTTGTTCAGGATCACTTGATTCATAGCGCAAATGTACAAACAATTCTGTTTCGTGCTGATTGCGTCCGCTTAGGCGCTTAAATCGCATTATCCCCCGGAAACCAGGCGCCGCATTTCTTTGCGGAGCAGGTTCAGGGCCGTTTTAGCGGCCATTTCTTTATTGATCGGACGGTCATAGGGAAAATTAAAAGAAAATGCCTGGGTCCCTTTTACAGAATCAATCCCGAAATAGACCAGTCCTACCGGTTTTTCTGCGGTGGCTCCTGTAGGCCCCAGGATCCCTGAAACCGCTACTGAAATGTCTGTCCCCATTTTTGCTCTTATACTACGCGCCATTTCCAATACAGTAGCCTCGCTCACGGCACCTACCGTATTCAGGATATCATGGCTTACATTTAATTCGGTCTCCTTTATCCGGTTATGGTAAGCGATTACACTTCCAATATACACGACACTGGCGCCGGAGACATCGGTAAGCTTACTGCTGATGAGCCCGCCGGTACAGCTTTCCGCCGTACTGATGGTCAGGCGATGCGCTTTCAGTTGTTTGACCAGCGCTTCTTCCAGGTTCAGGTCTTCATCAGCCACTACATAATCTTCCAGCCGGTTACGGATCAGGCCCATATAGGTATCCATTTCCTGGTTTAATAGCGCATAATCCGTACCACTACCCGAAAGTCTTAATTTGAGCTCCCCATAATTGGGTAAGTAAGACAGGTGAATATGCTCCGGCAGCACGTTTTCAATATCTTCTATATCCTGTGCGACAAAGCTCTCGCCTCTTCCGAACAGCAACAAATATTTATAAATGATCTGCTGGTCCCGGATCGTATTGGCTTTAATGCGGGGCAGCAATTCTTCTTCGATGATCACCTGCATTTCTTTGGGCACACCCGGCAAAGAAACCACCCAGGTATCCGGCCGCTCAAAAAGCATACCCGGTGCTGTACCCATCCTATTGAACAAAACAGTGCTGTTATCCGGCACATCCGCCTGCATATCGTTCACCGCTAACATAGGCCTGTTGCGCTTTTCAAAGAATCGAACTACATGTTCATGTACGGTAGTGTTGCGCACCAGTGTACCGCCAAAATAATCGTTCAGGGTCAGTTTGGTTATATCATCTTTTGTCGGCCCCAGCCCTCCGGTACAAATGATCAGGTCGGCCTGTGGCATCGCCAGGTCCAGGGCAGTCTTTATTGCCTCTTTAGTATCGCTGATCGTTAGCTTTAAAGCAATGTGTATGCCTAATCGATTGAGTTGTTTCGCGATCCAGGCGCTATTGGTATCTATGGTCTGGCCAATGAGTAGTTCATCGCCAATACTGATCAATATTGCAGTTCTTATCTCCATACTTTTAAAAGAAACAAATTTAGCTAATACCGCCGGCATTTTCCATTAAGATCTTTCCGGCCCGGAATACTGCCTATAACTACGACTTTTAAAACAAAATAGCCGCAAACAGGGTTTGCGGCTATTCTTCTAACAGCTGTCTGCAGACGCTGTTCTTTTAGGATATAGGTTAAGTTTATTTTATTTGAGCACCTGCAGCTGTATTAGTTGCCGCTTTAGTCGCTTTAGGATTGGCTTGTTGCGTATTAGTTGCATTGGCACTTTTGCGCGCTTCGCTCCTCTCTTTAGGACGGGTTACACTGTCCATGCTCTTAGACTCTGGTTGTCCCCATTCCGCAGCATGTAAATATTTGCCTTTAAATTCAGGCTCTTTTTCTACTTCGGCCACCACGCGATGCGCCTGTGCATATTTATCATCACGGATACCAGTTACCTGCCAGCTTACTTCTACATTAGGCTGACTGGTCTGAATCCGGAACTTGTTCCCATTTACTTTTTCCAGTACGATAGCCTGGGCAAAAGTACCGATCACGGTAAGCTGGTAGCGGAAATCTTTGTTTAAAGATTCAAAATAACCGGGTAAGGTTACGGTCGCATAACCACCGGCATCGGTAGTGATATTGCCGTTATACACATTCATCATATCCGGGCTTTCTACGAAGCTGTGGTATAAATATTTATTTTCAGGATCCTGCGGGTGATCGATTTTAAAAGTACCACTACCTTTGGCAATACTTCCCGTGATCTGTACATTACCGCTGAAATAACCGGCATAATTGGTAGTAGCGCCGGAAGCGAAACCATAGACGCCATATCTTATGGTCGGCACGGTAGCACCGCCTACGGTCTGGGCATTACCATAAACCCCATAAGTATTACCAATACCGGTAGTTGCGGCAAAAGAGGCATTTTTATTGTAACCTACCACACCAATACCTCCTACGGAAGCGCCCATCACACCGGCAGTATTCGCAGAACCATATACCCCCAGGTCCTGGTTGCCTACACCGAATATGGTATTAGCATCCTGGTTATTAACCCCGTTGTAACCGGTACCTTGCATCCCTACACCATAGTTACTAGCATTATAGCTACTCGACACACCTCCTTTAAGACAAGCCTGTGCAGTATAGGAGAAAGCTGTAATAGCAGAGAAGGTATCTATAGCAGGAACCGGAGTTGACGGTTGAGATACCATAAGACGGCCTGAAGGCGTACTGGTACCGAAGCCGGAAGCACCGGTAGCAACGACGATACCACGTCCGGTAGTACCCCCCTCAAAGAAGCCCGCAATACCTGCACCGGTAGCTACTCCCCAGATACCATTACCGGTACCGCTCGCTACGCCCACGGTTCCGCCCAAAGTTCCTGTAGACAAACCATAAACGCCATTTTGAGAACCGCTGACACCGATCACACCTATACCGGTTGTAGATTCTCCATATATAGAGCCTGAAGTAGCAATAGAAGTACTCGGAGTTCCTACAAGTGTAGCTCTCATCGCATTACCTATTGCTCCTGCATTTACCTGGAATTTTATATTCGGAGATAAGGTAGGGGTATTTACACCTACGGAAGTACCGTTATCAGTCAACTGAGAGTTCACACCCGTCGTTGCGGTACCAAATTTCACCAGTGTATTTGCCGTACCATTGATGTTGGCAGCACCGGCGGGGCCTTGAGGACCTGCAGCACCGGTAGCGCCCGTAGCTCCCCCGGGACCTTGCGGACCAGCGGGACCGGCGGGGCCTGTAGCACCAGCAGGGCCTTGCGGGCCAGCCGGACCAGTAGCGCCCGCCGGTCCCGGTGTGCCATTAAGGGCATACATAGCGTAAGGAACACTCATCAATTTGTTGGTGCCCAGATTGGTATAGCTGGTGCCTCCGGCAGGATCCATTTCAACTTTAATGTAGCGGTCTGCCGCACCCCAGTTGATGGTGGTAAAATCTCCGGAGACCGCGGTACCGGCACCAATGGCGAGATTATATAAACCGTAAGCATTCGTCGTTACGGCATGCGTTTCCTGGTAGAGCTCCGGACCGGCAGCAGCGCCGTCCAGTATCGTGATGCGGATACCCAGCGATTGGGCATTTAGCGGAGCGCCGCTGGCATTCCTGGCCACGCCCTGGTAGTTAAAGGACTGGGCAAAGCTTGCCGTTCCCAGCACTAAAAAAGAGGCTATTGTTAGTAAAACTTTTTTCATCTTTATACAGTTTAATTAGTTGAGTTTTTGAATTTTGAAAGTGTTCCTGGAACTTGAGCCACTTGTGCCGGCAACAATATCCAGTAAATAACTGCCTGCAGCATAAGTGCCCAGGTCTACGGTCTGTACTTCGGTACCGGTTTTAAGCACCAGTGTTTTGCGGAAGAAAGCCCTGCCTGAAATATCATACACCAATAAGGTCAGGCTCGTATTCGGTTTTAAACCAGGTTGAATAAATACAATATCCTTCGTCGGGTTGGGATAGACCTTTAACTGGTCTGCGGACAGCTCGGGATGCCTGATATCGGTCGTGTTCAGTATCGGTTGTAAAAGCCCTTGCGTAACTACAAGATTAGTTGTCGTTACGGTGTTCACCAGGACCATTTCTCCTACAGACCATTCATAAGTATTTCCGCTAAGCTGGGCTGATCCGCCGGTAGCATTTACCGTGGCTGATTGCTGCACCTGTGCCTGGCTAAAATTTATGGTCGCGCCAAAAATGAATAAAAAAAGGGGTAAAAACTTTGTCATAATCAAAGATTTAAACATTAAAACAATCTGATACAAAGGTATTCCGGGTACTATTGTGATTTTGTACAATAATTTCACTTTTTTGGGTGCATAAGCAGCCTAAATTTCATCGAAATGATGTAATTTCAACATATAATTAACATCCGCTCCTCTTTTTTTTGGGTAGATAAGCATTATTATGACTTCGAATAATATCTGGCAATTGATTCAAAGCATGAGTCCACAGGAAAAGCGTTTTTTCCGGCGCGACTATGCCTTGTATGATAAAGAGAAGGAACTGCCGCTCTACCTGGCATTGTTTGACAGTATTAATAAGCAGGAAACGTATGATGAAGCCACTTTACTAAAGCAGCTCCACCCCCGTCTGAAACCAGCTAATATTTCTTACACCAAGAATTATTTATATGAACAACTGTGCCATGCCCTGCTACAGCAAAACCAGTCGCAGGAGCAGGATGCCGAAATTGCCGGACAGCTGCAACTGATCCGCGTATTCCGAAAAAAAGGACTTTATAGACAAGCTTTAAAAATCTGGCAAAAAGCCATTGTCCAAGCCCGGGCACTGGAACTTTTCGGGCTTATTTTCCAGCTTAAAGAAGAATACCGGAAGCTGCAACTTTACCATAACCCGAAAATCAAAAACCCGGAGTTGCAAAATGAATACAATAACAATGTTATTTACAGTTCTGAATTCACCCACCTCATCAAACTGCAGGAACTGCATTTCAACGCCCTGATCATCCGGCGGAAAGCGCATTTCAACCTGGGACAGGAGGATCAAGAAAAAGTGTACGCGATCCTCCAGGAACCGGTCATGCAGGAGGAACCCCGGACTAATTCATTTCTCCTCCGGCACTATTACCTGATGACAAAAGCTACCTTGCTGTATGTGTTGAACGATAGCAGCGCTTATGCTTTTGCCTACCGGAATGTAAGTGCCTGGCAGGCCAATGAACCGCATGTGATCTATGACCAGGACAACTACATCGAAGTATTGTATATCTTTTACTACAGTGCCGTATTGGCAAAGGATACAGGGAGTATCGAGGAAGTGATGCACCACCCGGTGAACCAGAAAGTAAACACGGAATCCAATTATGCTTACCTGGAAACGATCAAATACCTGGCTTTAAACAGGCTGTATAACCGTAGTGGAAATTATGAAAAAGTAGCCGGGGTATTAGCTTATATCAAAACAAACTTTGCCCACTGGAGCCGTTTTATCAACGTAGAGCTGGCGCGAACGCTGTACCTGTCGGTAGGCGTGGCTAATTTTGCCCTGGATCAATTCGATGATGCTTTTTACTATATCAAGCAAAGCCTGCTGCTTTTTAATGATAAGACCAGGGAGGAACAATATAGTTTTGCCTATCTTTTTCTTTTACTCATTTGTTACGAGAAAGGAGAACCCTATCTTTTCGAAGTGCAGTATAAAAGTTCTTATTCCTATTTTTACCGGAATAAAATGCCGCTGCCTTTTGAGAAAAGCACTATACAAGCTGTAGCCAAAGCATTTCATTGCAAACGCCAGAAAGACAAAAAAATAGTTTTGCAAACACTCCTGGACACTTTGCTGGCCTCGCAAGAGGACCCGGTACAGCAACAGGTATTTAACTTCTTCAATGTACCGCGCTGGCTGGAAAGCAAAACAAAAGGTATCCCATATAAAGACTTAGTGTACCAGCAAGTGAATGCTGCAAATGCTTAAGGCATATTATTGTAGCTTACGCCAGCCTCTATTTTCACGCTTAATGTATTATTCTCCGGGGGTATCGGGCAGTTGTAGTCCCCGCTATAAGCGCAATAAGGATTATAAGCCCGGTTAAAATCCAGGGTCAAAGGGGCTTTAGCCAGGTCCTGCATAGAGAGTTCCAGATAGCGACCTGCGCCATAACTTGTCATACCACTGGTCGCATCCCGGAAGGGGACAAACACCAGGTCTTCTGCTCCGGAGATCGCTTCGGCAGGCACATACAAGGTAAGTACCTGTGGCTTGTTATCTATAGTAAAGGCTGCGGTGCCTAATTCCCTGTATTGTTTGATTTTTTTAGCAGAGGTGGGAAAGTCGATCACTTTACCATTTTCTATAGGCGTGTATTGAGCAGATACCACATATTTTTCCGTCATTGGAAAAAAGGTTATGCCCTTAAAGTTTTTCTGATCTTCGGCCGACAATGGGGTCGTTTCCGGGTTTTCATAAAAAGCGCGCAATTCTTTCTGGTATTTTGCCGCATCGGTAACCGTATTACCAACGATCGGATTTTTTGCTTCAGCTATCTGGGCCTCTTTACCGGCTGTCTCTCCCTGCTGGTTACAGGCTGCAAACATTCCGCAAATCATTAAGGCGGCAATCACTTTTTTCATGAGCTATCTCTTTATTTCCAGCGCAAATTTAAGGGAATAATCATCGCGCTAACCGTTAAAAAATAGCTTAGCCATAAAATTCATTGGCGACCAGGTAAGTGTTGGTATGCGCCTCCAGGATGGTGGTAAGCTCCGGGGAATAACCACCACCCATACTGCATTGCAGGCTTACGTTCAGGGAACGTGCGTATGCCATTACCATACTGTCCCGCTGCATACAAGCAGCAAGGGAGCAGTTCAACTTGCCCATTTTATCCGTTTCCAGGATATCTACTCCCGCCTGGTAAAATATAAAATCCGGCTGAAAGCGTTCCCGGATTTGTTGCAAACTATCCGAAAGCAAAGACAGGTATGTTTCATCAGTAGTATCTGTCTCCAGCGCTACATCCAGGTGAGAGCGGCTTTTATGAAAGGGATAATTAGCCGCCCCATGCATGGAAAAGGTGAACACATCAGGGCTATCTTCAAAAATATCTGCGGTGCCATTGCCCTGGTGTACGTCAAGGTCTATGATCAATACCTTTTTTACGGCTGTATGGTCCAGCAAAAAGCGGGCAGCGATAGCCTGGTCGTTGAGCATACAGAAACCTTCGCCATGAGCAACGCAGGCATGATGGGTCCCTCCGGCAATATTGAAGGCGATACCATCTGTTAAAGCATTCAGCGCTCCATCAATAGTACCTTGTACCAGTAATAATTCCCGCGCTACAATTGCCGGATCCTGGATAAATCCTATCCTGCGCCCTTCCTGTGGCGTAAGGGCCAGCTGTACAAAACGATTTACGTATAAGGGATCATGGACTTTATATACATGCTCCAGGTCCACCATACCGGGCACAAAAAACTGCGTTTCCTGTACAATGCCTCTATGAACCAGCTGCCGGGGCAACAGCTCATACTTCAACATAGGGAAGCGATGGCCATCGGGTACCGGATGTATGTATTGAGGATGAAAGGCAATGGAGTACATAGTGGGTATTGAAACTGCAAATTTAAATGATGCGTGCTTATCTTTTATCATAAAAAAAGTGCCGGGCTTTCGCCCGGCACTCACCTATATAACGCATCAAAAAACAAAAATCTATTTTGTGAATTCACCGTCTGCTTTAATACGTACTACGTCGCTTACCACTGCATCAGGGAATTTAGTGCCGATCTGGAAATCAGAACGCTTGATATCGCCGCTTAACTGGAAGCCGGTTGTGCTGGCATTAGACATTGGGTTAACGGTAGTTCCTCTGAACGTCCAGTCTAAAGTTACCTGCTTGGTTACACCGTGCATAGTCAGGTCTCCGGTCAATTTGTATTTATCTTTACCTGCTTTTTTTACCGTGGTGCTTTTGAAAGTAATGTTGCTATATTTTTCGGCATCAAAGAAGTCCGGGCTTTTCAGGTGATTATCTCTTGCTTCGATACGGGTATCGATGGAAGCAACTTTAGCGTCTAAGGTAACTACGGCATCGCTGAAATCTTCTTTACCTGATGAAACGGTTACATCAAAGTCATTGATCGTACCGGAAACATCGCTGATGCCCAGGTGCGTTACGGTAAACCCTAACTGGGAGTGCGCTTTATCGTTTTTCCATAATCCGGTTGCCGCAAATACGGTTGTTGCTGTTAAAAGTAAACCTGCTAGTAAGCCTTTTTTCATTTTTATTTTCTATTTAAGTTTAAGAATATTGTTGCTTAAGGCAGGGCTTAACTACCCTTTTCCTTAACTACACTGCAAATGTATTTTGTAAAACCGGATCAAAAATTAACCTAGGTTAAGAAAAGCTGACTCCAACAATAAAAAAATGTTAAGTAACAATTAACGCCACTCAATATTGAATAAAAATACCCCTGCGATTGAGTGTGCAGGGGTATAATGAAGCAATAAGTAATTTTATAGCAAAGTGACAGGACCCTGAGCTTTCAAGTCTCCGTTCATGGACTGTATGTTAAGGAAATAATTGCCCTGCTGCAGCCGGCTCAGGGACAAGGTATTCATTCCTTTTTTCAGGGTCATTTTTTCAACAACTTTCCCTGTAATATTGTATAAAATAAGCAGATCTCCATTTTCCGCCCCGTCGATATTGATTTTATCCAGTACAGGGACCGGGAATACTTTAATACCGAACTTATTTTGCTGCAAGGTATTAATACCTGTCCCCTCTTCAATATTGAGCAGGTTAGAATGCACATAATCTACATTAAAACAACCTTGCGGATCCGGGAATACCGTAGCTCTGATGATATCAGTTCCGGCAGTTTTCGTGTAGGTATATTCAGGTATTGTAGTCGTAGCCACAACGAGGTTATTTTTGCGCCAGTCAATATAATAGTTTGTTCCTGCGTTTTGTACATTAGCGGCAATGGTAACCGTACTCCCTGCAGGAGCATTATTTCCTGTTATGGTAATAACCGGCGTCAGGAAGGGCATCGTGGTCACATTAACGGTATCCAAAGCTACGGTATCGGTATAACAGTTGGCCGTACCGGTGAGGGCCTGGACCGTTAACAGATCCCCGTTTACAGGGATATAGGTATAGGTATTCGCATTGGTACCGACAATACTCCCGTTTAAGCGCCATTCATAATTAGCCACCGTAAAGTTGGCATTGGCCTCGAATTCTATTGGTGTACCCTCACACAAAGGATCATGCTCAATACTTACCTGCGGCGTGGTTACCACATCTGCGTAGGTGATCATCCCTAAGATCCGGTGTTGCTCTACTCTGTTCAGGTATCCCCCTAAAACAATATTGCCATTACTCAGCTTAAGGATGCATTCCGCCGCATTGGAATTAATATCCGGGTTCCAGGCGGATATACTCAGGTCTCCCAGGTTAAGCCGGGCCACCCCTTTCCGGGTTTGCCCATTAACACTGAAGAATGCGCCGCCTATATACAGCTGATTATCGAATATCTCTAAATTGTTCACGGTAGAATTCGTGGAGCCAACCACACCACCCACAGCAGCGGTTACGGCATTGACCATGGCCAGGCGCGCCCTGTTCACATTAGTGACCTGGGTAAATACGCCCCCTATAAAAACTGTATCTCCATGGATCACCAGGTCAAAAACATGATCATTCGCTTTGGGATACCAGTTCAGTAGGGCACCGCTGGTTGCATTATAAGCTGCCAAACGGCTAACGCCACCATTCACAAAAAAGCGCCCGCCTACATAAACGGAATCTCCTTTTACAGCCACTGCATGGACGGTATTATTCAGCCCACCCTGCCAGTTAACATTTCCTGTAGTCAGGTCGAGGGACACCAGACGTTGTGCAGGAACGGAACTGGTTCCACCCGGCGGCACAACGGAAGTAAATGTACCGCCTACGATCATTGCATTGTTATGTACGGCCATTGTAAACACTTCTCCTGAAGGTATTCTTGGTCCCCAGGCTGCCAGAGTGCCTGTGACCGGATCAAAGGCCGCTAAATCTTGCCGGATCTGGCCGTTATCATTCAGGTTAAAATCGCCGCCTATGTATATTAATCCATTATGAAACTTAATCGCATTGACCGTGCCGAAGCTTGCAATAGGCAGCTGAAAATCCAATAGTTGATTGGTCGTTAAATCTATTGCGGCGATACCATTACGCGGAACTCCCGGTATGGAACCGAAGTCGCCACCTACAAAAATCTTGTTATTAGCATGCCCGATAAATTTTACACTGTTATTAGTAATACCATTTCCGGTTTCTGTAATCCCCCAATCCAGGACTGTATTATTATCCAGGTCTATAGTTAACAAACGGTTCCGCGTCCTATTAGAAAAACTTTCATTCCAATAAAACAGGCCACCGGCATACAGTTTTCTGCCACTTAATGACAAAGTATGTATTTGATTGATATAAATACCATAATTGAAACTATAATCACTGAAATTAGGATTCTTCAAGGCGGAAACCGGATCCAGGCAGGCTATCATTCTTTGGAAACCACCACCAATCTCGTAAAAGTCACCCCCTACAAAAATGGCGGTATCGGTAACGGCCATACTCCTGATTACATCATTGGCATTAGGATTCCAGTTTTGTAATAAGCCGCCGGATTTGCTAAAGGCAGCGCCATTATTACGCAAGCTTGATCCGGACTGAGAAAATGATCCGCCCACATAAATATTTCCCTGTAATTGCCCCATTGTAAGTACGGATCCGTTTACCCCAGCGTTCCAGGATGCAATCGTACCGTTAAGGGTATCGACCTTTGCTAACCTGGAATGAGACTGATTGTTAACGGTTATAAACGCCCCTCCGAAATAAATATGAGCGGCATCTCCTATAAGAGCAAGTACCGTATCATTAGCAGCAGGTTGCCAGCCGGTAAGTGCACCGGTCTGTACATTCACCGCAGCCAGGTTGCTCCTGCCGGTACCATTTACCTGTGTGAACTTACCCCCAAAGTATAACCTGGAACCATGCTTCGCCAGTGCGTATACGGTCCCGTTTACTTTAGGCGCCCAACCGGTCAGGCTACCATTTGCGTCGATATGTGCTAATCCCAGTCGTTCGGCATTATCTATAAGGGTAAAACTTCCGGCTATATACCAGCCACCGGAGCCATCCGCTACAGCAGTGTTTACGATGCCATTTACTTTAGGCCAGGTCGCCTGGCTGAGCACTACGGGCGTATCCTTGTCCAGGCAGGCAAAACTGCCGATATGCTTGGAGACATTGGAAAACCTGCCACCGACATACAGTATATTATTATGCTCGAAAGCACACATTACGGTACCATCAAAGGTATGTCTTAAGCTATCGGTTACTATACGTTGCATACATTCCTGGGCATTTACGCGCACAGGAAGCCCCAGGCTTAGCATACAGATAAAAAGGAAAGCCGGGTAGGTTAACCGGCAGATAAATTGTTGTATTGTTTTCATGTGATCCATTTTAAAAGGGTAGCACTATAGACCTGTAAAATTGCCAAAAGTTAAATATATGTATAAAAAATAAAATAAAACCTGGCATATCACCCTAAAAATACTTTTATGTTAATTTATCATTACCTCTGCGTTACCTTTATGCCCGGAATTGATGGTCTATGAAAAGAATTATAGTACTCCTTATCATTTTATTACAGGTGCAGCTCAGCGCTAGCGGGCTGCCGCAGCACATTGACTTAAAAAAACCGCCTCCAAAAGTGATCCGCACCTGTTGCGCGTTTGGGGTGGACGTCAAGGTAGTGATGCTGCCCTTTATCCGCATTTCCAGTATTACCGCGCCTAATCTTATCGGGAGCCACCAATTCCTGGGTAACAAACTGGAAAATAATGGCATCATCTATACCCATAAAGGTGGCTTTATAGACCTGGGCCATCTGCGGGATATTGCCGATATGACGGCTTACCTGTTTGCCCTGATCCAAAACAACAGAACAACAGGCTTAAGTGATTTTAAAATCGGCCGAGAAGCAGGGCTTAAAACTTTAAGTTTAAAAGTACCTGAACGTTTTAACGATACAGATATCGCCCTGTTAGCAGGACGGATTGCCTATGACCTGTCTACCTGGCATGAGATATCGACCTGGTATGGTGCTTCGTCTTTACCTTTTGTTGCAGAGCGCTATTCCAGCTTCTCGGTAGAAGATGCCTACTCTAATCTTTTAGGGGTGCACCTGGCTATTCAGTCCATTCTCAGTGATAAGCCTTATGAATCGGAGATGACCCTCAATATTCACCGGGCCTTACTGCATCTTGGCGCTTTACCTACATTGGAGGACACCCGGAACGCGATGTTACAGGTCAAAGATATCTGGTGGTCCGGGCAGGCAAAATTCCCGAATAAAAACCTGCTCAAAAAAAGGCAATACGACATCCTGGGGCAGGTAAGCCCTATAGTTTTGGAACAGGATCAATTCGCGGAAAACACGGAGTATATGCTTTCCGTACCTGCTGTATCGTCCCTGCAGGAGCCGCTTAAAGGGCTCTATAGCTTAAAAATAAAGTACAACCTGAAAATTCCCGCAAAGAAAATTTTCGGTAATGATTATCCTTATGACTACGTAGGCCCGGACAACTACCAGGCGTTGGTGGATTATGCCAGAACAGGCAAATACTAAGGGCCTAATCCCCTAGCGGATCAGGGTTACATTACCGCTTTGTTTTAAACTTTGTCCGTTCGGTCCAGCAGCATCTACCTGGTAAATGTATACACCCATTGGCTGTGGCGTTCCTTTAAAGGCACCGTCCCAGCCGGTATGGATATCCTGGGTTTCAAATACCAGTTGCCCCCACCTGTTGTAAACCCGGAACGTATTTAATTTTGCAATCCCATTCCGTACAATTTTAAAGGACTCATAATTCGGGTTGAACGCATTGGGCATACCCAGGTTCGTTGGTTTCACTAAGACATCTATCGAGTCTTCCACTATACATCCCCTGTCGGTAGTAGCCTTTACAAAATAGCGGGTATTTACCTCCGGATAGAAAGTAGGTGTGCTCGTATTTACACTGCTGATACCAGAATTCGGGAACCATTCAAAATAGGAAGCATTAGTATGCGGCTCCAGTAAATAAGGTTCTTCCGGGTAGATATTTATAGAATCCGGCAGGCTCAATACCGCATTAGGATATACTTCAACATTGATCTCTACCGTGTCTTTACAACCTTTATCGCTCGTACCTACAATGGTATAAGCATTTGAGGTTTGCGGATGAAAGAGCACTGAATCTTTTGGGCTGTTTACCGCAACTGCATCCTGAAGACCGGACCAGTCATAGGTTTCGGCGCCACTTAATTTGATGGCCACCTGGTTACCCGGGCAAATCCCGGTATCTGTAAATGCCGTTTGCAGAAAATTACCCGGGTTAACAATCACCCTCGTACGCTTGCTCAGGGTACAGGGAATACCGTTTGTAGGCCGCTGTACGGTAAGCGTGTAGTCTATAGATTGATCGGCAATAAACCAGACATTAAGATGGGCGCTGTTATTCAAACCGGCAACAGGACTCCAGTTATAAGT
>Ga0256787_1000226_pt1 | contig 14650 bp, 14 predicted proteins | sample MC6MC0938MT_FD_189994 | JGI IMG/M metagenome (GOLD analysis project Ga0256787, IMG submission 189994) | Metatranscriptome of enriched soil aggregate microbial communities from Iowa State University, Ames, United States - MC6-MC0938-MT... | ecosystem: Environmental > Terrestrial > Soil >... | reverse complement strand
ACCAATCCCTGGCCTATTACCGGGAAGCGATGCCCTACGCAGAAAAAGGGTTTAAGAACAAAGCGCTCCTGGGAATGTTTTATAATTGCGTCAGTGCGCCCTTTTATAACCTGTCCCGTTTTGACTCGATGTATTTTTACATTTCAAAAGCGGAGCAGCTCATTAGTAATTACAAACCGCAAACCTTGAGTGATGTCATCAATATAGGTGGTGTGTACAATAATATCGGGCTGCTCTGGGGCGGTGTGGGCAATTACGACAAGACCCTTCAATACCTTAAACGTTCATTAGCGATTAATATCGCCTTTCCTAAAAACCGGGAGCGCCTGGACCTGGATGCCGGGCTGATGTATTCAAACATAGGCATGATCTTTATCGAAAAAAAGAAATTTGATTCGGCCGACGTCTATTTGCAAAAAGCAGTGCAGCTGATGCCGGACAATGCGATAACTCATATGGGCCTGGGAGAACTGGCCGCCGAAGCCGGGGACCCGGTAACTGCAGAAGCTTATTTCAGGACATCAATAAAAGTCGCCAGGCAAAGCCAGAATTACGCTAACCTGGTCAGCGCCAGCACCCGGCTGGGTATTTTATTTTTTAATCAAAACCAATATAGCAAGGCCCGGGAAATACTGCTGGCAGTCGTACGCTACTCCAGGAACCAGGGTAATATAGATATGGAGAATACCGGTGCTGCCTACCGTACCCTTGCGACTATAGCAGCCGCGGCGGGAGCACATAAGCAGGCCTATGAGTGGGAACGCCAGAGCCTGCAGATTCTCGATTCCATGAAGTTAAAAGATAAATTATTGTCTTTATATGCCCTGGAGGCCGAGATAAAAGCCAGGGAAAATGAAACTTCCAGTGCCGGTCAGCGCTTACAATTGAATCAATCCCAATACCGCTTCAATCTCTTACTGATCATCTCCATAGCCGGTATCTTAATGGTACTGGGCATCTTCTGGTTTATTTACAGCAGCGTGCGCAATAAACAACGCCGGCATAAGCATGAACTGGACAAGCTGAAACAGGAAGAAGCCATAAAAGCCCTGCAAGCCATGATCAGCGGGGAAGAGAAAGAGCGCAGCCGGCTGGCCCGGGAGATTCACGACGGTATCATGGTACAGTTTGGCACTATAAAAATGAAATTGAAAAGTATGCCGGATATGTACGCAAGTGCTCATGTGCCTGCTTTTTTTCATTCGGATTATTACCAGCAGATCGTAGCGCAAATGGAGGACGCTACCCGGGATTTGCGCCATACGGCTCATAACCTCATGCCGGATATGCTGCTGCAAGGCGGGCTCGAACATGCGATCAGTTATTTTTGTGCTACCGTCACCCGGAATACGGACATAGCCGTAGAATTCCAGCAAGTAGGCCAGGTCCATTTGCTCAGTAAAGAGTTTGAATTACATGTGTACCGCATTGTCCAGGAATTATTGCAGAATGCGATCAAGCATAGCCAGGCTTCCAAAATACTGGTACAATTGGCCCTGTTATCAGAAACCCAGTTTTCCCTTACCGTGGAGGATGACGGTATTGGTTTTGACACGACAGCGCCCTCCGCAGGATTAGGGATGTACAGCATTGCCAACCGGCTACAGGTATTAAACGGGAATATGGATGTGTATAGTCAAAAAGGAAAAGGTACTTCTATCTCCATTGAATTTGAAGGTAATTTTAAACAACATGAACAGGATTAACATAGCTATAGTAGACGATCATCCCATTGCCGTAAATGGTTTAATGATGATGCTTTCCGATCAGCCCAATCTTAATATATATGGTACTTACAATAGCGGCAAAGCATTGCTGGAAGGACTGGCGACCCAGACTCCAGATGTATTGCTGATAGACATCATGCTGCCGGATATTATGGGTAATGAGCTCGTGCTTACCGTGCTGAAGCGGCATCCGCCTATCCGGATTATAGCGCTGAGCAGCCTGGATGCCCCGGCTATGGTGAAGAGTATGCTGCTTAATGGTTGCATCGGTTACCTGCTCAAAGGCGCCGATAAGGCAACGATCCTCTCGGCTATAGATCATGCGGTACAGAACCAGGAGTTCCTGGAACCTGGCCTTAAAGAGCACCTGGTACAGAGTATATTGAAGCCCCAAAAGCAGAACCAGCAACAACCTTATACTTTGACCAAGCGTGAAGATGAGGTGTTACAACTTATCGTACAGGGTGCAACGACTCATGAGATTGGCGATCAGCTGGCGATCAGTACGCGTACGGCAGAGACGCATCGCCTGGCATTGATCAAAAAGCTTCATGCCCGTAATACGGCAGAGTTGGTGGCAATAGCGCTAAGGCTGGGTTTGGCGGAGTGATTATTGGAAGCTGGCGGTTAACTTTTTGATTAATGAAAACATTGTATCAATAAAATGCAACGAAATTAATCCAGGTTAAGCCGAATTGGATTTTCATGTGCTAACTTTATAAAAGTATGCCGGTGAAAAATAGTTAACTCAAAATATTAATCCAAAAAAACTATTAAAATGAGCACATTAAAATTAAAAGACGGAACGGAAATTTTCTACAAAGACCAGGGTGAAGGGCCCGTACTTATGTTGCACCATGGATGGCCTTTATCTTCTGATGACTGGGAAGCACAGGTAATTTTCTTCTTACAAAGAGGATACCGGGTGGTAACGCACGACCGGAGAGGTCATGGCCATTCCAGCCAGGATATTTATGGTCATAATATTGAAACCTATGCTTCCGATGCGGCAGAACTGGTTGCCTTTCTCGACCTGAAAGATGTAGTGCATATCGGCCACTCGACAGGTGGCGGTGAAGTGATCCGTTACGTAAATAAATATGCAAACGGAAGGGCTAAAAAAGCTGTTTTGATCAGCGCAGTACCGCCAATCATGGTAGCCAGTGAAAGCAATCCGGATGGCGTTCCTATGGAGGTATTTGATAATATCAGGGAACAGACGCTTAACAACAGGCAGCAGTTCTATTATGATTTGACGATTCCATTCTACGGGTATAACCGGGATGGAGCTGAAGAGAAAGAAGGTATTCGCAGGAACTGGTGGCGCCAGGGTATGATGGGCGGTATTGTAGCGCATTATGACGGTATTAAAGCATTTTCTGAAACCGATTTCAGGGAAGATCTCAAGGCGGTGGATATCCCGGTTTTAGTGTTGCATGGAGAAGATGACCAGATCGTTCCTTACGGGAATTCGGCAGTGAAATCGGCACAATTATTAAAAAACGGTAAACTGATCAGCTACCCTGGATTCCCGCACGGGATGCCGACAACGGAAGCAGATACGATCAATAAGGACATCCTGGCTTTCATTGAGGGATAAACAAATTTTTAATAAAAAATAAATAAAGGGTACATCCATCCGGGTTTACCCTTTATTTATGATATGCTTCGATGTATTAATGCAAAAATGGTATTTATTAGGGTGGACTTAAATGTCTTATACTTTTAAAAAACTATCTTCGCGCTGCTTTTAGGTTCAATAGGGCCCCGGCCAATTGATTAAAAGGGAAGTCCGGTGTAAATCCGGCGCTATCCCCGTAGCTGTAATCCCGTGGTATAAACTCTATACTTCACTACTTTTTATCCTGCAAAGCCACTGTACCAAATGGTATGGGAAGGCGAAAAAAGTAAAGGAAAGCCAGAAGACCTGCCTGAAAACGTTTAGCTGAAAGCTTTCGGAGGAAAAGCGGATCAAATGGCAAACCTTAAGGTCTTGCCTTTATCCTTTTAGGTTTCTTTCCGTTTATTGTTTTTAGTTTTTAATGAGTTTTTTAATTCAAAAAATAAAAATGACAAACAGACCAGGTATTTTTTCGGGACTCTTCATTTCGGTCCTTTTTATGGCGCAAATGGCTAACGCACAGTTTAGCCATCCCGCCAACAAGGTTTGGAAATTCGGCCGCTATGCCGGGATCAATTTTCAAACGAATCCACCTACCCCTTTCCAGACTGGTATTCCTATCGCCTCTATGGAAGGCGCAGCCAGCATTTGTGATGCTAACGGCAATTTTTTATTCCACACCGAAGGGACCAATATCTGGAATGCCAATGATGTGCTGATGCCGCATGGTACCGGGCTCACCAGCTTTCCTAATAACCCTACCGTCAGCACCTCCCAGAGTGCTGTGATAGTTCCTGTTCCCGATAGTGCCGGGCAATATTTTGTATTTTCTCTGCCGGAATGGTCCTTTTCGGCAAGTTTTGGGAAATTGTTTGTCAATAAAGTAAGGATGTCCCTGAATAATGGCCTGGGTGATGTAGACACGGGTTTCCCTTTACGCCATGTCATCCTGGATTCTTTGTATAACGAAAAAATGACTGTTGTGCCGGGTTGCGGTCACAGCTGGCTGTTGTTGTACAAAAGAGATACCACGGGCTTCCGGGCACATAAAATCACCAAAGATGGACTGGAGAGTAATCCTGTGGTTTCGCCACCGGGCCTGTTCCCCAACAAAAACTACCGCCAGGGTATGCTGAAAGCCTCCCATGATGGCAAACTCCTGGTCAATAGCCTGTTCAAACCTAATATTTCTGCCGGTGACGGCGTGGAACTCTATGATTTTGATCCCCTGACCGGTGTCGTATCTAATCCCCGTATCCTGGATTCCATGAGTAGTTTCTCCGCGGAGTTCTCCCCGGACAACAGTAAATTATATGTTCATTTTGCCGGCACATTGACTACTTCTGCAGTGTATCAATATGATCTTACCTTGCCCAACTGGGCGGATGTGGTCGCCTCCAAAACGCTCCTGGGCTATTGCTCTGCGATTACCGATCTGCGCCTGGCCCCGGATAGTATGATCTATTTCAACCGCCAGTTTCAAAATACCAACGTGATCGGTCGCATCAACCAGCCCAACCTGGCGGGCGCGGCAGCCGGTTTCCAGGATACGGTGTTGACATTGCCGGGCATTGCCAAAGTATATTATGGATTCCCGCAGACCGCGATCATAGAAAATAATACCGGTGATTCTTCTTTCAACCTGGTGCTGGATACGCTACTCTGCCCTATCTCTGACTCGCTTACTTTGTCGGCTCCCGTAGGTGCCTACGATATTCAATGGAGTAATGGGAGTACGACGGACAGTATCCGTGCCTGGGAAGCCGGCACTTATTATGTAAGCTACTCAGCTCCCTGTCCTGCTGTCGATACTTTCGTGATCCGCAGAGATTTCCCGCAATGGTTTATCACTATCAATGAAACAATACTGGGTACCAGCTATGCTTTTGACACCTATCAATGGTATAAAGGCGGGCAGCTGATCCAGGGAGCTACAAATGCTACCTATGAAGTCCTGGAAAATGGGGTATATAGTGTAGACGTAGGCTTGAATCATTGTGCCGATACGCAATCTTACCTGGTAACTAGTGCCAGCAGTCTGGATGATCTTGACCGTAATGTTACCATAGCAGTTTACCCGGTTCCTTTTAAAGATGAATTAATGGTTCAATCCAACCAGGCACTCAACTTCAATCTGCTGGATGTTTTAGGGAGAAAAGTATTGAGTGTTACTCAAAAGAGCGCACTGAATACTACAGGATTACCTGCCGGTATTTATTGGCTGGAAGCCAGAACTGCTGATGGCCGGCTGCTGCGGGTGAAAAAAGTGATCAGGCAGGAATAAACTGATCCTTCTATTTTTCGGATGCTGAAAACCCCTGTAAGTATAAGCTTGCGGGGGTTCTTTATACTTATTTATTAGCTCCGGCAACGAGAGCGCTAAATTCATTTAAAAACTGCTCCAGCGCTTCAATTGTAGCGGTATCAGTTATTGTACCTTGAGCGTCCACCTTCCCCTTGATACCGGGTATCAGCAAAGTTGTACCAGGAGTGAAGCTCGCCATAAGCGTTTGCATGATCAGTTGTAGCTCCGTATGTCCCTTTTGCCCATTCGCCGAAGCAGTAATGAGGCCTAAAGGTTTCCCGGTAAAGACAGAAGCGGCAACACACCATTCTAAAGCATTTTTGAGCCCGCTGGGAATACTGAAAATATATTCGGGCGTACAAATAATCACCCCATCAGCTGTGGCTACCTCCCGCCGGAAGCTTAATACGGCTTCGGGCGTATCAGCTATTGATAGCTCGGGACTAAAATGAGGCAATAATTTCAGGTCTGGGCTATGCTTTATGTTAAACTGATCTTTTGTTGCTGCGACAAGCTGATGGATGAGTTGTTGATTGGCGGAAGCAGCACTGGCACTGCCATTAATGACCAGGATGTTTTTTCTTTCCATGTTGCTACGATAGGCTGCAAAAATACAGTAATTAACTTTTTTGGGTACCTTTCTATAATTTTAGGAAGTAATTAGTATTCAATCATATGTGAAGTTTTTGCCGCTATGAATTTGCTTCGGCACTGTCTTTTCTGTTATAAATGGAATATTTAAGCAGTTAAAGGGATATTTTAGTAAATTTCTTGCGACTTAAGGCTGCCATTTTTAAAAAAGAGCTTAATTTTAAGCACTAAATCAGACCAAGCTATGGAAACTAGAGTACATGAAGGCCATAATGTAAAGCGTTTCAGAGAAATGCTGGGCATAAAACAAGATGCCCTGGCCTATGAGTTGGGCGAAAGCTGGACACAAAAGAAGATCTCTTTACTGGAACAGAAAGAGGTACTGGAACCTGAAGTATTATATATGGTGGCAAAAGCATTGAAAATACCCGAAACCGCGATCAAAAATTTTGACGAAGAACAGGCCGTAAACATAATTGCCAATACCTTTGAGCAGGGCTCTATCGGTTACCAGCAAAATCATAACCCGATCTTTAACCCTGTGGAGGCTTTACAGCGCCTGCACCAGGAGAAAATTGAATTGTATGAACGTATGCTGAAAGAGAAAGATGAAATGATGATTGAATATAGAAAAATGATCGACTATAATAAACGATAACTATTTATAAAACTACGTTGAACCGGGATGGCTACAACCAAAAAGATAAATGCGGAAGAATCGGATGCGCTTTTAGCGATCCTGGAAAAACGCTTTAAAGCCAATGAAAAGCGACACAAAGGCATAGATTGGGCAACTATTGAAGGAACGCTCAAAAAAGCCCCTGCAAAACTGTGGTCACTGTACCAGATGGAGCAATCCGGAGGAGAACCGGACCTGGTGGTGCTGGAGGGGGAAACCGGCTTTTGTGATTGTGCGGCAGAAAGTCCTAAAGGCAGGCGGAGTACCTGCTATGACCAGGAAGCATTGGATGCCCGTAAAGAAAACAAACCTGCAGACAGTGCCGTAGGAATGGCTAAAGAAATGGGCATAGACTTACTGGATGAAGCACAATACCGGGCATTGCAGGAGCTGGGTAAATTTGACCAGAAAACATCCAGCTGGATCAAAACACCTCCTAAGATCCGTGACCTGGACGGTGCTCTGTTTTGCGATCGTCGCTACGAAACGGTATTCCTGTACCACAATGGAGCTTCTTCCTATTATGCAGCAAGAGCATTCAGGGGATTCCTGAAATTGTAATTGTTCATTTATAGTTAAAAACAACAGCCGGTAAGATAGCTTACCGGCTGTTGTTTTTATAGGGTAGGTTTATTTTAAAAAGGTATAGTAAATACCAACATTGAAGCGCTGCCCCAAGGTACCGGCATCACTAACATATATAGAAGTGTCGTAAAATGATGTTCTCCTGCCGCTACTTAATTATCGGCTCACCTGTTCTTTAAAACCCAGAGTCCTACACTGCATTCCAGGCAGCGCTTGGGACTGCAGTATTGCCGGAATAAATGTAAGAGCGCTTGCGTATCAAATGCACTAACGGGCTTAATGCCGCATTTTTGCCAGGTTTTGATCACCGCATTGTCTTCCGGCTCACCTTGTTGTAGCTGGGCTATTGCAGCTGCCAGTCGATCATTACCCTCCTGGTTGCGCTGGTAGAAATACTGTAAGGGAACAATGGTGTTGATCCAGATCAGGGATTGCATCTTATCGCCCAGCAATTTTTGCTTATCGGTTTTAGATTCATTTTGAAACGTGTAATGAGTTTCCCAGTAGGTACTGACGCCTAAGGCGAACAGCTCACTGATATCCTCCAAACGTTCCACCTGGAGTAATCTTGCAAAAAGCTGTTCATTTTTATAAATGATCATGGCCAGCTGCGCGATCCGTATGCTGGGGAAACCGGCCGGTCGCATCCTGAGGTACTTCCATTGCCGGGCTTCCATAGGTTCCAGCCCGTATTTCTGCCTGAAGAAAGCATAATGAATACTCAGTTCTATCTCGTAAGGATGCACCGGCTGCGCGGGGATCATACCGGCCTGCCCGAATAATAATGCTTCCAGGTGAGTCAGGTTATTTTTATGCCGGCCCAGGACTGCGAGCGGCGTGATGCGCGCAAGATATTCAAAAGCATCATCATTTACTTTTGCGCCAAAATTCCGGGTAAAAGCCTGGTAAAATAACTGCAGCCAGCTCCCCTGCCCGGTATGCAATAGTTCCTGCCAGTGTTGAAATTTGAGTTCCCACTTTTCCAGTAACATTCTTTGTTGCCAGCTATGCCAGACGAGGTCCGGTACAGACGATAACCGGTTAGTACAGGCAATGACGACAGAGGCTTTCATTAATTCATGGTAATTATCCATTAAGCCATTACCTATGTAAGGCTTTAGCTCAAGCACGGGAAAGTTACCGGGATCCTTTTCAAGGTCGGCAGTATAGACAACATGGAGGATGATATGCTGGTAAGAGGGATCCAGGTGATGCTTATGTTTTAGCCAGTCAGACTCTTTCACATGCAGCTCTATATTACCGGCCCAAATGGTATCCTGTATCCTGATTTTGGCACTGCTGAAGTCAGGGCCGGCATCAAGGTTGAGCAGGCCGCGATTGATAATAGTAAGCTCCCTGCCGTCTTTCAATTTAAGCCCGACGGTTTGGAAAAGCGCAAATTGCCAGATAAACTGTAATAGTTTTTCGTTCAAGATTAATTCAAAGGTTGGTTTCTGAATATAATATTAAACAAAAAATATTATTTGTACAAATAAATAAAGCCCGGTACGTAGGTGTACGGGCTCTAAAATATTTAGACTGAGCTAGGAATTAAGCGATTACGCTAATTTTCTTAGTCAATTTAGATTTTAAGTTATTAGCTTTGTTTTTGTGGATAACGTTACGTTTAGCCAACTTATCGATCATAGAAATAACTTTAGGAAGTTTTTCTGTTGCTGCTTCTTTCTCAGAAGTTGCTAATAAGCTACGGATGGCGTTACGTGTAGTTTTGCCATAGTATCTGTTACGCTCACGACGTTTAGTAGCTTGTCTTACGTCTTTACGGGTTGCTTTATGATTTGCCATTAGAAAATGTAATTATAAATTTGGAGTGCAAAGATAGGAGTACTTTTTTAAAAATCAAAATAATTTAAAGAAATTTAAAAACAAATCTCCCGGATGCCGGCAAATGTATGAAAAAACCGCTTTTTTTGTGAGGAAAACTAAGGCAAAATGTTTGATTTTAGCAGGATCAGGGCATTTATACTGAACAGGAAAGCTCTGAAATTCCTGTTTTTTGGCAACTATTTTTATGGTTTATGTGCGGTGGGTATGGCATTGGAAACATACCATACCTTAAGGCTTCCTATTGCCTGGTCTCTGCTACTGTTGCTCTTCCTTTCTGTTATTACTTTTTACACGCATGCTTACCGTTACGCCCACCTCGGGCATGACCAGGCAGCCCACAAACAGCAGTTTTACTACCAGCGCAATTTATGGTACTATACCCATTACAAAAAATTAAAATGGCTGCAGCTGCTCAATGGCCTTGTTATCGGCCTGTTATCTTATCAAATATTTATCCTTGATCTGGCCCCCGGCTTCACTTCAGGGGACTATTTTATACTTTCCGTCACTTTGCTTGCGGGCCTGTTTTATATCGGACTTGGCAAATTTTCGGGCCGGAATATAAGGGCAGGTAAAAATATGATCATTGCCTGGGTCTGGGCAGGTATGGTTACCGGTTTGCCGGCTGTGGGCCGGGGTTTATCCTGGCCGGTTTCCCTTTCTTTTGCCTTACTTTTTGTGGAGAATTTCCTTTTTGTATTGATCCTGAGTATCGTTTTTGATATCAAAGATTATGTGGTAGATGCAACCCGGGGCTTATCTACGATACCCACAAAGCTGGGTTTTAAAAAGACCTTGCAACATACTATAATGCCTTTGTCGCTGTTATTGTTTACAGTGCATTTAATTGACCTGTTCCTGGTGAACGAGCTTAATATCGGGCTAAAAGCCTTATCGCTTTTGCCTTTTTTATTTTTATTGGCGCTGCCCCGGCTCCTTAAGCGCCGGCAATCTTTATTGTTTTATTTATTGATCATAGATGGTATGATGCTTTTTAAGGGCTTGCTGGGCTTTATCCTGCATGCTTATTAAGCGGTTTCCGGATTTAATAAAAGTTCTTTTTGGTGCCGATTAAACCTTTTTAGCAAAAAAGCTTCTATATTTATATTACAATTACCAGCAAAATTAATGATCATGAAAAAAATATTTTTGATTTCCGTATTAGGGGTAGCGTTAACAAGCACATTTGTGGTCGCACAACAAAAGCAAAATAAAGGGGAAAGAATTACCCGTGCTGAAGCCAGGACTAATGCTGACGTACGTGCTAAAAGACTGGCAGAAAGAATGAATACTGAACTGTCACTTTCCGCGGATCAAAAAGATAAGGTCTATAATGTTGCTTTGAAACATTTTTCTGCTCAGGAATCCACAGCCGACTCCCGTCAAAAATTTAATGCAGAACTGGACCAGGTATTAACGGAACCTCAAAAAGCGCAGAGAGCAGAACTGGAGGCGCAAAAAAAGGATAGGTTGGAGCGTATGCCACAAAGAGGGGAATTAAAAAAAGCACCCGGAAAGGCGACAACGGTAAAATAAACTTTATTGATAAAGAAGCTAATGAAATGCCTGGATAATCCGGGTATTTCATTGTTTTTTGGTAGTCCGGAGTGAAATAATACAGCTTGTGGCTTTGTTAACAATTTGATCACCCAACCTTTACAGGCAACATTCCGTCTTTTTATACATTAATGTTCTGAAGAACGCGTAATTTTAAAAATCATAAAGCATTTTTATATGCAGCAAAATAAAATTAATGTATGGTGGGTACGGATAGCACTTTTATTAAGTGTTATCGTTTCGGCAAATATCGGGTATAGTCAAAATCATACTGCTAATGATGTGGTGAAGCCGGTATCGCGTAAGATCATGATTCCCACAGCGTTCACTCCCAACAATGACGGCCATAATGATGTGTTCAAAATGGTGAACATAACAGATGAAACCTTACTGGAGATGCGGGTATTTAATCGCTGGGGCACGGTGGTTTTTGCTACCAATGATATCAGTAAAGGCTGGGACGGCAAATATAAAAACCAGGATCAGCCGATGGCGGTATATGGTTACGCTATTAAAATAAGATATAGTGATGGCGCAGAAGAAGTTTATAAAGGAACGGTCACTTTAATTCGTTAGTTCGCATAAAAAAAATATTTAATACTAAAAAGCTTCCCTGGAATTCCGGGGAAGCTTTTTACCTATTCTTCAAAATTCTTCTTTTTACGGTTCAGTGGTTTTTCTTTGACCGGTTTGACGAAGTGCATATGGCCTAAAAACTCCATCCATTGCTCTACTGTTCGGGCATCAGTCACATTGAATGCGCCGATCTTTGTGCGCCGTAAAGCACTTAGGTAGCCGCCCACGCCAAGCACTGCACCGAAATCGTTGGCCAGGGACCGTATATAGGTACCCGTACTGCAACTGATGCGGAAATGCACCTCCGGCAGGGCTATTTGGGTGATTTCAAATTCATTTATGGTAATTTTCCTCGGATCCAGTTTTACTTCTTTACCCGCACGTGCGAGTTCATATAAGCGTTTACCATCTTTTTTAATGGCAGAGTGTGCCGGCGGCAATTGTTCAATCTCCCCTACAAACTGTGCTACTGCATCTTTGACAGCAGTTTCGCTAAGCTGGCTGTAGTCTTTTATGTTTTCCGGGTCTGATTCCAGGTCATAAGTGGGCGTAGTTGCGCCTAAAGTGATCACTCCGGTATATTCTTTATCCTGTTTTTGAAACTGTTCAATCTGCTTGGTCATCTTACCGGTGCAGCAAATGAGCAATCCTGTAGCCAGGGGGTCCAGGGTACCGCAATGACCTATTTTCGCATGTGTCGTACGTTTTATTTTATTGATCGCATCAAAAGATGTCCAGCGATAAGCCTTATCGATTAAAATAACGGCGCCCTCTTTTATTTCCGTTTCTGTAGGGTTGAAATTCATTTTGCAAAAATCTCTTTTTCTCAGGGAATTGCCAAAATCGATTCACTATTAATAAATTGGTCCGATGCACTATTTGTAGGGATTTATTTGTACGTTTGCAGCTAGTTTTAAAAGCATTTTATCACAATTCTATTTTTCGTATCGTAAATGAATAATACGTATCGTGGTCTGGTCGATCAAACATTTGACTTCCCTCAAGAGGGATTTTCAGTTGACGACAACTACTTAAAGTTTAATGGTGTAGACATTAAAAGGTTAATTGATAAGTATGGTACACCTTTTAAACTGACCTTCCTTCCTAAAATAGGATCCCAGATTAATAAGGCAAAAGAGTATTTTAACAATGCCATCAAAAAGCATCGTTACCCGGGAACGTACAATTATTGTTATTGTACCAAAAGTTCTCACTTTTCCTTTATTATGGAAGAAGCGCTTAAAAATGACATTCATGTAGAAACTTCTTCTGCTTATGATATGGACATTATCAAAGCGCTGCATGCGAGAAAGAAGCTGGATAAAGACCGGTTTATCGTTTGTAACGGTTACAAAACCAAACAATATACCAAAGCTATTTCCAGGCTGATCAACGAAGGCTGGACGAACGTAATACCGGTACTGGATAATAAAGAAGAAATAGAAGATTATCAAAAGGCCGTAAGAGGAAAAGGCCCGGTGAAATTAGGAATCAGGATCGCGGCGGAAGAAGAGCCTACTTTTGATTTTTACACCTCAAGACTCGGCATCCGTAAAGAAGAGATCCTGGAGTTTTATGTAGATAAGATCAAAGGCAACAGCAAATTCCAGTTGAAAATGCTGCACTTCTTTATGAATAAAGGGATCAAAGATGATATCTATTACTGGAGTTCTTTAAGTAAGGTGATTAATCTGTACTGCCAACTGAAAAAGATCTGTCCTGAGCTGGATAGCATCAACATCGGCGGCGGTTTCCCGATCAAGCACAGCCTGGGCTTTGATTATGATTATCAATACATGGCTAATGAGATCGTGTCGACCATTAAAAATGTATGTAAGAAGAACAAGGTAGATATGCCGCATATTTTTACCGAATTCGGTTCTTTTACCGTGGGTGAAGCGGGCGCAGTTATTTACAGCGTTCTGGGCGAGAAAAAGCAGAATGACCGCGAGATCTGGTACATGATCGACAGCTCCTTCATCACTACCCTGCCGGATACCTGGGGTATCGGAGAGAAGTTTTTAATGTTGCCGGTGAATCAATGGGAAAATGAATACCAGGAAGTACATCTGGGTGGCCTGACGTGTGATGGTCATGACTTCTATACTTCAGAGGAGCATATCAACGCGGTATTCCTGCCGAAGCTGGATGATGAGACGGTGGAGACCAAAGAACCTTTGTACATTGGTTTCTTCCATACCGGTGCTTACCAGGACCAGCTTTCCGGTTATGGCGGGATCAAACACTGTATGATCCCTTCGCCTAAACACGTGATCGTGAATATGAATAAGAACGGGGAAATGGAAGACTGGTTATATGCCAAAGAGCAAACACCTTTAAGTATGTTGAAGATACTAGGTTATGTAAAATAGGCTAAATCGCTTATAAATATAAAAAGGGTAAACTGTGTAATGCAGTTTACCCTTTTCGTTTAATAAGAATAAGTAAGGATCCGGACATCCTCCATCATTTCCATAATGAGTTTGTTATGAGCTTTCAGCTTGCCGGTCACATGCCAGGTGCCTATATAACCGGTACTCATTTTCAATTGCTTGGTAAGTTTGCTTTTGAGATGGTATTGTTTGAACAGCTGCTCACAATACTCAAAATCGCTTTGACTGGTAAAAGTGATCGTGTATTCATGGATCTTATGCTGGTGGTCGATCTTTCGCTCCAGGCCTACCAATAACTGAAGGACCAGCAGCATGAGCAAAGCACCCAAAATCGCCAGGATAAAATAACCGGAGCCGACGGCCATACCCAGTGAAGCGGTAGCCCATACCGAAGTAGCGGTGGTAATACCCCCGATCCGGTTGGAGTCCTTGAAAATGATGCCTGCTCCCAGGAAACCGATCCCGGTAACAATATTGGCCGCCAGGCGGTCAGGATTACCGATACCTATTTTAAGAGACAGGATCGTGAACAGGCAGGAACCAAAGGCCACGAGGATAAAAGTTCTTAATCCGGCCGACTTATTCCGGTACTCCCTTTCCAGCCCGATGATGCCACCCACGATAATGGAGATGCAGAGGAGTAAAACCTGGTAAGCCAGTTCGCTGTAATCCCAAGGAATAAAATGCTGCATGAATTAATATTAGTTTTAAACCTGTTGCCTATTATTGTACAAATGTATTGATTTTTTGAACTTTTAGATTTACTTT
>Ga0256787_1000225_pt1 | contig 14676 bp, 13 predicted proteins | sample MC6MC0938MT_FD_189994 | JGI IMG/M metagenome (GOLD analysis project Ga0256787, IMG submission 189994) | Metatranscriptome of enriched soil aggregate microbial communities from Iowa State University, Ames, United States - MC6-MC0938-MT... | ecosystem: Environmental > Terrestrial > Soil >... | reverse complement strand
TAGGTTATTACTGATAAAAAAAGCTGCCCAGGCACAGAACAATAAATCCTATAGCCCTGGCAGCTTTAAGGAGCGATTTTTGCCGGATTATGAATTTGGCCAATGACCTATATATTCAGCATTACCCAGTTTGATCGTTTCTGCACTCACTACGAAAGAGATGTACATAGAGTTGCTGTCGATGGCGTCGAATTCCAATTCGTGATCAATCACGTAACCGTTTTCCCAGGCCAGGTCAATCAAAGTTCCTTCTTCGTGAGATTTGTTGAACTTAATTTCACCGGTAGTGGGTTTGTACTTACCATTCAACAGGCTTTCCAGGATGTCTGCTTTGTCTGTAGCTTCGATCGTGATTTTGATCAAAGCGTTAGATGGATCTGAAGCTACACGGCCGGATACGTCTACAGCGCGGCCTACTTTGTAGTTTAGTCTTAATACTTTTGCGGTTTCGCCACCGTTAAATTTCAACAGGGCTCTTGAGTTGTTCTCTGCCATTTTTAATAGATTTCAGGATTAAAAGAAAAGATTTTATTTATTTCTTGGTATAAAGATAGCTATGGAAATGCCCTGTTCCCAAAGCTAAGCGCCTGAAACTTAAATTTTGTAGTAAATCTACTATAGAATTTATTTTAATATGATTTTGCCGGCAAATACCGGGTAAAGTGTACCCATAAATTATAAAGGAAAGACTAAAGCATACGCTGTAGCTTAGCCTTCCCTTATAATTATGCGGAGGTTTGAATAAAGGTGCAGGCTCCGGTTATTTTTACAGAGGTAGGTTGGGTAAATGGTTGATACTTTAGCGTATCATTATTTTGTAGTTGCACTTTTGAAGCGCTTATCTCTATAGATTGTTTTAAAACCTCCCGGTAACTATCGGCATATGTATTAACGCTTACCGTAAATGGCACTACATGGGCTATAATAGCTTCTGGTACAAAAATCTTGAACCAGCCAGCCTCGTCGCTAAAGGCCAGCCCGACAGGCCCGATAGAAATGATAGCACGGGATAGAGGAAGCTGATTCGTTTCATCTATTAAGAATCCAGTCAGCCACCTGTTGCAATTAACCATGTCATCCTGTAAGGGTATATTCAGTAAAGTGCCCGGCATCAGGTCATGCATCAGGCAAACTGAAATATTAGGAAGTGGCAGCTCCTGCTGCCCTTTATGCGCTAAGCTAATATCCCGGCCCAGCTGATCTTCATGCAATTGCATACATACCCTTTCCGGAGCATTTAAGAACACCTGTAAGGCGCCATCGGGAAGCTGGGAGACATCATGTACCGTTTTATTGCACCGCTTGCAAAAGCGGCCATTGCCTACATCCGTCATCTGTTCGAAAGCTGCGGTACAGGGTTTAGGCATGGACAGCTTTATTTTATGCCTGGTGTTCATTTTCTGGTTTTTGTGTTATAAGATGCATCGTTGTTGTTCTGAGTTGGAAACGGCAATATATATTTATGTTTAGATGTGATTATCTTTGAACCATTTATCACTACATAAAGCGGGAACTACGCAGCAATGAAATCTGTTTTACAAAAGATAATTACCAGCCACAGGTTTAGTTTGATCCTCCTATTGTTTGTGCAATGGGCCGGCTTCCTGTTGCAAAATTATTTTCCCAAACCGCTGAATGTGGCTTTGTTTTTAGGAGGCAGTCTTGGAGTAGGTATTGCTCTTTTGCTGGTGTATTTTAATAAAACTATAGGCCTTAACACAAGCGGGCAGCAAGAAGGAATAAAGGTGCGGCAACGCATCACACTAGCCGGGTTTACTGCCATAGCGTTCCTGTTTTACCGGCTATTTTCAGTCTTTAGCTCCTCCGGACGATCCTATACAGATTGGTTGCCAATCATGAGCTGGGCTGTCGTTTTTACCCTCCTCCTCCTCAGGAGCGGGAAGTATAATAGTGCGCTTTATCATTTACTAATGCTATTGTATGGCATTGGTACGATGTTGTTCCTGTGTATACATCTCAACCCTTTCAACACCATTATTTTTGATCCGGAAGCCGTCTTGCTCGTGGCTTATTATATGCTTTTAGTTTTAAGTATTAATATCAATAAGCCAGTGATCCGGGGTATCATTATGGGGATCGGTTTGTTAACCGCAACCTTTATTCCTTTGTATTGGCTCCTGCCGGTACTCATTATCTTATGGATGAATGAAGCCAAACGCCATTTTATGCGTACGATGATTGCTTTTATTATTGTTGCCGCGAGCATCTGCCTATTATCCTATGCTGGTATGAAATATTGGCCTGATCTAAATAAGATTAACTACTCCAACCTGCTGAGTTTTCTCTTTGTGCTGACCATTTTTAGTGCTTTGGCGATGACGCTGCTGTATATCATGATTAGGAAACGTATTTACTACCGGATCTTTCTGATGAGCTTTCTTAAAATCTGCATGGCCTTATGTTTACTATTGAACTGGATACCTTATCCAGGGCTGATGCTGATCGATCTTTTTGTGAGTATCGCTATATTTTCGGAAACCGGGAAATATCATTTTGCAGGAAGCATAAAAAGTAACCTCTCTGACCGGGAATAACATCAGGTGCTCAAAAAACTATTGGCTGCCGGAATAAACAGCAAAACAGTAAAAGCAGCAAAAGTATGATCACGATAAAGAAGTACTTAATACCTAGCATGGCGGCGAGCAAGTAATCCGTTCCCTGTATAAGATTTTTGCGTTGTTTGTATTTAAGGAATACAAAGAGCCAGAGATCCGTTGCGCAATAGACAATCAGATAAGATTTTGTAAGCAGCAACTCCAGTAATTTATAGTAATAATGCGGAGGTTCCTGCTTGGAAAAGATAAAGAAAATAAGGGTAAGGCTAACGGATAAATGAAATAGGAATAAGCCATTGGTTGCTAAGCTCAATAATTTAAAGGCCCTGTTTGGATAAGATTTACCGGCTATTTGTGCCATTATTTAAACTAAGACTGTTTGTTTTTCGGTGATCAATAGCTGCCTGATCTCCTGTAGTTCATGCGGGATAAGACTCACCCAGTTTACATCTTTGAGTGGTATATTACTCCTGCCTTTTCTCCAGGCTGCTTTGAAAGAAGCATGAAACTCCGGCATCGTTAACCAACCATAGGCTACAGCAATCATCACCGGGAAGGTGACCCTGCCATTAGCCAGCATAAAAGTCTGCAGGCATACCTCGCCCTCTTCCGTAGGCGGATAGTTCAGCAGCACATGCTTGATGTCATGCCGTTCATAATAAGGCAATAATCCCAAAGCATGTTTTTTGAAGAAGCGATGTAATTGGTGTCCAACGGTGCTTTCCGGCATATGCTCCAGGTCTGTATCCGTGTAAGGAAAAGATATTTTCTTACGGATCAGCTTGAAATAAGGCAGGCCTACTTCATGTGCCAGGAAGACTAAAAGGCGCTCTCTTATTTGTTTAATTTTCATCAGGTATATTTTTAAACTTGTAAATACTATTAGTTTGTTCTGCATCGATCAGTTCCGCTTGTGGGGCGAAGTAAAGCTTATTGATCTTTTTCCGGCTCAGGGCAAGCGCAATAGCAGTAGCCGCGTTCAGGATTGGAAAGAAGGATAACTCATCGAAACGTAAGTTCATCACCAGTAAAAAGAGCACGAGGGTGCCATTGGCACAGGCGAAGGCTGCGCAACAGATCGCCATCCATTTTGCCCTCCCTCTTTCCCAAAGCGCATTAATCCCTTCGATTAAAAAAGAAAACATAAACATCCCGGGCAGACCGCCCACCAAAGCAAAGGGTAGAATGAACAAGCCTACCGGGAGTTTCTCTATAATACTATACAGCAGGCATTCCGCGATAGCGGCAATAAACCAGACTTTCAGGGCTACTTTCATAATATTTTTTTTAGTTTTTAAAAGTACTTTGTGTTTCAAAGTGATTAGATAAAAAAATTTAGTGTAGGTTTTTGATAATTTTTTCCAGGGCTTGTATATGACTTCTAAACGCAGTCTCCCCTTCAGCAGTGATACTGTATGTGGTATTTGTTTTACGCCCTACAAAACCCTTCTCCACCCGGATGAAGGCATGTTCCTCCAGCGTTTTCAGGTGCGAGGCCAGGTTCCCGTCAGTAGCGTCCATAAGGGCCTTAAGATCATTGAAGTTGATAGATTCATTAACGATCAGGGCACTCATGATACCGATGCGGATACGGCTGTCAAAAATTTTGTTTAATTGATCTAATTCTTTTCTCATGCTCCTTTACGATCATATTTATTCCACATGATAAAGCCATAAATAATATGCAAGGCACCAAATCCAAAAGCCCAGAAATACAATTGCCATTCCGGTTTCAAAAAAGCGAGACCGCCCGTCAGTACCTCGAATAAACCCAGCCACCTGATATCGGAAATCGTGTACTTGGAACTATTGATCAGCGTCAAACCATAAGTAATCAACATCACCGGAACAACGTACGCGAAATCTTCGTTCAAAAGGAAAGCACCGCACATCCAGCCTCCGGCCAGCATGGGAATGCACATACTGATGATCATCTTACGCGCGGCTGCATTAAAAGTTACCTGCCCCTGCTTTTTATTTTTCCGGTAAGAAAAATAGAAGGCCCCGGCAACTGCCACGACCAGGGTAAGCATAGCCAGGATCAGCAGCTCATTTATAAAAGCCGTTGGTACCCGGGCCCCGATAAATGGCCCATTATCCAGTTTTTGATAAGCAATACCTGTAGCAAGCAAAGCGACCAGGCCGGCCCAGATGCCACTCCAGCCACTCAGAGATAATACTCTGCTGGAACGGTCCATGATGCTCTTGATATCTGCCAGTACCTGCAGGGATTCTTCTTTATGATGTGTCATAAAAAGCGCTTTGAGATACAAAGTAAATATATCCTTTTTATTTTTCCAATAATTCAGTCAAAATTTTTAACGGATCAGCGAAATATCTCCTTTGTATAACTTGTTTTCATCGCTGTATCGGTTGCTGTACTCTACAATGTAATAATAGATGCCGGCTTCGGCGGCCCTGTTGAGCATTGTGCCATCCCAGCCCAGGCCAGCCTGGTTGGTAGAGAATATGAGCTGGCCATAACGGTTATACACTTTGAATTTATAATGGCTAAAGCTGCAACCCGGGGCGATCTTAGGCACAAATACATCATTCAGACCATCCCCGTTCGGGCTAAACGCAGTAGGCAACCAAAGTTCGCAGTAGCAATCTTTAATATTAATGTCAAGGCCTTTACTAATGTCGCCGCATACATTGCTGGCAGTGACCGTATAGGTGCCGGTAGTAGAAGGCGTAATGGTTGGCCCCTGCGTACCGTCTGACCATATATAAGTACTGGGCAGATTGCATTGAGCGGTGATTTCTATGGGATTGGTATTACAGATCGTGGTATCGCCCTGGCTAAGCTCCAGTACTGCTTTCTGAGTACTTAATTCAAAGGTATCAGCGAGGATACATCTGCCGCTGGTCGCAGTGACAAAGTATTTTCCGGGTTCACTCACGCTTACAGAAGCTGTAGCCGCGCCGGTATTCCAGGTGTAAGTTTCAATGGCCGGGTGATAGGCATCCAGGATAACAGACTGTCCTTCACAGATCAGGGTATCCGGTGGTAGTTGTAACGTAAACGAGGTATTACGGACGATAAAAGTATCTATTACGGTCTGGCAGTTGTAAAAGCTGCTTACCCAATAGGTACCCGGTGCGGATGCTGTTAATGCACGCTGGTTGCTGCCATCACTCCACTCATAACTGGCGGCATGCGCTATGCTGCTTTGTAATACGACGGATTCGTCAAAGCAAAGGAGGGTGTCTGTCGCTGGATTTTGGACCGTATCAGCAGGGGGATTAGACGCTACATCCACGCCCAGGCAAAAATAACCTATAGTATAAGCACCCCAGGGATGAAAATAGTCCAGGAAATTATTATCGTAGGTGGTATTGGTAACCGGGCCGTTAGCATTAGTCATGCGGGTTATTTTGGACATAAGCGCACTCGAAGAGTTTTTCCTGATCAGGTACAAATGCCCGTCCGGCCCTGCACGCATAGCCGTGAAGCGGTCACCGACACCATAGCCATTAATAGCCAGGGTACGGGAATTTAAAAAAGCAGTTGGATCGGCAATCTGGTTCAGGTCATACTGGTAGACATCGCTGGAATAGGACTCAACGATGTACATTTTAGTCCGGTCCAGGCTTAGCGTAAAATTACCATTGAGTTCTCCGACACCGGGTATATAGTTGGGAACCTGTTGAAAGTTGGAAAAGAAACCGGTACTACCATCAAATTTCATAGAAATTACATTACCAAAATTAATGCCCACCGCCGTTTCCAGGTCATTAAGCAGGTACAACTCATCATATCCGGCAGAGCCTAAGGTACTGGGTGGGGTAGAAATTACCGGTGTATTGTTGAAGCCATTCTGATCTACTTTAAACGCATACATGGGTCTTGCAGACTGAGGATTTTCTGCGCGTGCGATAAGCCAGTAGCTTTTACAGTCATTGCCGCGGAATACACTCAGGTATTCGGAGCAATTGCTCATGATCTGTATATTCTTCTGCCCGGGAACCACATCACCCAGGCCGTTATCCAGGCTCATATCTACAAGGGAGTATTGCAGGTTCCGGGTAGGCTGTTCATAAGCATCACCGCTTACTACATAATATTGATCGGGATTCCCGGGGTGTTTGATGATCTGCACACTCCTGTAGCCCGATCCGGATATGGGGCCAATGAAGGGGCCGTTACCCAACAGGCCGGTTGCATTGGGCATTTGTACCCCGTTCTTATTCCAGATCTTGCAACCCATGGTATAGAATAATAACTGGCCGTTGTCATCGCTCACAGCAGCTGCCCCCTCAATCACATCAATATTACTTTGTACCACCGTTAGTGGCAGCACATTGAAATTGATGGAAATACCTATTCCGAAATGCCAGTTTTTATTCTGGTTTTGCCCCAGTACAGTAGCAGCAATAGCCAGGAAAAGGAGAAAGATAAAACCCGTTTTTATATGTTTCATAATTTATCATAGAAATTGCCCACATAGTAAGACAGCCTGGTAAATGAAAAAGTGAGCATCAAAACATCTTTATAGAAATGGGTTGGAGGTATTTATTATTAATATTTAAAAAATAGATAATAAGCTGCTTGTTTCCTGAAGCGCAAAGTGATTTAATACAGCCGGGAATTATTGGTTGGATGATCTGGGATAATGGGGCAATGCCAGGTTGGAGCATAGCCATTTTAAGATTAAGCATAAAACTATTTACCGCTTATAAACCAGAAAACCGCTTTCCAAAAAGAAAATCAGGTTAATTTTGCAAATTATAACCAACCTTTTTATTCAAACTACAGTCTTCTTAGATTAAATGCAATAATTTTTTAAAATAAGATCAGATTGTCATTTGCTTTGGCATATACTAATATTTTGACAGGGACAAGCGAACTAGAAGCGTTAATATCTGGCTGCGCGCGCAACGAAAGAGGCGCTCAAGGTAAGATATATGAACTGTTTTACCCAAGAATGATGGGTATGGTTCGTCGTTACTTCCCCGCTCATGAGTTAGCCGAAGAAATATTGAATAATGGCTTTTTGCGCGCCTTTCAAAAAATAGATAGTTACGGTTTTAAAGGCTCATTCGAAGGCTGGTTGCGGAAGATCATTTTCCATGCAGTTTCCGATTTTGCCAAAACACAGGTCAAGTATTCCGAAAATATTTTGTTGGTAGAAAAAGATGAGTTTGTATTGCGGGATGCAGCCAGCAGCCTGTATTATGACGACCTGATGAAGCTTGTTTATGAATTGCCGGAAACAGCAAGAATTGTATTTAATATGTATGTTTTTGACGATCAGTCACATAAAGATATTTCCAAGACCCTGGGGATCAGCGAAGGCACTTCGAAATGGTACCTTTCAGAGGCGCGGAAAACATTGAAACAAAAAATTGAAAAATTAGAATTACATCTTAAAAAGTAATTGTCAGGATAGTGAGCGATAAAGATTTTATAAAAATAGACGACCTGTTTAAGGGGAAGCCGGAAAGGGAAGAACGAATCCCGCCCGGTGCCTGGAGAAACATGCAGGATCTGCTAGAGAAATCGGCAGCAACGGGAGGTGCGGCCGGAAGCAGACGTTATGGCTTATATGCAGTATTTGCCTTATTAACCGTTGGTATGGGCGTGAGTGCCCTCAGCCTTCAGCACCGGCAATTGTTGCAAAAAGACAATAGTGTTATTGCAGCCAATGATACTAAAAATCAATTATCGACTCCTGGTACACAAGATAATAGTACGGACCCTGAACTTTCTCCTTCAGCTTCCGGAAGTACTGCTGCGGGTAACCAAAGCACTGCCGCTGCTGCAACTGCTGCTATTGCTCAAGATGATGCCACGCATGGCAACAATATTGCGGCTCAGCACAATACTCAACCGCTTACCAATACAGGAACAACAGCGGCTAACAGCGGCAATCCGGCTAAATCGATCGCATCTGTTACCCCTGAAAAAAATAATAAGACAAATACAGCCACCCATGCTAATACGGCAAGGCTGAATAAAACTAAAAATAAAATAGCTGCAAAAGATGCAAGCATAGCAGCAGACATACAGAAAAAATCATTTGCAAACCCTGTTCCCTCTACTTCCCCGGCTAATGTTAGCGCTACTGCTGATATAGCCCTGGCAAATATTGACCAGCAAAAATTTGCACCGGTTATCGCTAAGGACTCTGTATATCAAGCCGTAGTCCATGATAAAGCAAATAACCGCAAATTCGTACTGGAAAAGCGTAAAGGCGAGTGGAAAAAAGAAGTGAGCACACCGGTAACTGAGATTGTACGTAATGTAAACCGGAAAAGTGCAGATAAAAGCTTTACGCAAAGTATAGATACCATCAGGCAAAGCAATTATGTAAGAACACAACTGCTTGCATTGTCTGATAAGGAAAAGCTTTCCCTCATAGCGATCGCTTCCAATACGCCAAAGGTGGATTTGAATATGGTGGCTACAAATGGAATGGCTGCAGGTAGTATCGCCAGTAATGTGACTAACGGCGCTGGTTTTGCTAACCTGGTACCTTTAGAAAATTATAAAGTGAAAACGCTGAATACAGTTGATCGCAGGAGCTTCGTTACCCGCTTCTATGATATGATGAGCACTTACCTGAATAAGGACAAGCCTTTTTACTTCGGTGGAAGCCTGGGCGGACAACTCATGTTGAGCCAACCGCTGCAATCCGGATTTCATCTTGGCCTGGGTGGTTATTATGAATTTAAAGAAAGATATACGTTGGGTGTGGAGTTGAAATACCTGCACAATAGCTATAATAACGGCTCTATTACGGAACACTACCAGACCTACAGCCAACAGACTGTAGACCGAAGCGGTCCGCAACCGGTATACAATGCATTGGAACAGAAGTTTACCAATACTTATTTCCTGCAAAGCAGCACTTACCTGGAATTACCCATAACGATGCGTTACCAGCTCAGCAAACTATCCATTATGGGCGGTATTTATGGCAGCTACATGATGGGTACCCGGTACACCAATAAGATGGCGGAGTTAAGCGGTGAAGCAAGTATGGTAAGCAGCCTGAAACCATTTGCAGCTACAAACGGCTCTATAGTGGCCAATGATTTTAAAGCCAGATATGGCATGGGCTTCACGATTGGTGCAGGCTATGACTTCTCAAGACACTTGAGCCTGGATGTCCGGATCAACCAGAATCTTTGGAATAACCTGCAATCCACTTCTGAATTGTCGACTAATTTATACAGAGCTACCGGCGTACAGCTGTCGCTGATGTACTTCATAGGCAAAAAAGATAAAGTAATTTATATGATGGCGCAATAAACGCCGCAATCCTATCCCCAAAAAAAAAGACTGCACTTGTTGCAGTCTTTTTACTTTCCGTATACCGCATTTGTAAATAACCTTTATTTAATATTCAAATTGTAATTTTGGCCTCTTAAATGATTAAGTATGAAACTGTCGCAATGTATTATAAAGCTGGGTTGCCTGGTTTTTATCCCTGGCTTAAGCGCAATCGCCCAGGTACCGGCCGGGTATTATGAGGGAACGCAAAACCTGGATGGCTACCAGCTAAAATCAAAACTCAGCCAGATCGTTGCTTCGAAAACAACCAGTTGGAATTACGGCGACCTTCCTGCTTATTATGAACAGACCGACAGAGATCATTACTACGAAAATGATGGCAGCGTACTAGATATTTATGCCGAAAATCCTACTGCCGCAGATCCTTATAATTACTGGTATAATAATAATAGCCTGATTGCCGGGGCGAGCAATGAGGGCGAAGGCTGGAACCGGGAACATATTTATTCCCAGAGCTTTTTCAACAGCAATTACCCGATGTACTCCGACCTGCATTTCATTGTACCGACAGATGCAAGGGTTAACCAGAGAAGAAGTAATTTTCCATTTGGGAAAGTAGGGACTAATCCTGCATTTACTTCCCTGAATGGTACAAAGGTTGGGCCGGCCAGTATGCCGGGCTATACGAATACCGTTACAGAACCTATTGATGAATTTAAGGGAGATATCGCCAGGATGCTGATGTATGTTGCGGTAAGGTATGAGAACCTGCTCCCGTATTTTCAATATACCAATGTGCGGAATCCTTTGGACAGCTTAAGCGAGCGGGCCTTTAAATCCTGGTACGTCTCCTTACTGTTACAGTGGCACCAGCAAGACCCGGTAAGCCAAAAGGAGATTGACAGGAATAATACCGTGTATAACATACAGGGCAACCGGAACCCGTTCGTGGATAACCCGCAATATGCACAGGCTATCTGGGGTAACCTGCCTGCCGGTACTATCGTTCCGGAGCAACCTTACCAGGTAGCTGCGACAGCTGTAGGTGCCCGTCATATAACCGTAAGCTGGCCCCAGGTACAAGATGCTGATGTATTGGGCTTTGAAGTATTCTTAAATGAGGTAAAAGTAGGCACTACCAGCAACGAATCATTTACCTTCCATCACCTGCAGCCGGCTACCAATTATGAGATCAAGGTAAGAAGCTATTCTAATGCTTATATTAAAAGTCCTTTTACCACCTTAGCCTCAGTGAGTACTTTAAGTACCGATACTTTCAGCCAGGACCTGCTTATTTCAAAACTTATTGTAGGTTCCGATCAGAACAAGGCTATTGAACTAAGCAATAATACAGGCTATGAAGTCGACCTGCGCGATTATTATATCAATATCCGGCAGATTAATCAGAGCTCCGGGGCTTTCTACTGGTCTTCCAATAAGCTTCAGCTGGAGGGCAACTTGCCGCAGGGAAGAAAATTGGTACTACTCAATCCGCTCGCCCAGCTCAGTTGTTTCAGCAAAGACAGTGCCGACATCCTTTCCAATGCTACCCAGATGCGCTTAGATGGTAAACTGGCCATAGAACTCGGTTATAATACAACAACGATAGATCGTTTAGGCGATATCTATAATACTACAAATTATGCGGTAGGGAAAAGCCTGTATAGAAAGGTGGCGGTGCTAAACCCCAATACCAGCTTTGATACTACGGAATGGGATAGTTATCCTGAAAATTACTGTGAGGGTTTAGGCAACCCGGCCGAAGAACAGCCTACGCGCATCGGCACTGTAAATAAGACAAATGAATTTTACCTTTATCCTAATCCTAACTACAATAAGGTACTGCAGGTAAAAGGGGAGCTGGACCGAATTAAAGAAATAAAGATTCTGACTCTGGAAGGACGTATAGTACAAACGCTGAAGGGAGCTGCTGACGGGACCATCAGGCTACCGGAAAATAGTAGCGGCCTCCTGATCATTTCCATTAACGGGAAAGGTTACCCGGTATTAGTTCCGTAAGGAATAACTGGTAATAGCAATAAATGATACAAATGAGAAAGCCCCCGCAGACGCGGGGGCTTTTCACACAAAACAAACAAAACACGAATCTCTGATTTCTTCTATTAGTTCAATACTTCTTCATTCCGTACCACTACTACTCCATCGAATACGTCTATTAATACCGGTTTGGTCTTGTCAATATCGCCGGCAATAATTTTCTTACTTAAAAGGTTAATGATCTCTTTCTGGATCAGCCTTTTCAATGGTCTTGCGCCGAATTGCGGATCAAATCCCTGTTGTGCGAAGTGATCCAGGGCATAGTCGGTAAATCTTAAATCAATACCTTGTTGGGCTACGCGTTCCCTTACGTCTTCAAACTGTATCTTAATAATTCCTTTGATCTCATTTCTCATCAGCGGGTGGAACATTATCACTTCATCAATCCGGTTGATGAACTCTGGTCTTAAAGTCTGGCGTAACAGTAGATTCAGATCTTCTTTCGTCGACTCGAATACTTCTTCGAAATGCGCATCATTAGAGCCGCTCAATCCTTCAAATTTCTCCTGGATAATATCAGAGCCCAGGTTACTGGTCATGATAATAATCGTATTTTTAAAGTTGACCACGCGGCCTTTATTATCCGTCAGGCGGCCATCGTCCAATACCTGCAGCATTACGTTAAACACATCCGGGTGCGCTTTCTCGATTTCATCTAAAAGCACTACAGAGTAAGGTTTGCGACGTACCGCTTCTGTCAGCTGACCGCCTTCATCATAACCCACATATCCCGGAGGAGCCCCCACCAAACGGCTTACACTGTGTTTTTCCTGGTATTCACTCATATCGATGCGGGTCATCATGCTGTCATCGTCAAACAGGGATTCTGCTAAAGCTTTGGCCAGCTCTGTTTTACCAACACCAGTCGTTCCCAGGAAAATGAAAGAACCGATGGGTTTTTTCTCATCCTGCAAGCCGGCACGGCTACGCCGGATCGCATCGGAGACTGCGACAATAGCTTCGTCCTGGCCGATCACACGTTTATGCAATTCATCCTCAAGGTTCAATAATTTTTCCCGCTCACTCTGCATCATCCTTTGCACCGGTATACCGGTAGCTTTAGCTACATTCTCCGCGATATCATCTGCATCTACTTCTTCTTTCAGTAAGCGTTTTTCATTGCTGAGTTCGCTCAGTTCCTGTGTATGCTGCTGTAATTCTTCTTCCTGTACCTTCAGTTTGCCGTAGCGGATCTCAGCTACTTTACCATAATCGCCTTCACGCTCTGCACGTTCTGCTTCCTGCTTTAAGGCTTCAATATTGGCCTTGGCTTTCTGGATCTTAGATACCATATCCCGCTCTGTTTGCCATTTGGCTTTAAGCGTATCGCGCTCTACCTGTAAGTTGGCGATATTGGTATTCAGGCTTTTCAGTTTGTCTTCATCATTCTCTCTTTTAATCGCCTCTCTTTCGATTTCCAGCTGGCGGATCTTTCTTTCCAGTTCATCCAGTGCTTCAGGCATGGAATTCATTTCCAGTTTCAGTTTTGCCGCACTTTCATCGATCAGGTCAATCGCTTTATCCGGTAAAAAACGGTCCGTAATATATCTTTGCGATAACTCTACTGCCGCAATGATTGCTTCATCCTTGATCCGCACCTGGTGGTGGGTTTCATAGCGGTCTTTAAGGCCGCGCAGGATCGAGATCGCATCTTCTGTATTCGGTTCATCTACCAGTACTTTCTGGAAGCGACGTTCCAGAGCCTTATCTTTTTCAAAATATTTTTGATATTCATTTAAGGTAGTTGCGCCTATAGCTCTGAGTTCCCCTCTTGCCAGGGCAGGTTTAAGAATATTAGCGGCATCCATAGCACCTTCACCGCCGCCGGCACCTACTAAAGTGTGTATTTCATCAATAAACAGAATGACCTGTCCATTGCTTTCTGATACCTCTTTTACGACTCCTTTCAGCCGTTCTTCAAACTCACCTTTATATTTGGCACCTGCGATCAGTTGTCCCATATCCAGGGCATAAATGATCTTGCTTTTCAGGTTATCGGGCACGTCACCATTAATAATACGGTGTGCCAGTCCTTCTACAATGGCGGTCTTACCTACACCGGGTTCCCCGATCAGGATCGGGTTATTTTTAGAGCGACGGGATAATATATGTAAGGTCCTGCGAATCTCCTCATCCCTTCCTATTACCGGGTCCAGTTTCCCGTCCCGGGCCATTTCATTCAGGTTTTTGGCAAACTTCTGCAGATTGTTGAAGCTGGCATCTGAAGTCTGGGAATTTACCGTGCTGCCTTTTCTAAGGTCTTTGATGGCGGCTACTAAGGCTTTTTCTGCCAGGCCGGCGTCTTTTAATATTTTCGCGCTATCGTCATTACCCTGGATAATGGCTACCAGCAAGTGCTCCGGGCTGACGAATTCGTCCCCGAATGTTTTTAAAATACCTGCTGTTTTCAAAATGACATTATTGACTTCCCGGCTAACGGATTGCGCAGGGTCGCCGCCGGTTTGCTTCGGCAGGCGGGCAATACTCTCTTCTAATTTTTTTTCTATTAAGGTAGGATTACCACCGGCTTTTTTGATGATAAATTCAATGGGACCTTCCTTATCTTCCAGCATCGCTTTGAGTAAATGCTGGGTTTCTATATAAGAGCTGCTGCTGTTAAAGGCCAATTGCTGGGCCTGTTGCAGCGTCTCCTGTGCTTTGATCGTGAAATTATTTAAATTCATATAGAAGAGTTGCATAAACTCTGGAAAACAAGTTTTGAGTTATCTTGCCGTTCAAGGATCCATTCTAGATGGCTTGCTTTAGTGGCAATGGTTCACCCATTTTAATTTGTTAGTGTTG
>Ga0256787_1000221_pt1 | contig 14724 bp, 15 predicted proteins | sample MC6MC0938MT_FD_189994 | JGI IMG/M metagenome (GOLD analysis project Ga0256787, IMG submission 189994) | Metatranscriptome of enriched soil aggregate microbial communities from Iowa State University, Ames, United States - MC6-MC0938-MT... | ecosystem: Environmental > Terrestrial > Soil >... | reverse complement strand
GGCAACTCTTGTGCTGATCCGGGCAATGATGGGTTTGGGAGCATTCGTGCCACTGAGCCGGGAGCGCGTGCTGATCGTTTCGGGGTATTTGATCAGCCAGGTTAGTGCACCTACGAGCAACAGCGTAGCGATGGTGATCAATGTGCCATACCTGGCAAACCCGCTTAGTTTAATTTCATTCATTGTTTAGGTGGTTTTAGTTCCCGAGTTCGAGTTGGTTTTTTACTAATTCGTAGTATTTACCTTTCAGGGCGGTAAGTGTGGCGTGCGTGCCTTCTTCTACGATGGCGCCTTGTTCCAGTACTACGATCTTATCCGCATTTTTTACGGTGCTTAAGCGATGCGCGACTACGATTACGGTCCTGCCGGTAAAGAAAGATTCGAGATTTTCCAGGATTACTTTTTCATTATTGGCGTCCAGGGAGTTGGTCGCTTCATCAAAGAAGAGTATACCGGGATCTTTGTAAACGGCTCTTGCTATAAGGATTCTTTGTCGCTGGCCCATGCTTACGCCCACTCCTTCCATGCCGATCTTCGTGTCAAAGCCGAGTGGCAGGTCCCGGATGAAGTCGCTTATATTGGCTATCTGAGCGGCGTATTCCAGTCTTTGCCGGTCGGGCTCCTCTATCCCCACGGCGATGTTGCCGGCAATGCTTTCATTAAAGATAAACCCGTCCTGCATCACCGTGCCTATGCGGTCGCGCCAGGTTTTGGGAACGATCTGTTTGAGTTCCGGTGTATCTGTTCCGCTTCCTGTTGTGCCTACCTTTATCTCGCCCCGGTATTTTTCATCATAGAATTTCTGCAGCACTTTGAGCAATGTTGTTTTTCCGCTTCCGCTCATGCCTACGATAGCGGTTACTTTCCCTGCAGGTATTTCCAGGCTGATGTTCCGGAGTACTTTTTCATCTTCGCCGGAGAAGTAACCGAAACTCAGCTCCCTGATCGAGATGCTTGCGGCCTCGCTTTGCAGCTGTAGTTGCTTATGGACCGGCTGTTGTGCTTCATCTTCTTCGGCATGGATCTCATTCAGCCTTTCGAGCGATATTTTAGCGTCCTGCAGCTCCTGTATAAAGGCGCTGAATTGCTGGACCGGGTTGTTTAAGGCGCCCAGTATATACTGGATCGCGAGCATGGCGCCCAGGCTTAGCTCCCCTTTGATCACAGCGGTAGCGACTATGGCCGTTACCAGCAGGTTTTTGCCCTCGTTGATAAACAAGGCGCCGGCGGACTGCATCTGGCTGAGACTAAGGTTCTTGAAACTTATACGGAATAAGCCGCGCTGCATATTTTCCCACTTCCAGCGAAAAGGCGTTTCGGCATTGTAGAGCTTGATCTCCTGCATCCCCTGGACCATTTCCAGGGTAGCCGCATTCTCCTGGGAGGATAAGGCGAATTGCCGGTAGTTGAGCTTTCGTCTTGCTTTCAGGAAAAGGGAAATCCAGAGCATATACAATACGCTGCCGGTAAAGAATATGAAGAACACGGGTACGCTATAGAGCAGCATCACGAAGGAATAGACCAACAGGTTGATCACGGAAAAAAGAATGTTGATACTGTTGCCGGTAAGAAATTGCTCAATGCGATGCTGGTCCCCGATGCGCTGCAGGATATCTCCCGTTTGCTTGGTATCAAAATAGGAGATCGGGAGGCGCATCAGTTTTTTCCAGAAGTCGGTGAGCAACGATAAATTGATTTTGGTGGAGATATAAAGGAGTAATCCCTGCCGGGAGAACTCTACGAGCGTCCTGGCGAGGATGAGTATAAACTGGGCCGCAAGGGCCAGGTACACGAAGTTGAGGTCCTGCATATTTACCCCGCGGTCTACAATACCTTGTGTCAGGAATGGGATCAACAGCTGGAAAAGACTGGCAGCGCCCAGCGCCAGTACTACCTGGAAGAAATAGGCTTTATGTTGTAGCAGGTAGCCAAACAGGGTATTCCAGCCAACCTTATTCTTTTGTTGCCCGGCCCGCTCTTCTTCTGTCTTATGAAAATCCGGGGTTGTTTCCAGTAGCAGGGCTACGCCTTCCTGTTTTTCTTTGCCCAGCCATAGCTCTTTAAAACTGTTATAATCGAGGGTCATTAGTCCCTTGCTGGCGGGATCGGCAATGGTGAAGCGGGCTCGCTGTATCCCCGCGCGGGTTTGTTTTATTTGATGCAGTACGATGAAGTGGCTGTCCTGCCAGTGCAGGATGCAGGGCATAGGCGCTTCCGGAAGGTCTTCTATACGGGTCTTTACGCCCAGGGTATTGAAGCCGATCTGCCCGGCGGCATGGCTGATGGCATAGAGGCTTACGCCTTGCTTACCGGTTTCGCAGATCCTGCGGAGCTTGTTGATGCTGTAGTCGCGGCCATATTGCTTCGCTACCATACGCAGGCAGGTGGCGCCGCAATCCATTACGTCCAGTTGTTTGTAAAAGGTGTATTTCATTTGTGCAGCAAACGGTTTAGTTTTTAGGGGAACCCTAAGCAGTCTGGTGTGTGCCGGGTATTTACCCGGACCATCCCCAGCTAAAAGATGGGCGAAGCCTACTGCTTGCTCGCGTGCGGGGAAGACCTTAGTTGTTGTAAGTTCGTGATGGCAGGAGGCTTATTGTGAAAGCCTGGACCCGGGCCATTTTGCCTGTTGATCTCTTTTGCAGTTGGACTGTCGTGCAGGGCTTAGGGAGCTATAAATTTTGTTTTAGTGGTTAGGAAAGTACTTGCTGGACTTCGGCGTATTTTTTATTGAATGCCCTTTTGATTTCTTCCGCTCTGCCGGAGGTGGCAGTGCCTGCGATGCATTGGCGCACATAACCTTCGGTTATGCCCATGGCTTTGGCTATAAACTTTACTACCTCGGCACGCTTTGCGTCATATTTTTTTGAGCTACCTTTGTTCATTTGATTAAAATGTTACGTTGTTTAACAGTACAAATATTGTAAGATATTTTCTACTGTCCAAATATTTAATAAGAAATTTTCTAAAAATAGGTTAAAATGGGCGAGAATACCCTTAGTAGAATTAAGCAGTATATTGATTATAAAGGTATTACAGTGAGTTCGCTGGAGCGCGAAGCGGGGATGTCCAACGGCTCTTTTGCCAGCCAGTTAAAAAATAATAAAACGATTGGTGTGGATAAGTTAGAGAATATCTTAAAGGTTTTTCCTGAAATAAATGCAGCCTGGCTGCTTACCGGCGAAGGGCCTATGCTGAAGAGCGGGGAAAATTACCTGGAGGAGGATAGAGAGCAGTTTTTAGGTGCTTCAAAAGAGGAGTTGTATGAAAGGCTGATCGCGGAAAAAGAGGAAAGGATCCGGGACTTACAGGGTATCATTGATGATTTGAGGAATCAATTGGAGCAGCAGGAGAAAGAGGACCCGGGGATGGGTAAAGGGTAGGGGTTGGTTGTTCTACAAATGGCTTGTCGATGATCACTTATATTATCATTTATTTTATTGAAGAAATTGAAAATTAAATTTGGAAGAATCGGTTTGGCGTTTTACCTTTGCATTCCATTAAACGGAAAAGCAATAGCGGTTTTGGTTGATGGAAAATGATTCCGTAGCTCAGTTGGTAGAGCAATACACTTTTAATGTATGGGCCCTGGGTTCGAGTCCCAGCGGGATCACGAAAAGCACTCTTAGGAGTGCTTTTTTCGTTTTCGGCCTACCTGTTCCACGTTTCTGCACTAATATTCAATTCATTTAAAGTTATATTAAACAATACCATCTGGTGTCCATTTTAATGGCTTAATTTTGGACACCAGAAAGAGTGATTGACAGTGATGATTGGTTAAAGCGTTAACTGTTTTTTTTTTACGTTTAAAAGTGTAGGAATGGAAAAAATTAAGCATGAGCTCTACCTTCTACCTATGGTAGTGGGAACGAAATCTAAATTAAGAGAAGATGGAAAAGGTGCAATAAAGATTCGAATTACTCTTAATTGAAAAGATGAGGACTTATTCATCTCAACAAATGCAAAACCAGAAAACTGGCTCCCCGATCAGAAGCAAGTTCCAAAAAAAGAAGAGAATCACCGGCAGATTAATCAGAAAATAAAAAGTGTAGAAATAGATTTAAAAAGAATCTATGATAGGCTGTTTATAGAATATGAGGATGTTACTCCTTTAATAATTAAAAGGGTTTATCAACGTAAACGAGCCATTGAACTACCAAAGCAGGAAAAAGAAAAGTTTACCTTGATTCAAACTTTTTGATCAATTTATCAAAAAGTTTGGAAAGCTCGTTGATGAAGGGAAAAGATCTAAGGATACATTAACCCAATGGAATTCAAGTAAAAATAAAGTAATTGAATTCTTACGCTTTATTAAGAATAAAGATACAGACTGTCAAAAGATAGATGAAGTAGAAATCGAGGAAAAGGAAGTTGACATTCTTTTTACTGAAATCTCACCTGATTTTGGCGACGAAATGTATGATTACTTCACGTTGGAAGCTTTAAAAAAAATAGCCGATGCAACAGCAAAAAAGCATATAAAAAAACTTAAACAGATTATTATAATTGCTGTCAAGAAAACCCTATTGCTGATTTTGTTTGAGGCGGAGATACCAATGAGGTTATTCCTTTGGAATGGGAAAAAGTATTATCAATATTCAGGAAGGATTTTGGTGTACGAAGATTGAATGAAGTTGCCAACGCTTATGTATTCCAATGCTTGACTGGATTCGCTTATCAGGATTTATACGGGTTATGTACTGAAAATATTATTCTTGTCGGCCCGTTATTATCAGATGGTTCTGAAAAGGAATGATCTATTTCGCCAATATCTCCGTTCAGGCTATACCGTAAGCGATCAGCATTTATTTATCCGTTCTGAAGATAGCATTCGGCTCATACCGACAGACAATCTAGACATTGATGGTGCTTTTCTACTACTGCAAGTACTGAGCTTTCCAAGATTAAAAGCCATGAAATGCTTTTGGGATATTTGCGGATAAAGATTGAGGCTCTCAAATCTGGAGATCCTAAATCTTCAGATGATTCTATTGATAGTTATGATACGACTTGGACAGGAGAAACAGTTGAATTAATCGAACTTGCTTATGCTCTTTATGCGAGTGGAAATACCAATAATGGCAAGGCAACTATCCGGCAGATTATTGCCGCATTAGAACGTGCTTTTAACATTGATCTTGGGGTTTCTATAGGGTATTTCAAAACATACGAATAAGATTATCCGGTAGGACAAACTTTATTGATTTCCTCAAAGTTGTTTTGACAAAATATATGGATGATACAGATCTAAATGGGAGTTGATTCAAAATTTAATGGTTGAGGCTGAATTTTTCTACCTCAACCATTAAATCTGTGATTTTACTCGTTAGACATATTTGATCGCTCTCCTCTTTTTTCCTGGAAGCGCTCAAATAATTCTTTAAGCAATTTTAATGACTCCGTATCGCCGGCGCAATATAAACGTGAAAGCTTTGTCCAATTAAGGTTTAGCTTAGAATCTAAATTGGCATTTACAAAAGTACTAAACTGACTAAGAACTTCTGTATGTAATTTCCGAACGCTTGCGAATGGATGATACCACTTGAGAATTAGAATATACATTGCTGTTACTCAAGAGCATATTGTTCCCTCGTGAGCTCGAAAGGAATATTGTATTTTTTCTAAAACTATCTAATTAGTAAAACACTTTCTCTACCATCGATGCCGGTGTATGTGTCTTTTGTATTCTCGAACTGAATGGTTGTGTGGTTGATACTTAGGCCTAAGTCTATTCCTGTACTGGTTGATAGACTTAGGCTTGGGCTTGGGGTATCTTAACTTCTTGCCTATTTCTGTTTAATATAAAGTAGCTTTTCTATTCAGGTCACCTTGTTTAATGGGAAGATTGTGTTCTTTGGCATAATCTATACATCTTTCTATTTTCCCTTAGTGAACCCTTTCAATATATAGTCAATACAAATGAAAAACTAAATAAAAATATAAGTTTCTACTCCTTTACAAATTTTAAATATTGGCGCAATTCTCCTTGTTGTAATTCGAGTACATACATACCTGGAGAAAGCAGGGATACTTCAATATCGACTTTAAGGGTTCCTTTTAGGATATTTTTTCCCGTCAAGTCGCTGATAATATATTGAGTTTTTAGTTTCGGTTCAAACGCTTTGGATAAGGATACTGAAATAGATTTAGATGTTGGATTTGGGTAAACTATACTCATATTGTTAATAATATCAAGTTTTTTTGATATAGACATTATGTGCTCATCTCTATCTCCGAAATAAATGTAAGGTTCTAGCGCCTGAAGCTTAATTCGTTCAATCATCGTATTTATTGATGCGGTATCATTTAAGTCTTCAACAAATTGATTCCTGATAAGAGTAGTTACTGTTTGATCATATTTATCAAAATCGGCTTCGGTATCGAATTTTGCCTCAAGAAATATTGCTGACGAATCTTTCATCATATACGTATCAGGATTAGCAAGCATTGGAGTAGCAAATGGAAGGTTCGATCTTGCCCCCGTTACTACAGTGCTTCCGCAACTTGTAACCACTTTTAATTCCCAGCGAAGATAATAGGATGCAAGGAACGGACCGTTTCCAATATTTGGGGTAGTTATGAATGGTCCAGAAGCTTCATAATAATTTGTCGGCCCAGTACTACCGTACCAAACTTTCCACAAGTAGGTCGCTCCTGAAATTGCTGGATCACCATACAAACTGAAGCGTTGTGATAATGGCCTCCATGTTCTTATAACACCGACATTCGGATAAATAATTCCAGTATTGATTACTTTAGAAATAACAATAGGAGGGCATCCTTCAGATGGAGTATAAGTATATTTTAATGTAGTAGTAGGGTGAGTCGAATAAGGATTTCTATCCAGCAAAACACTTGCGCCACCAGAGCCTCCTCCAAAAGTAAGGCCATTATTGCTCAAACTCCATGTTCCACCCGGAGCTGGAAAAGATAGACTATATCCTGTACCTCCACAAATGTTACTTGGTCCTACGATTGATGGAGACGAACTCATACATATGGCAATGTGTCCATCATTCTCAGGGTGCCGTTGGTAAACTTTAACATAATCCACCTCCATTTCTCCTAAATAGCCATCCGTTGATCTAATTTTATCACTTGAAGTTTGTCCGAGAGAAAAAATAAGCTTGCAGTACGAATCCTTGACATGGGGAAATCCTTCAGTAATTTTCCAGTTCCCAGGTGTTATAAGGCAGCCCGATGGATTTTTTGTTTCGTACAAAACCCAATTCGTCCCATCCCAATAGGGTGCCATTGCGCTTTTGTAGTATTTCCAAATCGCTTTTTGGAATTCGTTGTCAAAATAAAACCTGATGACGGCTGTATCCCATTCCATTGAATAATCATGCCATTCTTCCTGCCGTAGGTATTTCTTTCTACCCATTAGCCACTGCCACCAATTCTGGTTAGGATAACGGTCTGTAATTTGTTCATCCTGAACTCCATAATTCAATTTAACAGAATCAGTTGCCCAGGCATGCGCCATAATTACCACCCCAAGCCTCCGCAATATCAATTTCATTGGTATTTGTTCCTAACCAAAACCATATTGTTCCCCAACTATTTTTGTGATTTGGCATTCTAACTCTTGTTTCAACTTTTCCAGTATTGAATCTAAGTTTACTAGAGATATAGCCGCTGGTAAAATTTTCTGTACGGGGAACATCACCCCATCCCGGTTGAGTGCACATTGTCGGATTACAACTGTCGCACTGCCAGGTATTGGTTTTCTGCTCAACGGTCAATTTTAAGGTACCATTGCTTACAATTACATTTTCATCTCTATGAATCGAATAATTGCCTGGATATGCAAGCCTTGCACCACACCAATTGTCGTTATCACCCCAATTATTAGTATTAAAAGGGAACCATTTTGTTGTGTTAAGTGCATTTCCGTTAAACTGGTCAAAAACTACTAATTTCCAGGGAGTAGCATCGCAAGCAACTTTGTTGGTTGAAAAATTTACAGGCGGTAATTGTGCAACTGCTATATTTCGAAATAGGCATAGCAAAGCCATTAACAATAGAAGATATTGTTTTTTCATTATTTAAATTTTAAGGTTATGGAATTATTTTAAGGTTCATTGAAGGTACCTTCGATCAAAACACTGTCTTGGGGGTCATTATTGTTATAATACCATGTTGGAGGTAAAACAATTTGTGATTTGTTATTATTAGATCTAGCTTCTACATAAGAATTATTAGTAATTGGAATTCTATACCACTTAGAATTAAAGCCAAAACTAAGGACACATTTATTTTGTTCTTGCTGGGTATTTTCCCTTACTATTAAAAAGTTACCTTGTTTTGGGAGGTTTGGCAAAAAAAACTCTAGTGCAAAACGAGCGTCGCCTTTAACCAAACTCAGATTACTTATGGATCGACCATTTGTAGAAAGCTCAATATCATTTGAACTATATTCTTTTCCATCTATTTTCCAAGTAGAATATTGCTTGCGTTTGTCACATTGAGTAAATACCAATACAACCAATATAAAAAATACAATCTTTTTCATTTAACTCTAATTTTGTCAAGATTCAAACCAATTAACAATTATCCTAATTTTTCCATCATCACAAGTTAATTAAATCTGACATAACGAACAGGAATTTAGATCTTTAGTATTTATTCGAAGAAAAATCAAATTATACATTGATCTTTTGGCACGGTTAATATAAAATGTTTCCCTTATTTGTTTCTTCTTTGGTCTAATTCAGGGTAAAGACCGCAACTGTAGCTACTAGTATCATCTTATGCCTTACTTGCTGTAAGTATCGCAAATAATCATTTTATAAATGGTGGAATTGTGGGTTTATTGGCATTATGCCGTCACACGCAAAAAGGTACAGGTAAGGTCGTTAGTTCTGTAAACGCAATATAAAAAAATTGTAGTATGTATTAGTTGCTTATAATCACAATATTAGGTCATTTTTATTATAGTTTCAAAGATTTTAAAGGCTAATATTTTAGATATACATTACCTCTGGTTAGTTAAACTAAACTTTCAATGAATATCAACCAATTGACTGCTATCAAGATAAAAGAACTACGAATAAAAACAGGTCTTACTGCTGAAGCTGTAGCTGGAATTCTTGAAATTTCCCATGGTGCTTATAGCCAAATGGAGTATAAAAAATTGGAAAAACTCTCTGAGCAAAAAAACAAGGGTAATATTACTATCGGATATAAATAGAAATTCAAAATAGAAATAGTAATTTTAGTATAGGATTAATTTGCACTAATGAATTAACGATGCTAGATTTGTAATCTAGTTAATGCTCTAACTAAAATAGTTCATCTAAATTATTTTATGTGGTGTCCATTATAGTGTTCACCACTTTAAGTGAAGATATAAAATGCTGAATATCAAAGCACAATCTTAAAAATATATGGTCCCAGCGGGATCACGAAAAGCACTCTTAGGAGTGCTTTTTTCGTTTTGGGCCTACCTGTTCCACGTTTCTGCACTTATATTGGATCAACATCAAAAGTTGTGGATTATTAAAAAAATATAGCTTTGCTGTTAGATGAAAAAAAGTATTCACGACGGTTATTTTGCCTTAGTAGAACTATTTCTACCGGAATTTATATTGCAGCATTTTAAATTAAAGGAAGTACGTAAAGAACGAGATGTATTACACCTTGAGTTGGAAGAGGAAAATGCGCCTCCTGAATATGTGTTATCAGAACAATTATCATCCAAAGGATTTTTTTTCACCATAACTATTCAGGATTTTCCTACCCGGGGATAAATTTCTGTAAATAAGTATCAACGCAGTATTTATTAATAAAACAAGTACCAACAATCAACCCCCATCCCTGTTTTCTATTGGGGCAGCTTATCTACCCTCCGTTGCTGCTGTATGCACCAATCATTTAGAAGTGTCGCATCTGTACTATTTTTTTATTGATAGTTCGTTTTTCTTTGTATCAACGCATGTAACAATAAAATTATCATGAAAACAATGAAAATAATATCCATTCTATTATTGATAATTGGAGTAATCTCTTGCAAAAAGGATCATGAGTAACAACCCGTTGAAGAACCATTTGATAGTACAAGATTATGTGCTGGTCGCATTGGCAAAGGATGATAACCAATTAGCAAATTTAAATCATCAAAAATATCGCTGCCTATGCAATTGAAGCGAACAGGTGTTCTCTATTGATTTGGGTAGATGGTAAATTAGAAGGTTACAGGCAACTTTTTCCCAGCGCTCAGCAGATGGGGACTTTCCAAAAACAGTAATTTAAAAAAAAGTTCCCCTGAAAATTCCAGGAAAAGAAAAGACGAATTACCGGGACATCCAAGGCTCCATACCCCGGATAAACTGTAGTAAATGTGGATTACCGAAAAAATTAAACGCTAAAGCACTATGATAAAAAGTACTACGATATGGATATTATTGTTTTGTTTGCTTTCCACTTTTGGCAAGGCCCAGGATCTTCCGGACTGCATCAAAAAACTAAACAATAAAACAGACCTCAGCACTACCCAATTTGAGCGCGTAGTAACACTTCGTGACAAGCGGACGGTATATAAGTTTTCGCTGAAAAGTGTGCGCCGGTGTATGGATTGCTTTAATGGCAGTATATACTATGATAAGAATTGTAAACAAGTTGCCCGGTTTTTAATGGGAAGAGGCGCAGATCAATTTGTGGCGGAAGGCTATACTGCAGGCGATTTCGGGATGCCTGAACTGCCTGATAGAAATGCCAATCAAGAGCAGATAGAAAATTCATTGTTTTATATTTCTAAAAACGAAGCGAAAGAGTTGAAGGGTTTTGAATATGATGACCAAATTGAAATAGCTACAAAAGAAGGCTTAAAGCATTTTCGTAAAGGAAAATTAATCAATACCTATAAAATCATTCCCCGAAAATGTTCATCCACAGAAGTGAATCGTCGATGTATTTACTATTTGCCCTTATTTCAGTTGTATTTTAAGGTTGTGGATCGTAAATTTTATATCACCAGAACAAAATTTCAGGATGATGTTTCCACCAATAAAATAGATGAAGACGATTGGGTTAAAGCTTTTCATCTCATAAAACAAAAATTAAAATGATTATGAAGCATATCATCATCTTATGCGTTGCCTTTTTATGCCTACTTATAAGTAACGAAGCCAAAAGCCAAAACAAGAAACGGAAAGAAGTCACGATTGTATATCCTAAAAACAATCAAAAAGTCCGGGGTACTTACAAAATATATGGAGGTTCCGAACCCAACGCTGTGGTAAAGCTCCGCATCATTAGTACTTATTACAAAACCAACAATAATAATGGCACTAAAATTACCAAAGGCGAAGGGCCGTTAAAAAGGCTCAACCGTACTTATTCTTTAAAGGCCGATCGCTACGGCACCTGGAAAATTGAAAATATTGAGCTTACCAATGCCGGCTATGAAGAAAGCTTCCTCATAAAAGCGAGTGATGGCAAAACAGCAAAAACCATTACGGTATATGATAAAATCCGGCCTGTTTTAATTGATTAATTACTAACTACAGAAAATGAAAAGACGTAATTTTTTAACAGCTTCTCTGCTTGCCCTTCCCATCTTGTCTTTTGCTAAATGGGCAGATTTTACATTCAGCAACAAAACGGGGAAATCACTGTTTGTACGGGCTGATGAAAGCCGTTACTTCGGGAAAGACACAACATCGGAAGCCAATTTCGGCCGTTGTATCATCTCTTCAAAAGACACGGAGAATCAACTATACATTGGTGCGGATGTAGCAAAATCTAACCTGGAAAAAGGAGGTCCCGGCTTGCATATCCATCATCAGGATGACGAGATTTTTTACGTGATTTCCGGCGCATTTTTGTTCCAGATTAATGAAGCAATTTTTATGGGCAAAAAAGGTGATACTGTATTTGTACCAAGAGGAACGGCACATACCTATGCCAATCCTTATGACAATAATCCCGGTGAACTTTTGATCATCCATCAACCTATTTCGCCGAGCTTGGAAAAATTTTATCAGGTATTTTCAAAAATAGGATATATGAATGATGATATGCTTCGGGAAAACTTTGAACCGGAAGTTTGGGCTGATTTAATGAAAAACAACGCTTTTGTAGGCCCTCCCATTGACATTGATGCTGCCCTAGAAAAACTAAAACCATAGGGATGGAGCCATGTTTATGCTGGTGGATACGAAGTTCAAAATGGGATGATTACCACAAAATTCCGGAAAAATAATACCCCAATCACCATCTCTTCAGAAAACTATCAAGGAGAAGTAAATGCTATTTTCGTAATGGGGACTGATGGCTACATTTGTAGCTATGAAACCAATAATGCTAACTCACTTGCAAAAGTCTGGGAAAACGGGGAAACTCAAAACCTTACAGGCAGTTCTGATACTGCAGTGGCAAATGGTTTTTTTGTGACCCAAACCCAAGAGTAAAAAAAGCAGCATTTATAGCAACGGAATCTCATTGATCCTTCTAAATAATCTCTTCATGATGTAATGGAAAATAAATAAGCCTGTTTATCCGCTGGTTTAGCGTATATTGTAAGATAATTCAAGTTTTGCTCTATGTTATTTTGATGTATCTGCACTCATGGATTGAAAATTATTTTCAATGAAATATGAGCTATTATCTCTTGAAGCCGACGCTGCTTCGATAGGGCCCTTTTTACCCCCGGATATTAAAATTGCCTACATGATTTTGGTACATCGCTTTCCGGAACAATTCAAACGTTTATTTAAAGCGGTATATGACCCGGACAATTGTTATCTGATACATATAGACAAGAAGGCAGGCATGGAAATTCATCAGGAATTAAGAGCTTTCTTAAAGCCTTATTCCAATGTGTTTATTTTCAAAAGTCAAAGTGTTATCTGGGGTGGATATAGTATGGTCCAGGTGGAACTGGACGGCATGAACTTCCTGCTCAATGTAGCAATTGACTGGGACTATTTCATTAACCTGAGCGGGCAGGATTTTCCATTAAGGTCTCAGAAAATGATCCGTGAATTTTTAAGTTATAACAAGGGCCGAAGCTTCCTGAAGATTGCCGACCAGAAAAAGAAGCGCCCTGATACCCTGAACAGGATCGATTACTACTTTGAAGAAGCAGATGGTAAGGTATCTCAGCAAAAATTCAAAAGAAAATATCTGGAAAAGATAACGCCTTATATTGGCGGGCAATGGATGATGTTAACCAGGGATTGTTGTTCTTTTATCTGTAACAGCACAGAGGTCAGGAAATTTGAAGATTATTATAAAAATACTTTAATTGCAGCTGAGGCATTTTTCCAGACCGTATTAATGAATACTGCTTACAGGGGTATAATTATAGATGATGACAGGAGAGCTATTGAATGGATACCGGATGGGGATATAAAGTTGCGGCCCAAAACATTTACTATGGGCGATTACCGGTTCCTGAGCGGGAGCGACAGCCTCTTTGCCCGTAAATTTGATGATACTATTGATAATGGCATTATCGACAAAATGAAACTGCACTATAATGTTTCTTTAATAACAAAAGAAAAAAACATAAGCCGTGTGGGCTCCGGGAAATAAAACCTCCTTTTATATTTCTTTACTGTCAGACCGGATTAAAATGGACCGGCAGGAACAGCATAGCCAATGAGCTTCACTTGTAACCTGATCCATATCCTTTAAGCATTTATGAAGCAAAGAATCTATCTGGCACTATGGACAATCGTGATCCCCATTATTGCATGGCTTGCTTATTTCGGTATTTCCATAGGTTTCCAGGGCGTTCTGTTTCATGCGCTGCTAGCCCTTTTACTGGTTGGCAGTGTACTGGCTGCTGTGCATCATGCGGAAGTAGTGGCGCACCGGGTAGGCGAACCCTTCGGTACCTTCCTGCTAGCCCTGGCGATCACTATTATAGAAGTTGCACTGATCGTTTCTTTAATGCTGACCGACGGCGGTGCCGGCACGGCTGCGCTTGCCCGGGATACCGTTCTTGCAGCGGTTATGATTATCCTCACCGGGATAGTAGGCATCTGTCTTTTGGTAGGTGGCGCCCGATACAAAGAGCAGACCTTCAGTTTACAGGGCGTGAGTGCAGCACTGGTAACACTTACCGCGATCCTGGTCTTTACACTTATACTACCCAATTTTACGACAAGCCTTACCGGACCGGAATACAACCCTGTGCAGTTGGGGTTTATCGCTATTATTTGTCTTATCCTGTATATAGCTTTTATCCTGGTTCAATCCATCAGGCACCGTGCCTTTTTTCTCCCTCCAGGTGCAGATGGCAACGAAGATGTATATGCAGAACGGCCTAATAAAAAAGAAACAACCGGCAGCGCATTCTTATTGTTGCTTTGCCTGGCCATTGTCGTACTGCTGGCTAAAGCGCTGGCGCCGGATATTGAACGCAGTGTGGCAAAGGCAGGGGCGCCCAAATCCCTGGTCGGTGTTATTATCGCTGCCGTGGTATTGCTTCCGGAAGGGCTTGCGGCTTATAGAGCAGCAAGAAAAAACCGCCTTCAAACCAGCCTTAACCTTGCTTTGGGATCAGCGCTTGCCAGTATCGGACTTACCATTCCCGCGGTGGCTGCGGTGTCCGTCATTACAGGAATGAGGATCACATTGGGCATTGACATAAAAGCAATGGTGCTATTGGTCCTGGCGCAGTTTACCATTATGCTCGCTTTGGCTACCGGGCGTACCAATATACTGCAGGGGATTGTGCTGCTCATGATATTCCTGGTTTATATATTCACGATC